>JACCDN010335349.1_pt1 | contig 18626 bp, 17 predicted proteins | sample 7441691 | NCBI WGS metagenome assembly JACCDN01 (sample SAMN15323439, study PRJNA562643) | freshwater metagenome | isolation source: river surface water | place: USA:Blue River Watershed | collected 2017-08-16 | reverse complement strand
GAGAGCTTGATGAAACCCGCTTGTTCAATTTCAGCGTTTTCTTCAATCTCGATCACTAAGGTCTTGGATGCATTCGACCAGGCTGCTGCTGCAACTCGGTCTTCTGGCAAGCCAGCCTTTCCAATCGGGGCTGCACTGGAATCCATGAACACTGCTGAAATCCCCTTTGGCAGTGTTATTTGAAGTTCTGACTCGGATACTTCCGAATAGACGTCATGGTCAAGTCCGCCAAGTTTTTCTATTGGCAGATATCTCCAGATCTCCTGAAGCTTCGACACCTCAGGAAAATCATTGATGCTAGTTGAGCGAGGTCTCTCGTTTCTAGTTTGAAGTGGGACACCAGCACCATGCGAATGCTCTGAAAGGCCGTGTTGCATTAGCCGACCGCCCCTTCCATCTGCATTTCAATTAGCTTGTTGAGTTCTAACGCGTATTCCATCGGAAGTTCTTTAGCGATTGGTTCGATAAATCCACGAACAATCATCGCCATTGCCTCATCTTCCGGCATACCTCTGGACATCAGATAGAAAAGCTGCTCCTCGGAGACCTGAGAAACAGTTGCTTCGTGACCCATCGAAACATCATCCTCACGAATATCGTTTGCTGGGTAGGTGTCGGAGCGAGAAATGGTGTCGACCAGCAAAGCGTCACAGCGAACAGTGTTTGCACTGTGATGCGCACCTGGATTCACTCGAATCTCTCCGCGGTAGCTAGTTCTTCCTCCACCGCGAGCAATTGACTTGGAGACGATTGAGCTTGTGGTGTAGGGCGCTAAGTGAATCATCTTTGCGCCGGCGTCCTGGTGCTGACCCTCACCCGCGAATGCCACCGAAAGCGTTTCTCCTCTGGCATGCTCACCTGCAAGGATCACACTCGGGTACTTCATGGTTACCTTCGAACCGATGTTGCCATCAATCCACTCCATGGTCGCGCCCTCGTGCGCAATCGCACGCTTGGTGACGAGGTTGTAGACGTTATTGGACCAGTTCTGAATTGTCGTGTAACGAACTCGTGCGTTTTTCTTCACAATGATTTCAACTACTGCCGAGTGAAGCGAATCAGACTGATAAATAGGTGCGGTGCAACCCTCGATGTAGTGAACATAGGAATCTTCATCCGCAATGATCAGAGTCCTTTCGAACTGCCCCATGTTCTCGGTGTTGATTCTGAAATAGGCCTGCAGAGGAATCTCGACGTGCACGCCTTTCGGGACGTATACGAAAGAGCCACCAGACCAAACCGCGGTGTTCAAGGCTGCGAACTTGTTGTCCCCGGCAGGAATAACTGTTCCGAAGTATTCCTGGAAGATTTCTGGGTGTTCCTTGAGAGCGGTGTCGGTGTCAAGGAAGATCACACCTTGTGCCTCTAAATCCTCACGGATCTGGTGATAAACCACCTCAGATTCATATTGAGCGGCAACTCCCGCGACTAGGCGCTGTCTCTCTGCTTCGGGAATTCCAAGGCGCTCATAGGTCTTCCGAATGTCCTCAGGAAGCTCTTCCCAGCTCTGAGCCTGCTTCTCGGTAGAGCGAACGAAATACTTGATGTTGTCGAAATCTATTCCGGAGAGGTCTGATCCCCAGGTTGGCATTGGCTTCTTCAGGAAAAACTCGTAGCCCTTGAGTCGTCTGTCGAGCATCCACTGTGGTTCGGACTTCTTACCCGAGATGTCCTTGACCACACCCTCATTTATGCCTCGCTTGGCGCTGGAGCCGGCTTCGTCCTTGTCAGACCAACCAAACTCGTAGTTACCAAGTTCCTCTAATTCGGGTCTGTCGATGATCTTTTCGGACACTGATCCTCCTAATTTCCCAAGTAACAACTGGGTTTTTGCTGGTCTAATTCCGGAATGCGACGTCTAGGTGCGAGACTTATAGATACGGATAAACCTTATCTAGAGATCCCTCGGGAAGCACTTAGGTGAGCCTAACTTGGAGCAAACTTGAAGCTACTTCGCAAACTCTGGTTCGACAGGATCGTCTCCCCGGCCAGAATCAAGCTCTATGCCTACCTGTCGTTGATTACTCAAATTCTTATCGTGGTCACCGGCGGCGCGGTCAGACTTACCGCCTCTGGTTTGGGTTGTCCGACCTGGCCCAAGTGCACCGATGAGTCCCTGGTAACGACGCCGGAAATGGGCTTTCACGGAATCATCGAGTTCGGGAACCGCCTGCTCACCTTTGTCCTTTTGGTAGTGGCGCTCCTTACCTTTCTGGTAGCCGCTCGAATCCACCCAAAAACCAAAGAAATCGTCCGTCCAATGCTGGTCTTCTTCGGCGGAGTAATCGTCTTGGTTGCTGGCCTCGCGCTGGCTTCAAATTTCGGCATCAATCTAACCGCGATTGTCCTGTTTGCGATATCGATACTCCTCATGGCTTTTGGCACGGTTGTTTTTCTTCGCACGGTTTGGTGCGAAGGTCCTAAGTTTGTCGTGCCCGCATTTCTTCTCGGCTTCGGAATCATCTTTCAGGCGGTACTCGGCGGCATAACAGTCCTAACACAACTGAACCCATGGATTGTCGGAGCCCATTTTCTAGTTTCCGCAGTCCTAATTGCTACGGCGAGTGTGCTGGTCTGGCGAGTGAAAAATTTGCCTAAGCAGGACGTCGCGAACATCACGTTTGCGCTGAGGTATCCGGTTGTCGTTGCGGCAGTGGTGGCAATTGTGGTTGGAGTTTTGGTAACCGGTGCTGGTCCACATGCTGGAGATATAGACACGGTGCGCAACGGTCTCGACCTAGAAGTATGGCAGCACTACCACAGCTACCCCGCATATTTGATGACCGCACTAATAGGAATTTCGTTCCTAGCGCAGCTTAGAGTGACTCGGTCAATCTGGAAGACGGCAGTTCAGAAGAGTCTCACTGCACTATTGCTCGTATCAATGCTCCAGGCAATTGTCGGCATCTTGCAGGCCAGGATGGGAGTACCCGCACTTCTTGTTGGAATCCACATGCTAGGCGCAGGTCTTCTCACATCATTTGTGACTTTTCAATTGCTGGCAACCAGTAGAGCAAAAAAGTGAACTCGGTCTTTTGGTTTAGAAGAGATCGCAGAGTCTCGGACAATCCCGCGCTTTTGGCAGCGTGCGAATTCTCTGCAACTGGGAGCGTGTATCCAATTTTTCCAATTGCCTCAAGCTTCGAAAAACTCTCACCTATTCGAGCTTGGTCTTTGGTGGAATCACTCAAGGCGCTAGACAGCAAACTGGATTCAAAACTTTCAGTAAAAATGGGTCAGGTCGCAAAGTTAGTCCTGGAAGCGGTTGAAAAGTCAAATTCAACAAAAGTATTTGCCACCCGAGCTTTCGATACCGATGGCATGCTCGAACAAGCCGAAGTCGCAGAATTGCTTTTTTCAAAGGGCATCGCACTTGAACTACTCGACAGCTACTACGCGGTAACGCCTGGAAGTGTAAACAAAGACGATGGCACTGCCGTGCGGGTTTACACGCCTTTCTATAAGCGATGGTTAGTTCAGGGGTGGGATAAGCCCTACCCAGCCCCTACCTTCAAGGCCTGGGTGCAGTTGTCAGATTGGGAAGGAATCCCAACACCCTCTAAGCCGGCACCATTCAAGGTGATTGCCGGCGAGGACTTTGCCGTGAGGACCTTTGAGAGATTCAAAAAGCGTGCGCTTCGTGACTACTGTGAAAATAGGAACCGAGCTGATTTATCAGGGACTTCTCACCTGAGTCACGCACTCGCGCACGGCGAGATTCACCCTCGAACCCTGTTAAGCCAGCTTGGAAATCCTCAGGGTGAAGAAGTCTTTAGAAAAGAGATTGCCTGGCGCGAGTTTTACGCGGATGTGCTGTTCCGAAATCCTCACACGCTTGATGGCTACTACGAAGAGCGATTTGCACACATGCGTTACGACTCTGGCAAGAAGGCAGAAGCCAAGCTAGAGGCTTGGAAGTTTGGACGCACCGGTTATCCGATGGTAGACGCTGCAATGCGACAGCTGCTGCAAACCGGATGGATGCACAATCGCTCACGCATGATTGTTGCGAGTTTCTTAGTAAAGGATCTCCACATCGAGTGGACCGAGGGAGCCAAGTGGTTCGAAGAGCACTTAACAGATTTCGATCCAGCTTCAAATTCTCACGGTTGGCAGTGGACAGCCGGATGCGGAACTGATGCGTCGCCCTATTACAGAGTATTCAATCCAATCCTTCAAGGTTTGAAGTTTGATCCCAATGGCGAATACGTTCGCAAGTACATACCGGAGTTGCGTCACATAGCAGGCGCAGAAGTTCACGAACCTTGGAAACTCATTGATGGTCTAGCTAACGGGTATCCGGAGCCAATCTGTGATCACTCGATTGAGCGAGACGAGGCGCTAAGAAGACTTGAAGAGATAAAGGCCTAGAACGGCAACAGCGGGTCGATTGCAATCGCCACGAAGATAAGCGTGAGGTGCGTGATAGAGCCGTGGAACAGCCTCATTGGGTTCTGTGGAACTCCGCTCTTGGCTTCGCCATATAGCTTGTGTGATTCAAAGGTGAACCAAACTCCTGAGACGATGGCGATTGTTGAGTAAACCAGACCCATCTGCGCAATCGGAATAAGCAGGATGGTTGATGCGAAATAAGCCCAGGCATACAGCACGATTTGCCTACCAACAACTTCGTTCTTAGCAACCACCGGCAGCATTGGCACTCCAGCGGACTTGTAATCCTCCAAATAGCGAAGAGAAAGTGGCCAGTAGTGTGGCGGAGTCCACAAGAAGACAATCAAAAAGAGCATCCAGGCGGTCAGCGATACTTCGTTGGTAACGGCCGCCCATCCAATAAGCGCCGGCATCGCTCCCGCTGCCCCACCCCAGACGATGTTCTGTGGGGTTCGGCGCTTGAGGGTAAGGGTGTAAACAAAGACGTAGAACAGGATTGCTGCCAGCGACAAAAGAGCCGAGAGCCAGTTCACCAGGAAACCTAGCCAAAGAATTGAGCCGCTTCCGATGCCCCAGGCAAAAACCAGGGCCTGGGTCTTGGTTAGCTCTCCGGTGACCAGGGGTCGGTTCTTGGTTCTCCCCATAATCTTGTCGATGTCTGCATCAATCACGCAGTTGAAGGCGTTCGCACTCCCCGCACTCAGCGCACCACCCACCAAGGTGGCCAAAATAAGCCAGATTGAGGGGATTCCCTGTTCCGCCAGGACCATGGTTGGGACCGTGGCGATTAGGAGCAACTCAATAACCCTTGGCTTGGTCAGCGCAAGGTAAGCCAGGAGCTTTTTTCCTGGGCGCGCAACAAGTTGGGTGGTGGAATTGGACATTTGCCAAAAGTCTACCGCAGGCCGTTTTGCCCAGCTGTTATCGGTATAGACTGCCAACAACATCTAGGCAATGAGGCCGCACACAAATCAAATTTTTTACGATTGGACTCGTTTTGCTCAATTGGAACCATTTAGATGATCAAGCCGTAAAGACCGCCAAGGTTTTGGCCGCAGATGCCGTAGAAAAAGCTGGCCACGGACACCCCGGAACAGCTATCAGCCTTGCCCCAGCCGCTTACTTACTTTTCCAGAAGGTCATGCGCCACGACCCGAAAGATCCTCGCTGGATTGGACGTGACCGTTTCATTCTCTCTGCGGGGCACTCTTCGCTGACTCTTTACAACCAGCTATTCCTGGGCGGATTTGGTCTGGAGCTAAAGGACATCCAGGACCTTAGAACCTGGGGTTCACTAACTCCGGGTCACCCTGAATTTGGTCACACCGACGGTGTCGAAATTACAACTGGCCCACTCGGTCAAGGAATCGCATCCGCAACCGGCTTCGCCTACTCAACTCGCTTCGAACGAGAATTATTCGACGCGGGTGCAAAACCAGGTGAGTCTGTGTTCGACCACTTCGTTTATGTAATTGCCGGAGACGGCGACTTGCAAGAGGGAGTTTCCGCTGAAGCAGCATCTTTGGCGGGACACCAAGGACTTGGCAACCTAATCGTGATTTACGATTCAAATCAAATTTCCATTGAGGATGACACAAACATCAGCTTCACCGAAGACGTAGCCGCGCGTTACCGCTCATATGGTTGGGAAACTCTCGAGGTTGATTGGAAGCGAAGCGGCGAATACACAGAGGACGTTCAGTCTCTCTACGAGGCAATTCAAAAAGCGAAGCAGAACACTTCACAGCCGACACTCATTACTCTCAAGACAATCATCGGTTGGCCTTCGCCAAGCAAGCAGAACACCGGAAAGATTCACGGATCAAAGCTCGGCGAGGAAGAACTTGCCGGACTCAAGGTTGCACTTGGCTTCGACCCTGCGAAGGCTTTCGAAGTTTCAGATGAAGTTCTCGGTCACACTAGGCAGTTGATCTCCAGGGGTGCAGCGACCAAAGCTGAATGGCAGAAATCATTCGATGCTTGGAAGACAGCGAACCCAAGCGGTGCTGAGCTTCTCGCTCGCTTGCAAAGTGGACAGCTTCCAAAGGGCCTTGAAGAAGCACTTCCAAAATTTGAATCGGGTACCGAAATCGCCACTCGCGCCGCGAGCGGAAAGGCAATCAACGCAATTGCCAGTGTTATGCCAGAGCTTTGGGGTGGTTCTGCGGACCTAGCGGAATCCAATAACACAACTATTGAGGGCGGCGGATCTTTCGTCCCAGCCAAGTGGAAGACCAAGCACTGGAATCCTCAACCTGCCGGGCGAGTCCTACACTTTGGAATTCGCGAGCACGCGATGGGTTCAATCCTGAACGGAATTGCGCTATCTGGTCACACCAGAGTCTTCGGTGGAACATTCCTGGTATTCAGTGATTACATGCGTCCTGCAGTTCGACTCGCAGCTTTGATGGGTGTTCCAGCAATTTATGTTTGGACACACGACTCAGTTGCTCTGGGTGAAGATGGGCCGACCCACCAACCAATTGAGCACCTTGCCGCGTTGAGAGCCATCCCAAACTTGTCTGTTGTAAGGCCGGCTGACGCGAATGAAACATCATTTGCATGGCTCGAAGTTCTGAAGCGAAAGACGGGTCCAGCGGGAATCGTTTTATCGCGCCAGAATCTTCCAGTCCTCCCCCGTGGAAATGGATTTGCCCCTGCCAGTGAAGTCGCCAAAGGTGCTTACATTCTTGTTGACGGTTCAAAGACTGTTCCCGATGTGATTCTGATCGCCACGGGTTCAGAAGTTCAACTTGCGGTCTCAGCCAGAGAAAAACTTGAAGCTAAAGGCATTGCCACTCGAGTGGTAAGTGCTCCATGTTTGGAATGGTTTGCTGAGCAGTCGCTGGACTACCGCGAGAGTGTGTTACCAAGCTCTGTAAAGGCGAGAGTCTCTGTTGAAGCCGGCCTGTCACTTGGCTGGAGAGAAATCGTCGGAGATCACGGTCACAGTGTTTCCATTGAGCACTACGGAGCATCTGCTGACTACAAGACACTCTTCCGCGAGTTTGGAATTACAGCAGAAGCAGTCGAGGCTGCCGCTGAAAAAGTTTTGAAAGGATCCAAATAATGACTTCAAATCTAGAACAACTCACCCAGGCCGGAGTATCCATCTGGCTGGACGACCTCTCACGAGACCGAATCGAATCAGGGAACCTCGCATCACTGATAAAGACTCACAGCGTTCGCGGTGTAACAACTAATCCGACAATTTTTGCCGCCGCGTTGAGTAATGGCGAGAGTTACAAGAGCGCAATTGCTGCTGAGGCAGCGCGAGGCTCCTCAACCGCAGTGGCAATCGCGAACATCACAAGTAAAGACGTTGCAGATGCCTGCGAAATCTTCCGTGGAATTTATGAGTCTTCAAAAGGTGTTGATGGTCGAGTCTCAATCGAGGTAGAGCCAGGCCTAGCAAACGATGCGGAAGGCACCATTACCCAGGCTCTTGAGCTATACAAACTTGTTTCAAAAGAAAATGTGATGATCAAGATCCCTGCCACCAAGCCGGGTCTCAAGGCCATCACAGAAGTGACTGCAGCGGGAATCTCGGTCAACGTGACTCTGATTTTTTCTGTCGAACGCTATGCCGAGGTAATCGAGGCCTACTTTGCTGGCCTGGAGAAAGCCAAGGCAAATGGCCACGACTTGTCAAAGATTCATTCTGTGGCTTCTTTCTTTGTTTCCAGGGTTGACTCCGAGGTTGACAAGCGATTGCTTGCGCTAGGAAATCCAGAGGTGCTGGGGCTAAAGAGCAAGGCAGCCCTGGCAAACGCTCGTTTGGCCTATGAACTGTTCTTAGACAAATTCGCAACCGAGCGCTGGCAATCACTTGCGGCTGCTGGTGCTCAGCTACAGCGTCCATTGATGGCCTCCACTGGAGTGAAGGACCCAGCGCTACCGGACACTCTCTATGTAACTGAATTGGTTGCCCCTAACTTGGTAAACACCATGCCTGAGAAGACTATGTTTGCAACTTTTGATCACGGCAAAATTTCGGGTAACACCATTGAGCCGAACATTGTTTCCGCCAAGGGAACCATGCAGCAACTTGCCGACGCCGGAATCGACTTTGCCGACGTGACCGAACACCTAGAAGTTGAGGGCGTTGAGAAGTTCATCGCTTCATGGAATGAACTTGTTGAAACAGTGGATAAGGCTCTTCAAGCAGCAAAATGAAACTTCAAGTAGCCACCCAATTACAGGACACTTTGCGGCCTGTCGTAGCCGATTTGTTGCGGAATCAAATAGCTTCCAGAATTGCGCAGAAGGACTCAAAAATTTGGGGACCTGAGGCGCAACCTGAAGCTTCAATTCGCCTGGGTTGGACCGGTTCAGCAAAAGACAGCGTTGCGTTGGTTCCAGAGATTTTGAAATTGCGAGATCAATTTAGATCGCAAGGTATAAATCGAATTGTTCTCTGTGGAATGGGTGGTTCTTCTTTAGCCCCAGAGGTTATTGCTAAGAACAGTGGAATCGAGTTGGTTGTGCTGGACAGCACTGAACCATCTCAAGTAGCTGCTGCTTTAGTTGAGCTTGACCGAACTGCGGTTGTGGTGTCGTCGAAGTCCGGCTCAACAGTCGAGACCGATTCTCAGAAGCGCGCTTTTGAATTCGCTTTCAAAGAAGCTGGCATTGATCCGCTATTAAGAATTGTGATTGTTACCGATCCTGGTTCCCCACTTGATAAAGCCTCCAGAGAAAGTGGTTTCAAGGTTTTCAACGCCGATCCAAATGTCGGTGGAAGATATAGTGCGCTGACCGCATTCGGAATGGTTCCATCGGGGCTTGCTGGTGCTGACGTTCTCGAACTTCTGAGCTCAGCAGCCGCTGTCAGCCTAATTCTCGAGGCGGACTCCGAGGAAAACCCAGCCCTTTGGCTTGCTGCTGCGCTGACTCGGATTCCTGCGGGTTCTAGTTTCAAGGACAAGTTCCTAATTGAATCTGACGACCTGCCCGGGTTCGGTGACTGGGTAGAACAACTGGTTGCAGAATCAACCGGTAAGAATCAACGCGGAACACTTCCAGTGGTTATTACCTCCAGCGCTCCAGAGATAAGTTTCAAACCACTCGACACTCTGCACACCAGATTTGGCGCGAACCTTGGAAGCGCTGATGTCGCTTTCGAAGGGTCACTGGGCGAGCTGTTTTTACTCTGGGAATACGCAACCGCGGCGGCCGGCTGGATTTTGGGTATCGATCCTTTCAACCAACCAAATGTCGAATCTGCCAAGATTGCAGCTCGCGCGCTCCTCGATTCCCCAATTTCCTCTCAGGAAACCGATTTTGTGGACCGAGGAATATCCGTAGTTGCTAAAGGTTTCAAGCTTGAGGGCAGCACCGTTGAAGCGGCGCTTCAGCAACTGCTCGCACTCGCAAATGAAGACTCATACATCTCGGTTCACGCATACTTGAACCGAATTGCACTTCCGCAGTTTGAGCAATTGAGAGATCTCCTAGCGAATAAGACCAGACGCCCGACCACCTTTGGTTGGGGCCCACGCTTCCTGCATTCCACTGGGCAGTACCACAAGGGTGGTCCAAGACAAGGTGTGTTTCTTCAGCTAGTTCAAAAATCAGATTTTGACCTGGCGGTGCCAGATAGGCCATTCACTTTCGGAACCCTAATAGGTGCACAAGCTGCCGGGGATGCGAATGTAATTGAGACGAATGGCCTCCCGGTTCTCACTCTCATCTTGACCAACCCGATTGCAGACCTTGAACTAATAAAGAAGGTCATCGGATAGTGACAACAAACCCACTGCGCGATCCAAAGGATCGTCGCCTTTCGAAGATTGCCGGACCCTCTGGTCTAATCATGTTTGGCGTTACTGGAGACCTCTCCAGAAAGAAACTGATGCCGGCGATTTACGATTTGGCAAATCGTGGTTTGTTGCCGCCGGCGTTTTCGCTGGTTGGTTTCGCCAGACGCGAATGGAGTCGTGAAGACTTCGAGAAGCAAGTTCATGATTCGGTGAAGGCTCACGCTCGCACACCTTGGTCTGAAGAAGTCTGGAATCAACTCTCCCGAGGCATTCGCTTTGTGGCAGGACAGCACGATGATCCCGAGGCGTTTCAAAAACTCAAAGAGACTATTGATGAGCTCGATCGCGAGCGAGGAACAGCCGGAAATCACGTTTTCTACCTCTCGATTCCACCGAGAGACTTCCCCTTGGTTGTTGGGCAATTGGACCGGGCTGGTTTGGCAGACGCATCAGCGGGACAATTCAGACGCGTGGTTATTGAGAAGCCCTTCGGTAGTGATTTAGGGACCGCGATTGAGCTAAACCAGGTTGTGGAGAATGTTTTTCCGCCCGACTCAGTCTTCCGAATCGATCACTATCTTGGTAAGGAAACAGTTCAAAATATCCTGGCTTTGAGATTTGCTAATGAAATGTTTGAGCCAATCTGGAACTCCGAACATATTGACCATGTTCAAATCACGATGGCCGAGGATATCGGCATCGGCGGTCGTGCAGGATACTACGACGGTATCGGCGCTGCCAGGGACGTAATTCAAAATCACCTTCTGCAACTTCTTGCCCTAACGGCCATGGAGCAGCCAGCCAGCTTCCAAGCATCAGATCTGAGAACCGAAAAAGAGAAAGTTCTAGCCGCAGTAAAGCTCCCAGCCGATTTGTCGCTCTATGCGTCGCAAGGACAGTACTCGGGCGGTTGGCAAGGGGGCGAAGAGGTCAGAGGATTCCTTGATGAGGAAGGAATCAATCCGGCTTCTAAGACTGAGACTTTTGCCGCAATGCGTTTAGATGTTGACACCCCGCGCTGGAGTGGAGTTCCGTTTTATCTAAGAGCCGGCAAGAGACTTGGCCGAAGAGTCACCGAAATTGCTGTTATTTTCAAACGCGCAAGCCAGCAACTCTTTGCGGAGAGTCAAACTAGTTTGCTTGGCGAGAATGCGCTTGTGATTCGCGTTCAACCGGATGAGGGCGTAACAATGCGATTTGGGTCAAAAGTTCCGGGTCCCAGCATGCAGGTTCGTGACGTGACAATGGATTTTGGTTACGGACACGCATTTACCGAAGACAGCCCGGAAGCTTACGAGCGATTGATTTTGGATGTTTTACTTGGCGAGCCACCACTTTTCCCTAGGCAGCGAGAGGTAGAGCTGTCTTGGAATATTTTGGATCCGATAGTTCAATTCTGGGAAAAACACGGTAAGCCGCAGTTCTATGAACCTGGAAGCTGGGGCCCCAAATCAGCCCACGACATGCTTGCTGCGGATGGCAGAACCTGGAGACGTCCATGATTGTTGATCTGCCAAACACAACCGTTAGCAAAGTGGCAAAAAAACTCCAAGAACTTCGAGATAGCGGTGGAGTTGTCGCGCTAGGACGTGTCCTAACTCTTCTGATTGATACCGATGCAAACAATTTTGAGGACGCTGTCGCCGCGGCAAATGCCGCATCCCGTCTGCACCCATCTCGCATACTCTTGCTCTCGAGAGGGTCTGCTTCTGCTGACTCCAAGCTCGACGCTGAGATTCGCGTCGGTGGAGACGCTGGAGCTTCGGAAGTGGTGGTTCTCAGGCCCCAAGGAAAAGCACTTTCTAACCCTGAGGCTCTGGTTACAGGATTACTTCTACCAGACGCCCCGGTGGTTACCTGGTGGCCAGATGCCGCTCCGACTTCGCCCTCCGACTCCCCCTTTGGAAAGATTTCTTCCCGCAGATTGACTGATTCGGCTGCAACGGCAGAGCCAGTTGTTTTTCTGCGGGAGCTTGAGAGAAATTATGTTCCCGGCGACGGTGATATGTCCTGGACCAGAATCACTCTCTGGCGTTCCCAGCTAGCGGCCCTGATAAACGAACACTTGGAACGAAGTGTTACCAAGGTTGAGGTTTTTGGTTCTGAGAATTCCCCATCTGCCTGGCTTCTACTTAGCTGGCTAGAAATGAACCTCAACGCAGAGTCCCAACTAATTTCCTCTGTAGCGGGTCAAGATTTGCAGGGCATAACCGGCGTGACAATCACATTCAATGACGGCTCCCTTTCGATCCTTCGCGAAGGCACTATTGCGAAGATAACCCAGACCGGCAAACCCAACACTCAAGTGCTACTTCCCAAGAGAAGTGATCAGGATTGTTTGATTGAAGACATGCGATTCCTCGGCGAGGATGAGGTCTATGGAGAAGTCTTGCACCACTTTGGAAAGCGCTAAGTTGCAAAAGGTTATTGCAGAGAATGAGCAAGAACTGCTCGCCCGCTTTGCCGAGGACTTCCATGCTTTGGCGAAGGCTTCCCTGCAAGCCAAGTCAAAATTTGAGGTCTTGCTAACCGGTGGAACTTTAGGGATTGAAGTTCTACGAAACCTTTCAAGACTCACACTTCCATGGTCGCGAGTTAGTTTTCAGTTTGGCGATGAAAGATTTGTCCCACTGGATGACCCGGACAGGAACGAATATCAGGCAATCTCTGTTTGGCCGGAGCTCGCTCATCTAAATCTTCACCGCTATCCGGGTGCTGACAAACCTCTTGAGCGCGCGCGTCAGCAAATGGATGCCGAATTCACTTTGAGGTTTGGGGAAGTTAGGGATTCTAATCCAGTCTTTGATTTGGCAATAGTTGGTTTTGGACCCGATGGACACGTAGCAAGTTTGTTTCCTGGTCGTGAGACTGGAGAGAACTGGATTGTGAGTGAATCTAATTCACCTAAACCACCAACCGAAAGACTAAGCCTGAGTTATAAGGCCCTGAACAGAGCCTCACACATGTGGTTTTTGGCAGCTGGCAAACCGAAAGCAGAAGTTGTTAGGTGCGCTTTGGGGGGTCAATGTGATTTGCCCTTGGCCAAGGTATCTGGCCAAACCTCGACAGTTTGGTATTTAGATCGCGAACTTAGCGACGAGCTTTAGCAGCCGCTGCTGCCTTTTCGCGTCTTTCACGAATTGCTGAGAGCGCTTCCTCAAGAATTTGACTTGCTTCTTCCTCAGTCCTTCGCTCTTTTACATAGGCGAGGTGAGTCTTATATGGCTCAACTTTTGCGACAGTGGGAGGGTTTGCCTTGTCGGTTCCGGCAGGGAGGCCGCAATTGGGGCAGTCAATCTCGGTAGGAATATCCTCTAAATTCACTGTTGCCGCAAAGTGCGGTGTTGATTCGTGACCATTTGAGCAAAAGTAGCTTCGGCTGATTCGCTCCACGTGGTGTCCACGATCCTGCTCACCCATTGGCCCTGCACCTACGCGGGCTCCCCTGATTGAAGAGGAAGAACTCATTTATGCCCAACCAAATCTGTTGAAAAGACCAAGAATTACGATGACCACAAACCAAACCAGACCCAGAATGATGGTGATTCTGTTTAGGTTCCGCTCGGCGACTCCAGAGCTGGACATGGTGTTTGAGACACCACCTCCAAACATGTCTGCAACGCCACCTCCGCGCCCCTTGTGGAGCAGGATTAGCAGAGTCAGTAGCACGCTGGTGATTGCCAGCAGAACTAGTAGTGCAGTCTGAAGAGCTGCCATGGTGATTCCTCGGTTTCTGTATTGCGGCGGAAAACCGCCTTGGAAATTATAGAACTATGTGCTTCTGGAAGCGGCAGATGCCAGAAAACTCATCTGCGTCAAGGCTGGCCCCGCCTACCAAGACGCCGTCTACCTGATCGCTCTGCAAGAATCCAGCGACATTATTGGCCTTGACGGAACCGCCGTAGAGAATCCTGGAATTAGCGGCTTCTGAGCCAAATTCCTTATCTAAAGCCGTTCTGATTGCTGCTGCAACCGTGGCTGCCTCTTCTGCAGTGGCGACCTTTCCGGTCCCAATGGCCCAAACGGGCTCATAGGCAATTACGAACTCACCCAATTTTTCATGTCCAGACAGGGCCGCTAGCGTCTGGGCGATTGGTACTGCGCTCTGCCCTTGGGTCTCGAGTTCTTCCAGGGTCTCGCCCACGCAGATAATTGGCACTAATTTGTTTCGCCAGGCGGCCTTAACTTTGTCTCGGACTAGCTCATCTGACTCTCCGTGATACTGACGACGTTCGCTGTGACCGATAAGTACATATTTGACGGATAGCTTTTGCAGGAAAGCCCCTGAAACTTCCCCGGTGAAGGCACCCGAGTCGTTCTTGGAAAGATCCTGGGCACCCAGTGCAACTTCAAACTTCTCTGCCTCGATTAGCGTCTGAGCGCTTCGCAGGTCTGTAAAGGGCGGGAACACCGCAACCTCACACTTGCTGTAATCGTGGTCTGCGTCTTTTAGTGTCCAGGCAACCTTCTGAATCAGAGCAATGGCTTGAAGATGATCCAGGTTCATCTTCCAGTTACCGGCGATTAGCGGAATGCGATCAGTCATTTAGCACCTCTAGTCCAGGGAGTGATTTACCTTCAAGGTATTCCAAACTTGCTCCACCTCCGGTGGAGATGTGGCCAAAGCTAGATTCATTGAAACCAAGAGCACGAACTGCAGCAGCGGAATCTCCGCCGCCAACAACGCTCAGTCCCTTCACTTGAGTTAGAGCCTGGGCGACCGCTCTAGTTCCTCCGGCAAAGTTCTCAAACTCGAAGACTCCCATGGGTCCGTTCCAGAACACTGTGCTCGATTCTGAAACCGCTTTTGAAAAAATCTTCTCCGACTCAGGTCCTATGTCAAGACCAATCCCGGAAGCGCCAAATTTGCTCGACTCGATTTCACTCGCTGGAACTACTTCGAAATCAGCATCCGCACCAAAATGGCTAGCAACGCGGATATCTACAGGTAGGACAACCTCAACACCCAAATCGCTAGCCTGCTGAAGAAAAGTCCTCACTGTTTCGATTTGATCTGCTTCAAGCAAACTCTTCCCAACTTTGTGACCTTGGGCAGCTAAGACAGTGAAAAGCATTCCACCGCCAATAACGAGCCGGTTGACTTTTGGCAAAAGATGACCAATCACACCCAGCTTGTCCGAAACCTTCGAACCTCCGAGCACTACCGCATATGGGCGCTCTGGACTCTCAGTCAGGCGCTGCAAAACTTTTAGCTCAGACTCAATCAGTAACCCCGCATAACTCGGCAGAAGCTTTGCGAGTTCGAAAACAGATGCCTGCTTACGGTGCACAACTCCAAAGCCATCTGAAACCAGGATGTCTCCAAGTTCCGCAAGCTTTGACGCGAACTCTTGACGTTCGGATGCATCCTTGGAAGCCTCTCCCGCGTTAAAGCGCAGGTTTTCCAGCAGGGCAACGCCGCCATCCGTAATCATCTTGATAGCCGCCTTGGCTTGGCCTGCCACTGTGTCTGTAGCAAATGCAACTGGCTGGCCAAGCAGCTCCTCTAGACGCTTGGCAACCGGCGAAAGAGAAAATTGTGGATCCGGAGTTCCTTCAGGTCTTCCCAGGTGCGAGCAAACGACTACGCGGGCACCGGCCTCAACCAAGAATTTGATGGTCGGGACAGAAGCACGAATTCTCCCATCATCACCGATGATTCCGTCCTGAAGCGGGACGTTCAAATCGCAACGAAGAATTACGCGCTTACCACGCAGGTCGCCTGCCGCACTGAGAGTTCTAAGCATTAGAGCTTGCTAGCAACCAATTCAGTAAGTTCGACTAGGCGGTTCGAGTAACCCCACTCGTTGTCGTACCAAGACGAAAGCTTCACGGTGTTGTCGATAACTCGCACCAGTCCCGCATCAAAGATTGAAGAGTGGGGGTCAGTGACAATATCGGAAGAAACAATTGGGTCCTCAGTGTAAAGAAGAATGTTCTTCATCGGACCACTTGCTGCCTCTTTGTAGGCGGCCTTGATTTCCTCGACAGTTACCGGTTTCTCCGAAACCAAAGTCAAATCAGTAATTGAACCGGTAGGAACTGGAACGCGAAGCGCAAAGCCATCAAGCTTGCCCTTTAGTTCTGGAAGAACAAGACCAATTGCCTTAGCCGCACCGGTGGTGGAAGGAACAATGTTGATTGCCGCTGCGCGGGCGCGACGAAGGTCGCTGTGAGGGCCATCTTGAAGGTTCTGGTCTGCTGTGTATGCGTGAACAGTGGTCATTAGACCGTTCTTGATTCCAAACTTGTCGTTGAAGACTTTGGCTAGAGGTGCCAAGCAGTTGGTGGTGCAGGAAGCGTTCGAAATGATGTGGTGCTTTGCAGGATCGTAAAGGTGATCGTTTACACCAATTACGAATGTCGCGTCCTCGCCGGTTGCCGGAGCCGAGATTAGAACCTTCTTGGCACCAGCCTCGATGTGCTTCGCGGCATCCTTTGCGTCGGTGAAGCGACCAGTAGATTCGATAACGATGTCGACTCCGAGCTTGCCCCAACCCAAGTTGGCAGGGTCACGCTCAGCTAAAACCTTGATTGGCTTTCCGTTTACCACAATGCTGTCACCATCAACCGAGACGTCTGCGGCGAGACGGCCCGTCACCGAGTCATATTTCAGCAGGTGAGCTAGACCCTTAGGGTCAGACAGGTCGTTTACAGCGACAATTTCTAGATTCGAGTTCTGAGCCAGCGCTGCACGAAGATAGTTGCGGCCAATGCGTCCAAACCCATTAATACCAATGCGAGTCATGGGATTTCTCCAGTCTTTACGGGGTGTTTAGATGTGCCCCGCACGCCATTGGAGGGCTTCAACTAGCCTAGCAGCAGCGACTTAGAGTTCACCTTTACAGAGCCGAATCGGGCGGCTACGTCCTCCCAGTTAATGATGTTCCAGAAGGCCTTGACGTAGTCAGCCTTGACGTTCTGGTAATCGAGGTAGAAGGCGTGCTCCCACATATCGAGCATCAGGAGCGGGATATTTCCGAGGGCAATGTTGCCCTGCTGGTCATAAAGCTGCCCAATAATCAGACGGTTTCCCAGTGAATCCCAGGCTAGATAAGCCCAACCGGATCCCTGAATTCCAATGGCCGCGGCCGTGAAATGCGCCTTGAAAGCATCAAAAGAGCCGAAATATTCGTTTATGGCAGCTGCCAGCTCTCCCTCAGGGGTGCCGGAACTAGGTGCCAAATTCTTCCAAAAAACGCTGTGGTTTACGTGGCCACCCAGGTTGAAGGCCAGGTCCTTTTGAAGCTTTGGGAGCGCGGCGAAGTTGTTCGAAGCACGAGCCTCGGCCATGGCATCTAGGGCAGCATTCGCACCTGTTACATAAGCCTGGTGATGCTTGGAGTGATGCAGCTCCATAATTCGAGCCGAGATGTGAGGCTCGAGAGCCGAGTAATCATAGGCAAGCTCTGGAAGTGTGTAGTTAGACATTTTGCTCCTTCTTCATAACTCAAGCTCTAGCTTTGGGGAGTTATTCCCCCATCAGTTCCGAAATGGCTGATTCAGTGTCTGGAATCCCAAGCTCCTGGGCCCTGCGATCAGCGGTTGCTAAAAGACGCCTGATTCTTCCAGCAATTGCATCCTTAGTCATTGGTGGTTCCGCCAAACGGCCGAGCTCATCCAGCGAAGCATCGCGATGCTTCAATCGCAGCTCACCGGCGTATCGCAGGTGCGTAGGGGCTTCCTCTCCCAGAATCTCAAGTGCTCTTTGGACTCTGGCCCCCGCCGCAACTGCAGCCTGGGCGCTTCGGCGAAGGTTTGCATCGTCAAAGTTTGCAAGACGATTTGCCACACCACGGACCTCACGTCGGTTTCTCAGCTCTTCCCATTTCTTGGCCTGGTTTCCGGCACCGATCGCCGTTAGAAGTTCGGTTATTCCCTCGCCGTCTCTGACCACTACTCGGAATACGTTTCGCACTTCCCTTGCTTTGGCATTGACCCCAAGCCGGCGTGCGACCCCAACCAAAGCCATCGCGGCTTCATTGCCAGGTGCAGTCACTTCCAATGAGGTGGATCGACCGGGATCGGTAAGTGAACCGTGAGCTAAAAACGCTCCTCGCCAAATTGCCTTGGCTTCCGCCATCGTCGAACTGACCAACATCGCCGGTAACCCTCTGACAGGTCGTCCGCGGTTATCAATCAAGCCGGTTTGACGAGCAAGCAGCTCGCCGTCTCGCAGCACGCGAATTTGGTAGCCACTTACGCGACGCAATCCCCCGGCCGCCACCATAGATAGCTCTGACTGAATTCCATAGAGTTCTTGAATTGCTCTAGTTATTCTTCGAGCCAAAGTTGCCGAGTCAAGTTCAACTTCTATTGCAATTCGACCAGAGATGAGATGCAGGCCTCCGCAGAATCTCAGAATGGTTGCGAGCTCTGCCGCTCTTTCCAGCGCGTTCCCAGTTGGTGACTTTGCCAACTCTTCCTTGATTGCAGCTGTCAGTGCCATTCTTACTCCCTACCAAGGTCACG
>JACCDN010377130.1_pt1 | contig 18627 bp, 11 predicted proteins | sample 7441691 | NCBI WGS metagenome assembly JACCDN01 (sample SAMN15323439, study PRJNA562643) | freshwater metagenome | isolation source: river surface water | place: USA:Blue River Watershed | collected 2017-08-16 | reverse complement strand
TGGATGGACGACTTGGCGCGGCCTGTACCCAAAAAACGGATACCTGTGGTGTTGACCCGTGCAGAGGTTCAGGCCGTGCTGGAAAAGCTCGATGGGCAGCACAAGTTACTGGCATCGTTGCTCTACGTCTGCGGCATGCGTTTGATGGAAGGCCTGCGCCTGCGGGTAAAGGGTGTTGATTTTGACCGCAACGTCATCATCGTTCGTGATGGCAAGGGCGGTAAACATCGTGTAGTGATGTTGCCCAAGAGCTTGGTGCCAGCACTCAAAGGTCAGTTTGCGCAAAGCCACGCAGCAAGACTGTGCGTAGGCACCACGCCTATGACCAGACATTTCAGCGTGCTTTCAAACACGCGGTGCAAGTGGCTGCAATTTCAAAGCTGGCGACACCGCACCGTGCAAGAGCTGCTGGGGCATAGCGATGTAAGCACTACCATGATCTACACCCATGTGCTCAAGGTGGCGGCTGGTGGTGCATGCAGCCCATTGAATGCGCTGGCTGGGGTGTGATGGCATCCAGCCCGCTCCACGATTGCACTGCCACACGGCTGCGCAGCATTACCCGCATGTGCTTCCCGTGGGCGCCGGTATGATGGCGCACCATGAAAACCACCTCCACGCTTGGCACCCATCGCCACACCGTTGTTCTTGCACTTCTTCTTGTTGTCGAAGCGCTTTTTCTTGCGCCCTTGGCCCAGGCCGCTGACGGACCAGCGCGCGTGCTTTGCAGTCAGCGCGCATTTCCGAATTTGCCAGGGCAGAACGCGGTGACACTCTCACGCCAGAGCAACGGAACCTACACCGCGCGTTACGAATCCTACGGTGCACCAAAAACCAAGAAGGACCTAACCTGTGTCTTTGACGGCAACCCTCTGATTTTTCATTGCCTCGCGCCCCATGCAGTGTGGGGCATCTTCGGAAGCAAGGTCGATGAGAGGACCATTGACCGCGACGGCAAGGCAAGTGAGGCGCATGTTTACAGCATTCAAGCGGTCAAGGCCCCCGAAGGCGAACCGCACACCGAGCAAGACCTCAGGTTCCCACTGGACACCTGCAAGGCCGACAAGTAACACGCAACACGCAACACGCGTGGGGTCCGGCCCCAGCGATGGCCATCATTAATCAATGGCTGGGGGTAGGCCTCTACCTTCTTGGGCACTGTATTGGGCGGCGTCACATCGCCTGATGTGTGGGCTTGCAGACCCGAAATATTCACTATATATTTCATAGCATCTAACGCACATTCCACGAGGGCTATCGGCTATTTTCTCTTGCAACGATAGTCTGGAGCGCATGCTGCGCATCCGTTCCATTCCAGTCAATAGTGGTTCGACCCATTTGGCTCTTTCACGCTGAAAGCGCTTCCCAAGCTTGGGTGATTCAACCTGGTCTCGAGACCTGGTCTCGGGTCCAAGGTCCGATTGTGCGCGCGTAGCAAAGCCGGAATACTTCCCTCCATTCCACGCAACGGAGGCACACAACCCCATGCTCGCATTCACCCACCACCCTAACAGCCACAGTGGCCACCCCGGTGGTGACATTCGCCCCGAATCCTCTCTTCAGAACATCTACCAAAGGACTTTTATGACTACCGTTTCCCGCAACATTTCAGACGCGATCACGACTACTGTGGTCAACATACTGGCCCGCATGAGCGACCGTAAACCTGCAGACTTTTCAGGGGACCCGGTGCTGGTTGAACTCTTGTCCTGGGATTCATTGGACATATTGGACGCGGCCATTGGGTTGGAAGATGTGTTTGGGCCACTGGGTGACGATCAGTTCGTCAACAACACGACCACACTGTCTCAGCTAGTTGCCCTCATTCAGGTGCGAGCGGACCCGGCCCGGATGGAGGAAATATTGGCGCCGTATCAATTGAACACAGGCTTGTTGGTGGCAAGCCCCGCCACGGAGCAGCCCACTGCAGCGGAGCTTCGCATTGAGGACTTTGCAGAAGCACGGGACTTATCTTCCATGCTGATGCTATTTGACGCACTGGGCGTTGGCAATCCGTACTTTTCGATGCTCGAAGGGCCCGCAACAGACGTCGCCACCGTCAATGGAAAAACACTGATCAATTTTGCAACCTACAACTATCTCGGGTTGGTAGGTGACGTGCGCGTGAATTCAGCGGCGCAAAGTGCGATCACACAGTACGGAACCTCTGCCTCTGCCAGCCGCATTGCATCAGGCGATCGTAGCGTGCATCGTGAGTTGGAGGCAGGCATTGCCGCATTTTTGGGTTGCGACGATGCGCTGGTCTATGCCAGCGGACACGCGACCAATGTCACGGTGCTGAGCACGCTGCTCGGGCGCTCCGATCTGGTGGTGCACGACAGTCTGGCGCACGATTGCATCCTGGCAGGAGCGCAACTCTCCGGCGCGCGGCGTATCGCTTTCCCTCACAACGACATGGCCGCACTCGACCGGATTCTGACTGAGCGACGCGGCCAAGCGCGGCGCACACTGATTGCGGTGGAAGGCGTCTACAGCATGGATGGCGACGTAGCACCGCTGGCTGAGTTAGTTGCCTTGAAAAAGAAGCATGGGGCCATGCTCTATGTCGACGAGGCGCATTCCTTGGGCTGCATTGGCGCTACCGGACGCGGTATCGGAGAACATGCCGGAGTCGCACGCGGCGATGTTGATGTATGGATGGGGACTCTATCCAAGTCATTGGCCAGCTGTGGCGGCTATATTGCCGGTTCGAAGGCATTGATTCAACTGCTCAAATACAAGTCTGGTGGCTTTGTTTACGCAGCCGCTGTCTCCCCTGCCAACGCAGCCGCCGCTTTGTCCGCGCTGCGCATTCTGGAGGGGCAGCCCGAACTGGTGCATCAGCTGCTTGAAAGAGCCAATCTGTTTCGCCGCCTGTGTGCGTCACATGGGATCGATACGGGTTTGAGCGCCCACACTGCAATTGTTCCGGTGATCGTTGGCGCTTCGGTCCGCTGTTTGCAGGTGTCGGCTGCACTTCGCCAGGCGGGGATCAACGCACCTCCTATCTTTTACCCTGTCGTTGAAGAGGGCGCGGCCAGGCTGCGGTTCTTCATTAGCCAACTCCACACGCCAGAACAGATTGGCAAAGCCGTCGACTGTTTGGCAGCTGCGTTGGAAAAATTCCCTGTATCCCAACCCGCCACCTTGAGAGCGGAAAGAAAGGCGCCTCCGACGCCAGCGCTTGCCGCTGCGCGGACCATCAAAAAAGTCTTTGTGACTGGTGGCTCGGGATTCATCGGGTCACGCGTTGTGCGCAAGCTGGTAGCGCAGGGCATAGAGGTTCGCTGCCTCATGCGAACGACCACGCCCTGTGCGCGACTGGAGGGCATCTCTTACGAAGTTGAAATCGGCGATCTTCACGATCAGGCTGCGCTTGCGCGCGGTGCCGCCCATTGCGATGCAGTGATCCACCTGGCGTGCGCTTCGTCATGGTCCGACATTAGGGGGCTTGGTAGTGACATACGGGCAGTAGCAGTTGACGGAACGCGCAACACCATGGAGGCAGCACGCCGTGCTGGAGTGCGCTGCTTCGTGCATGTCTCGTCTGCCGCAGCTGTGAACGGTAGCAACGAGCCGATCGAACATGACGAGGCATCGGACTACGAATTAGGCAGTCACGATCTGCCATACAGTTTGGCCAAGCATGATGCGGAGCGGCTGGTATTGCAAGCCAAGGCGGAGGATTTCGAAGTCATTGTGGTGTCGCCGACCGAGGTGTATGGACCCCATGACACGGGCTACGTGACGGCCGGAAACATCGCCGACATCATCGATGCATCACCAGCGGTAGCGTGCCATGGCGGCGTTTCTGTCGTGCATGTAGACGATGTGGCTGACGGCATAGTGGCTGGCCTATTGCATGGACGCTCCGGCGAGCGCTACATTTTGGGCGGCGAAAACCTCACCATTCATGCATTGACCGAGAAGGTGCTTGGACTCGCTGGCCGTCGAACATCAGTACTCACTATTCCAAATGACGCTGCCGTTCGGCTGTGTCTGGCAATGGCTGATGCCGGACTGCAGCCACCCATTGCGTTGGATGTGCTGGACTATGCCACGTTGTATTGGTTTATGGACTCGTCCAAGGCAATGCGTGAGCTGGGGTTTGCCCCAAGGGATGCAGATCAGACGCTGGCGTCCGTCGTTGAATGGCTGCGTAGCGCGCGCGAACAAACTGCGCCAGTTAGCCAGAATGATGCGAGCACTGAGCAGCAGCGTGAAATGGCGGTGTTATGACGGCACGACACAGCGCAGGTACTGCCGCCACCCATTTCCCAAACACCGCACAAAAGAGCCGAAACGTTGCCGCCGCGTTTAGCCAAGCGACCCGCTGCAGCAGCGTCGAACAGGTCCAGGCGGTTGTAGGGCAGGTGCTGCGAAGGACACCGCATTGCACCGTGCGATGCGGTGGCAACTTGGCGGCTTCTTCTTCCGCAGCATTCGACTCGAGTACACACGTGCGACTGATCTTGGATGGTGAACTGACCGCGGTCACGCTGCTACAAACAAAAGACAACGGCGCAAAGGTCTTTCACGTAGGGGCGGGTTGTTTGATCGGCCACGACCCGACGAACCCGATTTCAAGACCTGAAACAACATTGATGGCGCAATTGATGGCCGCCGGCTGCGCGCTGCCCTTGGTCGGCGGTTCGTCAAACATGACGCTCGGCGGCTTTTTCATGACAGGCAGCGAGGGTGGCTCCATTCAACATGCGCTGTCGCAGTGCATCCTGTCGTTCGATCTGGTTGATGGACGCGGGATGTTTCATACCCTGCACAAGGGGAGCGACGCGTTCAACGCCATAGGTGTTTCGATGGGCCTGTTCGGCGTGATTACAGGCTTCACTTTGGAGCTGCTCCCGGCATACCGCCTGCAGGGCACTGAGCAAACGCAGCGCCGCAAAGACTCCATCTTGAACGACAGTGCGACCTTCTTGGCGGCGCATTCCGCGCACGACAACGTGCATGCCTACTGGTTTCCCAACCGGGGTGTTGACAGTGTTCAATCCTACGTGGCCGATCGCGTCAATGCCGTACAAGCGCGACGACCCTACGCGCACGAGTTGCAAGGTGCGTTGAAAAACCAGGGCTACAGGGTTGTGATGCGCGCAGTCAACTGGGCCATTCACCGCGGCCATAGTCGAACCGCAGCCAGTCTATTGCAGCTATTCGCCAAGCCAAAAAAAATGGCAAAGCACTTCTGTGACGACTGGAATGTTGCTGGCCCCAATGACGACCAGGTGGGCATTGCCACACGGCGCGGGTTCGAATCCACCGAAATCTGGTTTGACATTGCGTACGCCGACCAAGTTTTGGCCGCTTGCCGCGCGCTATTTGAGCGAGATCCCATCGCTTGCGGCCACAGTGGTTTGCAAATTTTTTGCGCTGCCAGATCGCCCTTTTGGATGAGCCCGGCCTTTGGCGCTGACCAGATACGCGTCGACACGCTGTGGTGGCCTGATTGCCAGGAAGGCAGCGCCGGTGACTATTTTGCGAGGTTTTGGGATGCACTGCTCAATATCCCAACGGCGCGACTGCACTGGGGCAAAGAACTGCCTCCCATAGGACAGGCCTTTGGTCCTGATTTTCTGACGCGCGCCTACCCGCGAATGGGCGAATGGCTTGCAATGCGCCAGGCATTCGATCCGGAACAGATATTTGTCTCGAACTTTTGGCGCGAGATATTCAACATCAAGAAAGACAAACCATGCTAAGCCTCAACGACCTGTATAGAACCTTCACGCGCAATTGGCTGAAGAAGCGCACCAAGTGGTGGCCAGCCGATCCAGAGAACATCACCAAACTCACGAGCGTTGATCAAGTCATCGAGGCTATACGCATGGCCCGTGAGAGCCAAACGACTATTCGCGTTTGCGGATCACAGCACTCCATGCAACGTGCCGTGTTTGATCCATGCACCAAACAGCGCGTTGTTCGCGTCAAGCTGGAGGGGGCGCTGCGCCGCATTGAACACCTGTCTCCGGGACTCTACCGCGTAGGTGGCGGATGCAATTTCGGTGTGGATGGCATGGATCCCTGCTCCAATGAATCCAATTCGTTCGCCCGGATAGCCGATGCAGACGGCTACGCACTTCCTCTGCTTGGCGGCATGTCCGCGCAAACCGTGGCCGGATTCATGGCAACCGGTTCGTCGGGTGGATCGATCCGATATGGACTGGCTGATTGCCTGGAAAGTTTTGAAATCATCGATGGCCGTGGACAGTTGCGTGTGCTGAACCGGGGCACCGCAGATTTTGAAGCGGCTGGCGTATCGATGGGGTTATTTGGGATCGTTATCAGCGCGACTTTTCGCCTGCAGCCTCGCTTCCTGGTAAAAGGCACCGAACAAACTGTGCCCTACAGGGAATCGATGGTTCGAGACGGTACCGCATTTCTGCAGGCTTGCCGCAGCAACGACTACATGCATGTACTGTGGCTTCCCAACAAGGGAGTAGAGAACGTACTGCAATTCGTTGGCAGTCAGAGCAATGCATACGGCAATATGGTGCCCTATTTCCATCCGTTGAGCAGTGAATGGCTCAATATAGGCGCACATTGGGTGGTCCGGATGGTGAACCAAGCTTTGATGCGGGGTCGTCACACGGTAGTCAAACACTTGCTCCTGCTGTTAAACCCAAACGATGCACGACCACGAAACTTCACCGACCACTGGTGGCGCGTGCTGCCGAACGACGACCTGGCTTCGATCAATACGTGGGTGCGTGTTCAGTTCACGGAGGTTTGGATTGATATCGCCGAAGCGGACGCTGTCATTGAGACCCTGCAAGAGCTCTTCACCGTCGACGAGATCGCTTGCGGCTCGTTCGGGGTCGAAATTTACCCGGCAAAGCGATCTCCATTTTGGATGAGTATGGCGCATGGGCGGGATGTCATCCGCATCGATCCCTATTGGCTGGAGTACAACAGTCGCGGAACGCTAGAGGACTTCTTCAACCGCTTTTGGGTGCCCCTTCTTTCCAAATTTCCATCAGCCCGGTTGCACTGGGGCAAACACGTGCCAGCATTCGGCCAGCGCTTTGGTGAGGGTGTAAATCAAATTCCACGAACCATGGGACCAGACTATTGCAGAAAATCGTTCACCAAATTTGACGCATGGCTGCAAAAACGCAAAGAGTTCGATCCGGATGAAATCTTCATGACCGACTATTGGCGCTCCATGCTGCTGGTTGATCCAGCAAATTCACCCACATGAGTGGGCGGTGCCGCCCAAAAGGAGGCACCAGGTTCCTATCGTGCCACGCGATAAATCGCGCATTTTGAACTACCAATTTGATAGCGCATTGCGCAGATTCCACGAGGGCTAGCGCCTGTTTTCTCTTAGAACGGCATCTTGGGCATGCCCTTCATGCCCCCCAGCTTTTTCATCATCTTCATCATGCCGCCGCCTGAGAATTTCTTCATCATGGTCTGCATCTGCTCAAACTCCTTGAGCATGCGGTTGACCTCCTGAACCTGCACGCCAGCACCGGCAGCAATGCGGCGTTTGCGGGTGGCCTTGATCAGGTCGGGCTTGCGGCGCTCCAGTGGCGTCATGCTGTGGATGATGCCTTCCTTGCGCTTGATGTCTTTTTCGGCGCGGTCCATGTCCACATTGCCAGCTTTGGCGGTCATGGCGCTGGGTAGCTTGTCCATTAGGCTGGAGAGGCCGCCCATTTGTTTCATTTGCTGAATCTGTGCCAGAAAATCATTCAGGTCAAACCCGGCACCGCTCTTGACCTTGGCGGCCAGCTTTTGTGCAGCGGCCATGTCGACGCCCGCGGTAACCTGCTCCACCAGCGCCAGAATATCGCCCATGCCCAGAATGCGCCCGGCGTGGCGTTCGGCGTCAAACACTTCCAGTCCATCGAGCTTCTCACTGGTACCGGCAAACTTGATGGGCGCACCGGTGATCTGGCGCACCGACAGTGCCGCGCCGCCACGGGAGTCGCCGTCGAGCTTGGTGAGGATGATGCCGGTCAGTGGCAGCGCTTCTTTGAATGCCCGGGCGGTGTTGACCGCGTCTTGGCCTTGCATGGCATCGACCACAAAAAGTGTCTCGACCGGGTTCAGCGCGGCATGCAGGTCCTTGATTTCAGCCATGAGCGCTTCGTCAATCGCCAGGCGGCCTGCGGTATCGACTAACAGCACGTCAAAGAAATGTTTTTTGGCGTAATCCAGCGCGGCGCGGCCAATGTCGACAGGCTTTTGGTCGGGTGTGCTGGGGAACCACTCGGCACCGGCTTGGGCAGTCACGGTTTTGAGCTGCTCGATGGCGGCGGGGCGGTACACGTCGCCGGACACGGTGAGCACTTTTTTCTTGCGCTTTTCAATCAGGTGCTTGGCCAGCTTGGCAGTGGTAGTAGTTTTACCTGCCCCTTGCAAACCGGCCATCAAAATAACCGCGGGTGGTTGGGCGGCCAGATTGATGTCACTCACGCCCTCGCCCATGGTGGCGGCCAGCTCCTTGCTGACAATGCTGACTAGCACCTGGCCGGGTTGCAGCGATGCGAGAACCTCTTGGCCCAGAGCTTTCTCTTTGACACGGGCAATAAAGTCGCGCACCACGGGCAGCGCCACGTCGGCCTCCAGCAGGGCCATGCGCACTTCGCGCAGCATGTCGGAGACATTGGTTTCCGTGATGCGGGCTTGGCCCCGCATTTCTTTAACGAGACGGGATAATTTGTCGGAGAGGGCGGAGGCCATAGGATGTGTGTACCGGTGCAGACAGCAAAACGCTAAACTGTACCCATGATTTTAGCCAGTGCGCCCCCCCTTAGCCTGACACTGTCGGTTCTGGCCGCCGCCGCCTACGCGTGGCCCGCCGTGCGCACGACCCACTTGAACGCACGGGGTGCGCGTATTTGGGTTGCGGCAGCGTGGCTTCTGCACGGCGTTGTTCTGGCCATCATGCTGTTGGGCGAGCGCCCGTATTTTGGCTTTGCCCCGGCTATGTCGGTCACGGCATGGCTGGTGGCTGCGGTCTATGCGGTTGAAAGCCATATCTATCCACAACTGCCTACCCGCTGGACGCTGTGTGTGGTGGGCGCTGGTGCCGTGCTGGCTGCATTCTTCTTTCCGGGCAATCCCATGCCAGCAACCGCTTCGGCCTGGCTGGCGTTGCATTTGGCTTTTGGCATTGCTTGCTATGGTCTATTTGGTATCGCTGTGGTGCACGCCTGGTTCATGACCCGGGCCGAAGCACGCATACGCCATGCACAGGACCCGCATAGCGGACTGCCGCTGTTGACACTGGAGCGGCTCACCTACCGGTTTGTGATTGCAGGCTTTGTGCTGCTCACTGCCACACTGCTGGCTGGGGTTTTGTTTGGTGAGTCACTGTATGGGCACGGGCATGCTTGGCGTTGGGATCACAAAACGATCTTTTCAACCCTGGCATGGGTTACGTTCGCCATATTGCTCACTGGCCGCTTTGCATTGGGCTGGCGGGGCAAGCGGCCTGTCAACGTCTTGTATGCAGGTGCCACGCTATTGCTCCTGGCCTACGTGGGCTCGCGCTTTGTCTCGGAAATTCTCTTGGGTCGGACAGCATGAGGTTCCTGTTGGTGTTTCTGGTTGTATTGGTCCTGGCTTGGCGCTGGCGCAGTTGGCGCGATGCCAAACAGTTGAACGTGAAACGCAAGAATGCGGCCACGCCAGACCCCACGGCCATGGTGGCCTGTCGCCATTGTGGCGTGCACATTCCAACGCACGAAGCAGTAGTGGGTGCGCAGGGCCGTTACTGTAGCGCTGCCCACCGCCAGCACATGGAGCCCTGAATGGCGCAGACGGCGCCCCACCCTACCTGGTTTGATGCCAGCGCCAACCAGGCGCACCTGCCGGCAGCGGATGATTCTCAGGAGATGCTGCGCCAATGGCAAGGCTTTATGACGGCGCGGCTGCTCTTGGGCTTGGTTCTTGTCTTTTTGCAGAGCGCGCTGTACCTCACCGGAACATTCCAAAGCAAAGCGCAAATCGCGATCAGTGTTGCGTATCTCGTTGGCACATTGGCTAGCAAAAAGCTTATCCGGCCGCGGCCTTTGGGTCAGTCATTCAACCGGGTATGGGGCGCGCTCGTTGGCTTGGATTTGCTCACATTCACCGTGCTGCAGGTGTTGCAAACCGGGGTTAGCAGTTCCGTCAATTACACCCCCCTGTTTGCACTGCCCATCCTGGTTGCTTCTGTTTTAGGGTCATTGCGTCTGGCCCTTGGTACGGCTGCCGGCGTTACAGTGCTCATGTTGGGCGGTTCGCTGCTGTCCTATCTCAAGGGGCCGGCAGACGCCTCACCATACTTTGCACAGGCAGCCCTCAGTGGTGTTGGCTACTTTGCGATTGCGTGGCTGTCCAATCAACTATCGACCCGGCTGGCGAGCGAGGCCCAACGCGCCCGCAACAGCCAACAAGCTGCCACGATTGAACGCCAGGTGAACGAACTGGTCATTGAGTCACTGTCAGACGGCGTATTGGTAGTGGACGAACGGGGCCGAGTGCGCGCAGCCAACCCCGCGGCACGACAACTGTTGTCATCCCAACACGCACCAAGCATGTCGATTCTTGACCTGAAAGATGAGCCGGGTTGGACGCCATTGCTCCACTTGACGCAACTGTGCGTAGGAACTGGTAGCACGCACGAAGAAGACATTTCGATTCGCCATGGCACAGACGGCCCACGGCGCCTTCATGCACGGGCATGCCTTGCAGCACCGCAGGGAACCGCTGGTGAAAGCCTGTGCGTCATATTTTTGCAGGATCAACGCGAGCTGGAGGCGCGAATACGAACGGAGCGAATGGCAGACATGGGGCGCCTGTCTACTGCTGTTGCGCACGAAATTCGCAATCCTTTGTCAGCAATCACACAAGCCAATGCGCTGCTCGACGAAGACCTCAGCGATCCGCGGCAGAAAAAACTCACCGACATGGTGAGCCAAAATGCAAAACGACTTGAAAAAATCGTCAATGACATTTTGAACGCCTCGCGCGTGCAGCCCTATGGCGAATCCTATTTGGTACCGCCCATCATGCTCGATACAGCCATTCATCGCGTCTGCAGTGAATGGGCTACGCAAACGGGGAGTCAGCATCGACTCACGGTGCACGCAGGGGAACCATCCATAGCCGTTCGATTCGACAATGAGCATCTGCGCAGGGTCTTGGTCAATTTACTCGACAACGCTCGCCGCTACACCGAAGAATCGGCCGATGCCATACAAGTCTATATCCAGGCACTCGATTCACAACAGGCGATCGTTTCCATTTGGAGCAACGCCGCGCCGATGGACCAGTCCGTCGAACGCCATTTGTTTGAACCATTTTTTTCATCGGACAGTCGCTCCAGCGGTTTGGGTCTGTATATTTGCAGGCAGTTGTGTGAACGCCATGAGGCGTCACTCACTTATCAACGCACGATTCGCACTGCACAAGGTCACCCTTGCGAAGGCAATGAATTCGTCATCACCCTGCGCCGGATAGAAGCCACGGATAATCCAGCCTCGGCAGACAACAACACGACACCATGGCAACCAACGCTGTACTGAGCAACGCACAGATCTTGGTCATCGACGATGAGCCTGATTTACGCACACTGTATGAGCTCACGCTATTGCGTGAAGGCTACCGCGTTGATACGGCTGGCACGGTTCAAGAAGCACTACAACTGCTCAATACGCAGCGTTTTGACGTGGTCATCACCGACATGCGCCTGCCCGATGGGCTGGGTACAGAAATACTGAGCCACATGAAGGCTCAGCAACGGGCCGAGCGCAGCATTGTCATCACGGCCCATGGGTCGGCAGAAAATGCGGTGGAATCACTCAAGGCGGGTGCTTTTGACTACCTGACCAAACCGGTTGACCTCAAGCAATTTCGCACAGCCATCGCATCTGCCGTATTGGGGACCACCCAAAAGACCGGCCCCGCGCGCCGGGCAACCGATGCACGCACTGCGCCAACGGGTGCAGTCCTTGCACAGGGTGAAATGGCACTGACCCGCCTTGCTGGTGACTCTGCAGTCATGCGCAGCGTCAAAGAACGCATTATCAAAGTGTCGCGCAGCATGGCGCCTGTACTCATTCAAGGCGAATCGGGAACCGGCAAAGAGTTGGTTGCGTGTGCGCTCCACGCCACCAGCCATCGGGCAATGGGGCCTTGGGTTGCCGTCAATTGCAGTGCGATTCCGGAGAACTTGCTGGAAACCGAATTTTTTGGTGCTAAAAAGGGTGCCTACACCGGCTCCGTACAGGACCGTGAAGGTTTCTTTCAGGCCGCCAAAGGTGGCACGCTCTTCCTGGATGAAATTGGCGACCTGCCACTGGCCATGCAATCCAAACTGCTGCGGGCCATCCAAGAGCGCTGTGTGCGACCAGTCGGGTCACACCAGGAAGAACCTGTGGATGTTCGCATCGTCAGTGCAACCCACAAGGATTTGTCGGCCGAAGTTCTAGCTGGTCGTTTCCGTCAAGACCTCTTTTACCGTTTGAACGTCATTGACATCGTGATCCCGCCGCTGCGTGAGCGCTGCGATGACTTGCCCGCACTGTGCAACGCGTTATTGGCGCGGATAGCGGAAGAATCACAAATGTCTGTGCCCACCCTTGCGGCGGGCACCATGGAGCACCTAACCCGACTGCCATTGCATGGCAATGTCCGCGAGTTGGAAAACCTGTTGCACCGCGCAGTCGCACTAAGTGACGGCAGCCAGCTCCAACTATCCGATTTTCAGTCGCCGTCGAGTGGCCCGATTCCGCTTGACCTGCAACCGCCGCATCCGGAAGACCCTACTGCGATTCCCGATACACCTGACAGGCGACTCGACGAAGCAGAACTTGAATTGCCGACCGACCTGCAGGAGCACCTGGATCGAAAGGAGCGCGACATCTTGGTCAAATGCCTGCGCGAAACCGGTTTCAATCGGACCCTGGCGGCTGCTCGATTGGGTTTAAGTCTGCGCCAAATCCGCTACCGCATCGCCCGCCTGAAAATTGACGTCCCCCGTGGCGACGACGCCGATGAGTGAGGCCACACGAATCGAAAACGGTATGTGGCAGGATGGCTGGTACCGCTCAGCACGATGGCAGGCGTCACCCAATTTTGGCCTGCGACCTACCGGCGTTTTGATTGACCTGATTGTGCTGCACTCGATTAGTTTGCCGCCTGGTGTCTACGGTGGCGGGCAAGTTCAGGCGCTTTTCACCAATCAATTGGACTGGAACCTTCACCCCTATTTCAAAACGATCGAAGGGCTTGAGGTCTCTGCCCATTTTTTTATCGATCGCACTGGCGTGATATCGCAATTTGTCAGTTGTGCGGACCGCGCCTGGCACGCTGGCTCATCGCACTACAGAGGTCGCTCCAACTGCAACGACGACTCCATTGGCATTGAACTCGAAGGCCTGGAAGGCGACACCTTTGAGCCCGCCCAGTACAGTGCGCTCGCCACGCTATGTGCAGAAATATGCCTGCAATATCCCATAGCCCATCTGGCCGGGCACGAGCACATTGCACCGGGTCGAAAGGCAGACCCGGGCACGGGCTTTGATTGGCCCCTGTTGCAAAAATATTTGGCCCTCGAAGATCAGTGTTTTCCCGAAGGCGTATTAAAAAAATCCAGCCCCTAAGCTGTGCGTAGCGTGGGCATACGACGCCATCCGGTGCACTAACGCACTCGCACCTTTGAATCGGTGTCATGGCCCCGTGCGGCATTTCCGGTCAAAAGCCTTGCCAAGCCGCACAAAGACTAGGCCTGCAAAGAAAAACCTCCAAACGACGAGCCTCTCGCACATTCCGCGCGATGGAGCCTGTAATGCAGCGCATCCAACCACATTTGGTGCACCATTGTCGGCGCGCTTGTTTTGAACCCAGTACACTACAGGTAGTGGCTTGCAAGTGCCCCAGACCCCATATATAGTGTGCCCTGTCTTGGCTGCCCTTACGATAATTACACATCGGATGGCGGTCGCAGCGTACCGCCAGGGCCCACAAAAAATACTGTTTACGACGAGGAATTCATGCAATCTGTTACACACTCCGCCACGCCAGCATCCACCGCCATGTTGTCGACCCATAGCGATGCTGCAACTGAAGGAGGGGCCGTCAACGTGCTGGCCCATTACCAAATCATTCGACGCAACGGTGCTGTGGTTCCGTTTGAGCCCAACAAGATCGCCGTCGCCATGATGAAGGCTTTTCTGGCTGTCCATGGCACCCAGGGTGCGGCGTCGGCTAGCGTGCGCGAAGTTGTCGACGTCTTGACCCAGCAAGTAATTCGTGCCCTGATGCGATCGCGCCCAGGTGGCGGAACCTTTCACATTGAAGACGTACAAGACCAGGTGGAGCTGGGCCTCATGCGTGGCGGACACCATGAAATCGCTCGCGCTTACGTCCTGTACCGGGAGCGCCGCACGCAAGAGCGCGCCAAGCATGTGGCACAGGCCACACCGCCAACACCGGTTTTGCATGCCATAGACGGCGGGCAACGCGTTGTGCTGGACCTTGGTCGGTTGAAAGCACTGATCGAGACCGCGTGTACCGGCTTGGGTTCAGACGTCAAAGCTGACCCCATTCTTGCCGAAACCATGCGCAACCTGTACGACGGAGTTCCAATGGATGAGGTCTACAAGGCTTCGATTCTTGCAGCCCGCACGCTGATCGAAAAAGACCCAGACTATACCTACGCCACTGCGCGCTTGCTGTTTCACACCATTTCGCGAGAAGTGCTCGGACGCGACGTGGCACCGTCGAAGATGGCAGAAGCCTACACCGAGTATTTTCCTGGCTTCATTAAGCGCGGCGTGAACGCAGAGTTGCTGGACGAACGCCTGATGCAGTTTGACCTGCCACGCCTCGGCGCCGCACTTAAGGCTGAGCGCGACATGCAGTTTGACTACCTGGGTCTGCAAACCTTGTACGACCGCTATTTCCTCCACGAAGGCAAGACCCGCATTGAACTTCCGCAAGCTTTTTTCATGCGGGTTGCAATGGGACTCGCACTGGGGGAAATCGACCGTGAAGCCCGCGCCATTGAGTTCTACGAAGTGCTGTCACGTTTTGACTTCATGTCCAGCACGCCAACTTTATTCAACAGCGGCACACGCCGCTCGCAATTGTCAAGCTGCTATCTGACCACGGTGCCCGACGATTTAGACGGTATTTACGAGTCGATCAAAGAAAACGCTTTGCTGTCGAAATTTGCCGGTGGCTTGGGCAATGATTGGACCCGCGTGCGCGCATTGGGCGCACACATCAAGGGAACCAATGGTGAGTCACAAGGAGTGGTCCCATTCCTGAAGGTTGTGAACGACACGGCAGTCGCAGTAAACCAAGGCGGCAAGCGCAAGGGTGCGGTCTGTACCTATCTGGAAACGTGGCACCTAGACATTGAAGAATTTCTGGAGTTGCGCAAGAACACAGGTGACGACCGCCGCCGCACCCACGACATGAATACAGCCAACTGGATTCCGGACCTTTTCATGCGTCGCGTGATGGAAAAGGGCACCTGGACCTTGTTCTCTCCAAACAACGTACCCGACCTGCACGACCTGTTTGGCGCCGAGTTTGAGAAGGCATACGTGGCCTATGAAGAGAAAGCGGCCAGGGGCGAAATCAAACCAGCCCGCACTGTCCAGGCCAGCGATCTGTGGCGCAAGATGCTGACGATGCTTTTCGAAACCGGTCACCCCTGGATCACGTTCAAGGACGCCTGCAATGTACGCTCACCCCAACAACATGCGGGTGTAGTGCACTCTAGCAACTTGTGTACAGAGATCACACTCAATACGTCGGACACGGAAACAGCCGTCTGCAACCTTGGTTCTGTCAATTTGCGCCAGCACTTGAAGAATGGCAAGCTGGACCATGACAAACTCAAGCGCACTATTGGCACAGCCATGCGGATGCTGGACAACGTCATTGACATCAACTACTACGCGGTCAAGAAGGCACGTGACTCCAACTTGCGCCACCGTCCCGTTGGCTTGGGCGTTATGGCTTTCCAAGACAGCCTGTACGAGTTGCGCATCCCCTACGCCAGCGAGGCCGCTGTTCAGTTTGCGGATGAGTCGATGGAAGCAATAAGCTACTACGCGTATTGGGCTTCGACCGATCTTGCAAAGGAACGCGGCAAGTATTCCAGCTACCGCGGTTCGCTGTGGGACAAAGGCGTGCTCCCGCTGGATACATTGGACTTGCTGGCCAGCGCCCGCGGTGGATACGTGGAGGTTGACCGTTCCGCCACCCTGGATTGGAGTGCCCTGCGCAGCAAGATCGCGACAGACGGCATGCGCAACTCCAACTGCGTGGCGATTGCGCCGACAGCGACGATTTCCAACATCATTGGCGTGGATGCATCGATTGAACCGAGCTTTGGAAACTTGTCAGTGAAATCCAACCTCTCAGGAGAGTTCACCGTCATCAATGGCTACCTGGTCAAAGACCTCAAACGCCTGGGGCTGTGGGACGACGTGATGGTCATGGACCTCAAACACTTTGACGGGTCGCTGGGGCCTATTGACCGTGTGCCACTTGAAGTCAAACAGCTGTACGCAACGGCTTTTGAAGTGGAAACGCAGTGGCTGGTTGAAGCCGCGGCACGTCGACAAAAGTGGATCGATCAAGCGCAGTCTCTCAACATCTACATGGCAGGTGCATCGGGCAAGAAGCTTGATGAGACCTACAAGCTCGCTTGGTTGCGCGGACTCAAAACAACCTATTACCTGCGCACCATGTCTGCAACACACGCCGAGAAATCCACAGTGACGGCGGGCAAGATGAATGCGGTTTCATCTGGGAACGACAGCAAGGCGTCTATGCGCTCTTCAAGTGCATTGGAAGCAGCGGCAGCCGCTGCACAAATGCAAATGGAAATGGCAACCAATGCCGCAACCGACATTCGTTTTTGCGGTGTCGACGACCCGACTTGCGAGTCATGCCAATAAGCACTCAACACCATTCGCATGCAATGCGATGCTATTGAGCAACACATATTCGCAGTGAATTGCATGATTACTTTTCATTTCAATTCACTGCTCCCATAATCCGCAGATTGGAATTATTTATGTTGTCCTGGGATCAAGAAGTTACGCCCACATCGCTGCCAAAATTTGCGCTCACGCCGTCTGATAGTACGATGGTCGAGCGGGTGCAAAGCTCTCCCAACTCGTCCAGTGTTCCGGTCCGCATGAAGGCTTCGGACAAGCGCATCATCAATGGCAAGACTGACGTCAATCAACTTGTGCCTTTCAAGTACAAGTGGGCTTGGGAAAAGTATTTGGCCAGTTGCGCAAATCACTGGATGCCACAGGAAGTGAACATGACGCGCGACATCGCGTTGTGGAAAGACCCGAATGGCTTGACCGAAGATGAGCGTCGCATCATCAAGCGCAATCTTGGATTTTTCGTAACAGCAGATTCGCTTGCCGCAAACAACATTGTGCTGGGGACCTATCGGCATATCACGGCACCGGAATGCCGTCAATTCTTGTTGCGCCAGGCTTTCGAAGAAGCGATTCATACCCACGCTTATCAATACATCGTCGAGTCGCTGGGGCTTGACGAGAGCGAAATATTCAACGCCTACAACGAAGTTCAGTCCATCCGTGACAAGGATCAGTTTTTGATCCCTTTCATTGAGGCCATCATGGATCCGAACTTCCATACAGGAACCCCGGAAGCCGATCAAACCTTGCTCAAGTCGTTGATCGTGTTTGCCTGCCTGATGGAAGGCTTGTTCTTCTACGTTGGCTTCACACAAATTTTGGCGTTGGGGCGTCAAAACAAGATGACAGGTGCAGCCGAACAATATCAGTACATCTTGCGTGACGAATCCATGCACTGCAATTTTGGTATCGACCTCATCAACCAGCTCAAACTGGAGAACCCGCAATTGTGGACTGCGGAGTTCAAGGCCGAAATCAAATCGCTGTTTGAAACCGCAGTGGAACTGGAGTATCGCTATGCGGAAGACACCATGCCGCGTGGTGTCTTGGGAATGAATGCATCGATGTTCAAAGGCTATTTGCGCTACATCGCGAATCGTAGAGCAACCCAAATTGGTCTGGAAGCGCTGTATCCGAACGAAGAAAATCCATTCCCGTGGATGAGCGAAATGATCGATCTGAAAAAAGAACGCAATTTTTTCGAGACTCGGGTTATTGAGTACCAGTCCGGTGGATCCCTTTCTTGGGACTGATCACCTAATGTATTTCAGAATTTCATCTACCCATCAAACTGCTCGATGCAGCATGGGTAGGTGTCACCAAGTTCATGCTGCTGGGCAACTGCCCAACAACATGAATCGCTTTTTGCAAACCAACAAGCAAGAAGTGCTCTTTGTAAATTGATCAAGGAGAAAATCATGGCAACTGCAAAAAAACCGGTCGCAAAAAAGGCCGCTCCCGCAAAGAAAGCTGCACCAGCGAAAAAAGCTGCACCAGCAAAGAAAGTAGCTGCTAAAAAAGCAGCCCCAGCCAAGAAGGCCGCTCCCGCTAAAAAGGTAGCAGCCAAAAAGGCAGCCCCAGCCAAGAAAGCCGCTCCCGCTAAAAAGGTAGCAGCCAAAAAGGCAGCCCCAGCCAAGAAAGCCGCTCCCGCTAAAAAGGCAGCAGCCAAAAAGGCAGCCCCAGCCAAGAAAGCCGC
>JACCDN010475952.1_pt1 | contig 18632 bp, 16 predicted proteins | sample 7441691 | NCBI WGS metagenome assembly JACCDN01 (sample SAMN15323439, study PRJNA562643) | freshwater metagenome | isolation source: river surface water | place: USA:Blue River Watershed | collected 2017-08-16 | reverse complement strand
TTTCTTCCTCTAAGTTTTTTACCTGATCGTACTTCATACTCTCCCATACTACTTGTTTATACCTCTTCTAATTTACCATACTTCTTGACTTATTGTTAAATCACTAGTTTCGAAAGAAGTCTAATATTTTCTAGTTCTACTGAACCATCTGAACAATAATTATAGCTAAAACTATTGGCGCTAAATCTAACCATTAAATCAAAAATAAAATCAGCTGATAAAGTCTGCCCTTGAATCAATGGTTCTTTTAAGGAGATTATTCCTTCCAGATAGTTTATATCAGCGTCGATTAGAACATTATCTAAATAAATTTTAACTGTGCCTGCCACCGGCTTGGTGATACGGCGACAGTAAGGAGAAACTTGGTCATCATAGAGCTTTACCAATAAAAATTGCTTCGCCCTGCCATCGCCAACAGCAATGACTTGTTTTTCAACTTTATAATCAGCATAATCTCGAAAGCGGAAAGAAAAACAGCTACCACGCCTGGCCCTAAAGAAATTATTAAACTGCTCAAATTGTAGATAACTTAAGCGGCAATTTTTCAATATATATTTTTGCCGCGCTGCCTCACTTTCTAGCCTTCTAACTTCTCTACCTGACATAGTCAGAGCAGAGCAAGCAGCAAAAATTGGGCTACCTACCGCAAACGCCTCCATAAAGACGGGCAAACGTATGTCTTGAAAATTCATCCTATTACCTCTTTTTTTAGTAAAGCTTGATAGAGCATAGAAAGCTTAGTAGTAACTAAATCATGACTTGGGTAAAAAGCTAACTCTCTAAGATGGGCACCAGCAATTGTATAATCTTTACTCTGCGAAACAGCAAGATTTAGACGAGAAATAACTTTATCAGCCAGTAAAATTAGCTTGCTTCTACTTTTATCTCTAGCAAAGACAGATATTTCAAATTCCACATTGCAGGCAAGGCAAAAACTACCAGAGACATTCGTAATTCTTAAAATATTTATTAGCAAAAATGGATATTTTGCATCTTGCACTAATGATAAATATATACCCTCTATGCTGCCCCGCAATTCTTTGTCAGCCTCCAGCAAGTCATATAGGGTCATTTGAAAATCATGAATAAGGTTAAAAGACATGGGGGATACGCACGGTTTTGAGTTAATGGAGTTAAATTTCAAGCGCTATTATTTCTAACCAACGATCTTGCTCAGCAATATTAATAATTCTTTTTATTTCAAATTGCCTTTGTTTAAATAAAATACGCATTTTAGTATTTATTCCTTGAATAAATCTTAACGTAAACAAGGTAAAGTTCTCAGCCACAATATGACCAAAATTGAAACTCTCTAGGGGCATAAACCCATTAGGATAGACTGGTTTAATGGACGCAAAAGCAATAATCTTTTCTTGCCACTCTTCCTGGGTTGCCACCGCTGATTTCATATCTTCTAAGAAAATAATGCGGTGTTGTAGGTGGGGGAGTCTTGCGAAATGCTTGATTGGTTTACTCATTATATTCTTAGCTCTCTATAAGGCATATACAAACTTTTGACCTGCTGAGATACAGATAAGCTAAGCTCCTGGCGATCATACATTTCCGCTACATGCAATAAAATACCGTGCTTTAATGGAAAAGGTAGATTTTCCGGCGCTGTACCTGTTGAATAATTTATTACTATTTTTTTTAAACCAGTGAAAGCCTGCAAAAAAACTATAGCGGAACTTGCCTCTAAACTATACTGCTCCTTATGTAGCTCCACTTGTTGTTGCCCTTCAACCATACTAACTTTTGTTATCTCAATGACTGGCGAATGTTTAAGAGGTGCAACTCCTCTTCCGTTAAGCCTGCAAGTTAGTTCAACATGTTTTATAGCTAAGGACAAATTAGTGAAATTCTCGGCAGCGCTTACAGCAGTTTCGACTAAGCTCCCTATCAGTTTATCATCATAACTATGAGAAACGCGAAGATAGTTTTTTACCTCTTCTAAACTCCAGATTTTCTGATGCTGAGCCTCTATCACCTTAACTATAACATCCCTATACTCCATACCGCCTCGTATGTTTTACAAACAAATTGACAGCTATTTAAATTTAGCAAGCTTTATAGCGGCTGGGTTAACTACATCGCCCCCTACCCTTTTAACCGCATAAAATTTAACAAATGGCTTATCGGTATAAGGATCACGCATAACGCTAATCCCGCTGCGATCGACAATCTTGTAGGCAGCTTTAAAGTCGGCTATTGCAATCACCGCACCTTCCTTTTCAAAAGCAGGCATATCAGAACAACACACGACTGGAATGCCAAAAACAGTTTGTTTCAGCTCTTCAGTTAAAGATTGCTGCCAAATAAATCTGCCAATTTGGTCGGTTAATTTTTGTACTTCTGCTAATGTGGTTCTATGCATCAAAAAAGTAGCATTAGCTTGATATTGCTCATCTAACGAGTTAATTAGCCTTAAAAACAAAGAAGGCTCCATCTTTTTTTCTAGCTCTATCACTTCTATTTTTTCATTAGAATGCAGTATGCCTACCGGTTTTTTTTTGCCATCACCATTAATAAAAGCGTCATTTTCCGCCCTAACAAAACTATCTCGCAGCCTTTCTATCAACCAATTGTCAATTTTGATACTTGCATCATCAATTAGAGTTTGACTAGCTTTCGGTTGAGCGTAGAGTTCATGAATGAAAATTCTTTTTTGTTGCAGCTTAGGAGTGTTAGTCTCTTCTCTGGCTTCAGCTTCACCCACCCAGCCGCTAGCGAATTTTCCATCTTCTATTACTATATCTAAAGAAGTGGTGGAAATAGTCTCAATAGAGGCTAGTTGCCGCATAGGAGATCTAGCATTGATTTCACTAATAATCTTGTGATATAGAGCAGGTACAAGCAATACATCCCCTTCCTCCTGATTAGCACTAAAAGATTTTTGCATTAATCCTTCCTGAGTTCCTTTGCGAATGTAATCATTAAACTTTTCTTCGCGACCCATATCTTGATAATTGCCTAAATCAGGGCGCCCTAAAAAACTTTGTACATAATCGAGCTTTTCTTCTAAGCTACTAATTTTAGAATATACTTCTTCTGGATTAGTCATTTTTTTCTCCTCTAGGCTTGATTGTTTATAAGCATTTAATATTCGATAAATTTTTGCTTGTTGATTAGCAGGGAAAGTCACTACACTAACCTCCATTAGCTCACCCTTAGTCACTATCCGCTGACCTAAATCATTATATTTTGATCCATGCAGATTAAAGCCAATACTCAGTCCATTAACTGCTCCTTGACTTATCAGTTCAATTGCCTCTTTGCCGGCATCTACCTTACCGTTAATTACCGCTTCTACTTGTAGCCCATACATATCATCGGCTAAAGAGCGAATTACTCCGATTGGCTTAGTAAAATCATGCTGCCATAAGAATTTAACTGTCTCTATGGTTGATTGAGCGAATGCTCCTGGTAATATTATATCATTATGCTGATCGGCAACATTATAGACGCTAGCATAACCAGATATCACAGCATTATCAGCTTCAATAGATTTTATAATAAGTTTATGTACTGCTGACACTTTATTTGCTTGTAATTTTAAAAGTAAGGAATATATACTCTATTTGCACAGCGCCACTAAGAGTTAGAAATTAATTATATTTTAATCCCTACTATTGAAAAATTTGTATTTATAAATATATTTCTATTAATTTAAATTTTAATCAATTAGTTTTAGTATGCCTGAGATTTTTTTTAACGGTCCGGCAGGTCGCATTGAAGGAAAGTACAAGGAACATAGATCAGATAAAAAATCTCCTCTTGCCTTAATACTACATCCTCATCCTGCATATAATGGGAATATGAATGACAAAGTGGTTTTCACCGCTTATAAAACTTTAGCTGAGAACGGTTTTACCACCCTACGCATTAACTTTAGAGGAGTGGGTCGTTCACAAGGTATCTTTGACAATGGAGTTGGCGAGTTAACCGATGCCGCAACAGCGCTCGACTGGTTGCAAGCAAATAACCCTTACAGTAATATTCAGATAGTAGTGGGATTCTCGTTTGGCGCTTGGATAGCACTGCAATTAATCATGCGCCGTCCAGAAATTACCAATTTTATAGCTATTTCCCCGCCAATCAACAAATATGATTTCTCATTTCTATCGCCTTGCCCTATCTCCGGATTAATAATACAGGGCGATCAAGATAGTATAGTGCCTGAAGACACCGTACTAGGACTAGCAAATAAATTAGGTCAGCAGAAGTATATTCAAGTTAAGTACAACTCAATTCAAGGCGCGGATCATTACTTTCGTAACCGCTTGGAGGAATTAGCAACGGTAATTAATAATTACTCAGAAGAGCTAAAAGAAATCAGTAAAGCTGATAAACCTGAATTAAGCAGTCCTATTAATGAAACACATAAAGATGGTACTCCTAGTCAGAAAGTTTTTTTAGATTAATAACAATTATGTTTATTGAGCTGACTATTCAAACTCTAATAAAACCTTGCCGGTAGTTACCTGTTCTTTTTCCTTAACAAAGATCTGAGCTACCTTCCCGGTTCTTTCACTAGTGATTATATTTTCCATTTTCATAGCAGTTAAAGTCATTATTTCCTGCCCTACTATTATTTCATCTCCCTCGTTTATTTTTATGGTAATAATTTGTCCGGAAATAGGCGCTGTTAGTTCCTTTTGCTCCTCTTTGACATTTTTTCTTATCATCAATGATTCTAATTCCGAGATTCGCGGGGAGCGTACTAGAGTTTTTACGCAAATGCCAGCATGAGTCAATTTATAGCCGGTAGTAGAGTACTGAATTTTTACATTCACTTTTCTACCGTTTACCACTGCACTAAAAAGCCTACTGCCTAAGTTCCAGTTACTCCTTATATAAATCCTGTTATATTGCTGCCTAATATTATATCCACCTGGCACCGACGTAATTAAGACCGGGAATAAACGCTCATCAATTGAAACTACCCACCTAGTACCTATCTTGTTAACTTGTTCAGTCATTTGACCATTAATCGAAGCAGCTCTTCGTTGCTCAGCCAGATAGATAAAAATCGTAGTCCCCACAAAAACATCAGTAATTTCGGAGGTAAGATTCGCTCCAGAGAATCCTTCTGGATACTCCTCAGCAATAAAGCCTGTATTTATATCTCCCGCCTTAAAACGGGGATGAGCAATTATTGCTTCCAGAAAGCTAATATTATGCGAAATGCCGTGGATAACGTACGCGCTTAACGCCGAGCGCATTAATTCAATAGCTTCTTCTCTAGTATCATGATGCACACAAAGCTTAGCTATCATCGCATCATAAAACATACTAACTTCACAACCAGGACTAACTGAGCTGTCTACCCTAATATTAGAACTTTTAGGTGGTTCAGAATATTCAGTAATTCTTCCGCTTGATGGCAAGAATCCTCTGGTTGGGTCTTCAGCACAAATTCTTGCTTCGATTGCCCAACCCTTTAGTTTAATATCCTGTTGAGAAAAAGATAATTTTTTACCTGCTGCAATTTTTATCATCTCCTCTACTATATCAATACCGGTAATTAATTCAGTTACCGGGTGTTCTACCTGCAACCTGGTGTTCATCTCTAAGAAGTAAAAATTTTTATTTGCATCCACTATAAATTCTACCGTACCAGCAGAGTAATAACCGACCTTACTTGATAAAGCTATTACTTGGTTATACATTTTTTGTCTTATTTCTTCATCAATGAATGAACTTGGCGCCTCCTCAATCACCTTTTGATGATAACGTTGAATTGAGCATTCTCTCTCTCCTAAGCAAACAGCGTTACCATATTGATCGGCTAGCAGCTGCACCTCAATATGTCGCGGAGATTGAATAAACTTTTCAATAAATAACCTGCCATCACTGAAGCTATTTACTGCCTCTAGCTTAGCTGACTCGAAAGCCACACCCATTTCAGCAGCATTTTTTACTACTCGCATACCCCTACCACCACCACCCGCTGCTGCCTTAACTATCACCGGGAAACCTATCTGCTCAGCAATCTCCAAAGCTCTACCAGCTCTTGCAATAGTGCCCATATAACCCGGTACAGTACTTACTCCCGCTTCTATCGCAATCTTTTTAGCTTCAACTTTATCTCCCATTTTCTTTATAGCTTGGGCGCTAGGTCCTATTAAGGTAACTCCTTCACGCTTTAAGACATTTGCAAACTCCGAATTTTCCGATAAAAATCCATAGCCGGGATGCACCGCTCCTGCTCCGCTCGCCCTGATTGCTTCGACTATGTTTCTAATTGATAAATAGCTTTCGTTTGCCGGCGAATTTCCAATATAACACGCCTCATCAGCATATTGCACATGCAGGGAATTTATATCTGCCTCTGAATACACTCCTACGGTTTTAATTCCCATCTTTTTAAGACTACGCATTACTCGAATGGCGATCTCACCGCGGTTAGCGATCAATACCTTATCAAACAGGGGTTTATTCATTGTCTTTTCTTATTAATAAATGCAATAAAAGGGGTAAAACTATAGAGGCAAATTACCATGTTTCTTCCAAGGCAGTTGCACTTTTTTAGTTTGCAAAAAATTTAAGGACCTGCATATATACCATCTAGTATTTTGCGGCTTTATAATATCATCTAAATACCCACGCGAAGCAGCAATAAAAGGTGAAGTAACGGTATTTTTATATTCTTGAATTTTTTGCTGCTTTAGAGCTTCATCAATTACTTTATTTTTAAATATTATTTCTGCTGCTCCCTCAGCTCCCATAACCCCTATTTCAGAGTTTATCCAGGCATAATTCACATCGCCCCGCAAATGCTTAGAATTCATTACAATATACGCGCCTCCGTAAGCTTTTCTTGTAATTACGGTAATCTTAGGCACCGTAGCTTCAGCATAAGCATACAAAAGCTTTGCACCATGTTTAATAATTCCGTTATGCTCCTGATTAGCGCCAGGTAGAAAACCTGGAACATCCACTAGGGTTACTATAGGAATATTAAAAGCATCACAAAAGCGAATAAACCGGGCAGCCTTTCTAGAAGCATTAATATCCAAACACCCGGCTAAATGCATTGGTTGATTAGCTACAAAGCCAGTAGTGCACCCTGCCATATACCCAAAGCCAATAATTATATTTCGGGCAAAGTCAGGCTGCAGCTCAAAAAACTCTCCCTCATCCACAATGCGCTCAATCAGCTCTTTCATGTTATAAGATTTATTAGGAACATTAGGCACTAAAGTATTAAGCGACATATCTACTCGATCAGCTGGGTCTTTAGTATATCTTATTGGAATCGAGCTACGATTAGAAAGAGGCAAAAAATTGAAAAACCTCCTAACTTCTAATAGAGCCTCTACATCATTGTTAAAAGCTAAGTCAGCAACACCACTTTTAGCAGTGTGCATATGTGACCCACCAAGCGCTTCCTGACTTATTTCTTCGCCGGTAACTGTCTTGACTACATCGGGTCCGGTAACAAACATATAAGAGGCGCCTTTAACCATAAATATAAAGTCAGTAATGGCAGGCGAATACACCGCGCCGCCGGCGCAAGGACCCATTATCAAAGTAATCTGGGGAATAACACCGGAGGCTAAAACATTTCGCTGAAATAACTCGCCATATCCGCTTAACGCATCCACTCCTTCTTGAATTCTAGCGCCGCCTGAATCATTAATTCCAATTACAGGAGCACCGATATTTATTGCCAAATCAATTAGGTTGCAAATTTTTTTAGCATGATACTCGCCTAGAGAACCTCCAAGCACAGTAAAATCCTGACTATACACAAGCACTAACCTGCCATTTATTGTGCCCTGACCAGTAACAACCCCGTCTCCCAGAAATTTCTTGTCTTGCATGTCGAAGTTGCTGCACCTATGCTCTACAAACATGCCAATTTCTTGGAAACTATCAGGATCTATTAAGACCTCTATTCTTTCTCTTGCTGTAAGCTTACCTTTTTTATGCTGGAGCGTTATCCTCTCACTCCCGCCGCCCTGGCTAGCAAGATTACGCTTTTCTTCGAGTAAGTTTTGCCCTTGTAAGATTTGACTCATAACGCTCTTTTTATTTACGTTTGTTTAGCAACAAGTAAACCTTATACATTTAAAACTAGAAATTGTGATAATAAAATACTAGAAAGGTGACAGAAAATAAAATAAATAATGTTGATTAAAATAAAATTAATCAGCTAATACAAAAATATATAAAATTTTATTTACTACAAGACATATAGTATGTTAAAAGTTAAGCAAGCTTAATAAGCAGAATAGTCAGCATAATTAAGATGATTAAGCAATTTCCAATAAAAATTTAGAAAATTAATAAGCGCTTATAAAATTATATGGCACGTTGCACCTTGGAAATTGACCTAGCAAAAATTCGCGCCAATTACCAAATACTTTACCAAATTTGCAATAAAGGCTCTTCTAGCGTAGAGGTAGGAGCAGCAATAAAAGCAAACAGCTACGGACTAGGTATTGAGAAAATTGTACCAGTATTATATCAAGAGGGATGCAGAAATTTTTTTGCCGCTTCTATCGAAGAAGGCATTACTGCCAGCTCTATTCTAGGAAACAGCAAAGCTAATATTTTTGTATTATATGGGGTAAGTCATAAAGAAGAAGCAAATGAGCTTGTTCATTATGGCTTAATTCCGGTTCTTAATCACCTTGAGCAGATTAAAATATGGCAAGAAGCAGCTATCACTCATAGCCTTAAGCTACCGGCTTCTCTTCATCTTGATACCGGGTTGCATCGCTTTGGCGTGCCAGCTAGGGAAATAGAACAGCTGATAAATAATCCTAGCTTACTGGAAGGCATTAACGTGCATTCTATCATAAGTCACCTATCGGCAGGCATGGAACCTAATAATCCTTACAATTCAGAACAGCTAAAAAAATTCCAGCGTTATTTACAATATTTTCCGAAAGCAAAAGCCAGCCTTTCTAATTCCAGTGTATTGTTCCTGAATAAAGAATATTATTTTGATTTAGTAAGACCCGGGGGAGCCATATACGGAATTACTAAGCCAGACACCCTACAGCAAACATTTAAGCTGACAGCGCCAATCATTCAGATTCATCAAGTGCCGGCAAACAATTCAATTGGCTATAATATGACGTTCATAACTAAGCGTTCTACCTTAGTTGCAGTTTTGCCAATAGGATATGCCGATGGCTATCTTAGGGCTTTTAGTAGCCAAGGAGAAGTATTTATTAGCAATTATCGGGCGCCAGTAATTGGCAGGGTATCAATGGACTTAATTAATATTGATGTTACTGATATACCTGCTGAGAAAGTTTTTCTAGGAGCAGAAGCAGAAATTATCGGCGACACTCTTACCGTAGATAGAATGGCAAGCTTAATTAATGCTTCAAGCTATGAAATATTAACCACACTAACAAAGAGCAATAGATATAAAAGGGTATACAAAGATTATGTTTATAATTAATCAAATTGGCAGATACACTATAAATTCGGCGCACAATATTGGTGCATTATTTATTTTTATCTCAGTAGTAATTAGGAGTATCGTCAGCCCGCCGTGGCATTTTAGATTAATATTAAAACAATTAATCACTATTGGGTTTTACTCCTTGCCCGTAGTAGCCATGACTGCTTTTTTCTCAGGCGCTGTGCTAGCTCTGCAAAGTTATAGCGGTTTTTCAAGGTTTTCTGCCGAAAGCACAATCGCCACTGTAGTCATATTATCCATAACTAGAGAACTAGGACCAGTACTTACCGGTCTTATGGTAGCAGGCAGAATAGGAGCTTCTATTGCCGCTGAAATTGGCACTATGAGAGTGACCGAGCAAATTGATGCTCTTTATACCTTATCTACTGACCCTATTAAGTATTTAGTAGCACCTAGAGTACTCGCCAGTTTAATCATGATGCCTTGCTTAGTGATAATTAGCGATATAATAGGTGTAATGGGGGGATATCTAGTAAGCATTTACAAACTCGGTTTTAATAGTTCCAACTATCTGGTTAACACTTTTAAATATTTAGAGGCAATGGATATAATATCGGGTTTAGTAAAAGCTACAGCATTTGGAGTTATTATTTCCATAGTCAGCTGCTACAGCGGCTATTATTCCGGTAAAGGAGCAAAAGGAGTGGGAAGCAGTACAACTTCAGCCGTGGTAAATTCTTCAATTTTTATATTACTAAGCAATTATATAATAACTGAACTTCTATTTTAAGCGTTATAGGAACTTTATGGACGATAATAATTCAAAGATAATCATTCGCTCACTATATAAGACTTTTGGCAATAATCATGTGCTAAACGGAGTGGACTTAAGCATCAGAAGAGGCAGTTCATTAGTTATTCTAGGCGGTTCAGGTACTGGCAAATCAGTACTGATTAAAACTATTATCGGCTTAATCAAAGCAGATAGCGGCAGCATTATCATTGATAAAGTGGAGACTAGTAAGTTGTCTAACCATCAGCGATTTGCCATGATGCAAAAATGCGGGTTTTTATTTCAAGGAGGAGCGCTTTTTGATTCCTTGACGGTTAAAGATAATGTCACCTTTTTTGTTCAGCGCTCAGGAAAATTATCCAATAAAGACATAGAAGAACTGGCAATAAAAAAACTTAACTTAGTCGGACTGTCAGCAAAAATACTCAATCTTTATCCTTCTGAATTATCTGGAGGAATGCAAAAAAGAGTGGCGTTAGCTAGGGCTATTTGCGGCAACCCTGAACTACTTTTCTTTGATGAACCTACTACTGGGCTTGACCCTATTATGTCGAATGTCATTAACGAGCTGCTGATTAAGGTACGCACAGAGCTTAAGGCTACCACTATCACTATTACTCATGATATGAATAGCGCTGCTTTAATAGCTGAAGATGTAGCATTAATTCATCAAGGAAAAATCTTGTGGCACGGTAAAAAAGAAGAGATGAAAAATGCTGATAATCCTTACTTACACCAATTTATTAACGGCATCACCACTGGTCCCATAGAAAGCTAATTTATGAAGTCACATTTAAAGGATAACTTAAGTAAGGCTTATCAAATCCTAGCGATCTTATCTTTAGATGACCATACTTATACTCACCTATCGGCTAGACCATCAAATGCTGACTTTTATTATATTTATCCATTTGGACTAAGATTTGAAGAGGTAACGCCGAATAATTTACTCCAAGTTAGTTTGGACGGAAAGGTATTAGACGGTATTGAAGCACAGTATAATAAAACTGGTTATATAATTCATGGCAGCATTTATAAGGCACGAAAAGATATTTCAGCAATTTTTCATATCCATACCCCTTCTATAGTCGCAGTTTCTGCTATGGATTCTGGATTAATGCCTATTAGTCAATGGGCTCTACATTTTTATGATAAGATAATTTATCATGATTATGATTCTCTTATTCTTGATGATAATCAAGGATTGAGCATTATTACTAATTTCACCAAGGATTATATTATATTTTTGCGCAACCACGGAGTAATTGCTTGCGGGCGTACTATTCATGAGGCGATGTTTTATATATATCATTTAGAACAAGCGTGCAAAACGCAATGTTTAGCCCTTAGCTCTGGTCAACCTTTAATTATGCCATCTACTGACATATGCAAAAAGACTGTAAATGATTTATTGTCATTTGAGCAAGATTTAGGCAAACGTGACTGGGAAGCGTGGCTTAGGTTAGTCAAAAGAGGGAAGTGACAAACCCTCTATTTAGCAACAAATTGTAATCAGTTCTCATGTCATTAAATGAACTAAAGAGCAAATATAGCTATCACCAAGCCACTCCTGTTATGCAACAATATTTTGACATAAAGTTTGCTGACTATGATTGCTTAATATTATTTCAACTTGGTGACTTTTATGAACTGTTCTATGAAGACGCTGCTTTAGCAAGTCAAGTTTTAGGGATTGCCTTGACTAAACGTGGCAAGAGCAATGATGAAGATATACCCATGTGCGGCATTCCATACCATGCCCTTAATAACTATCTAAGCAAGCTAATTGAAGCGGGCTATAAAGTAGCTATTTGCGATCAGCTTGAAACTCCTGAGGAAGCAAAAAAACGCGGGGGACACAAAGCGGTAGTCAAAAGAGGAGTAACTAGAATTATTACTCCTGGCACTATAATTGAAGAGTCTTTAATTGTTACCAACGCTCCTAATTACTTAGCAAGCCTAGCAACTGCAAAACAACATGCAGCAATTTGCTATGTTGACCTGTCAACTTCGGAAATTGCTGCGGTAATTATTCCGGAAAATGAGATAATTAATGAAATAGCGAGATTATCGCCGCGCGAACTTTTGCTTAGCGAACGTCTAAGGGGCGATAAGATTAGCAGCGACCTAATGCAGAGGTCAGGGATAAGAATTTCGTATCAAGTAGAGAGTGCGTTTGCTGTTAATAAATGCACTAAGATCATTCAAAACTTTTATAATATTCTAAGCGTAAAAGCAATTGGCGAGCTAGATGAGCTGCAAATCAGCGCCATTGGCAGCATACTAGAGTATTTATCTCTAACTCAAAAACAAAACTTACCTAACCTGCCCATGCCTAAAATTGTTAACTATAACCATTTTATGACAATTGACGCGGCTACCAGGCGCAACTTAGAAATCACCCATAACTTAGCAGGACAACTACAAGGCAGCCTGTTGAGCGTTATTGATCGGTGCATAACTAAAGCAGGTAGCCGTCTTTTATACAAATTCCTTGCTACTCCGCTAATTGATAACCAAGAAATAGCTAATAGACTGCAGCTAACAGAATTTTTTTATGCTAATCCGGAATTAGTTGAAAAAGTAAGAAAATTATTAAAAAAAACCGGTGATATCGAAAGATGTATCACCAGAATTAGCATGAATAGGAGCAGTCCGCGCGACCTTCTAAGCATCAAATATACTTTAAGCTCTGCTATAGAGATAAAGGGGGAGTTTTTTAACAGCTTTGGTTTTAATTTACCAAGTTGTATTGACTCATTGCTTAAGCCTTTATCTGGCGACGAAGAACTATATCAAACAATCGATCAATCTATCCGAGAAGATGCTGCTAATAGCGTGCACGAGGGCAACATCATAAAACCCGAATATCATCCGAAGATTCAAGAACTTCATGATTTGCTGCATAATAGCAGAGCGCATATAACCAGGCTAAAAGATACGTACCAGAAAGAAACCAAAATTGATAATTTAAAAATTCTCCATAATAACTTACTTGGCTTATTCATTGAAGTTACTTCTCGCAATAATAATAAAATCGACAGCAGTAAATTTGTGCATCGGCAAACCACTTCTAACACTGTTCGTTATACCACTGAGGAACTACAAAAACTGGAAAGCAGCATTGTAAATGCTAGGCATCTCGCGATTAACTTAGAAGGCGAAATTTATAATCAAATTTGCGGACAGGTTGTTAATAAAATTGCATGCTTAAAAAAGCTTGCTGATTCTGTAAGCATGCTGGATGTATTTTGCAGTCTTGGTATGATAGCAAGCGAGTATAATTATGCAAAACCCTTGCTGACTTCTGACGGAGCTTTTGAGGTAACAGAAGGACGGCACCCAGTGATTGAGCGGGCATTACGCAAGGAAAGCAAGTCTTTTACTGGAAATAGCTGTCAATTATCCGTTACCAATAGGATTTGGCTTATTACTGGACCTAACATGGCTGGAAAAAGCACTTTTTTGCGCCAAAACGCTTTAATCGCAATCCTTGCTCAAATTGGCAGCTTTGTTCCTGCGTCTTATGCCAAGATGGGGATAGTCGATAAAATATTCAGCCGCATCGGGGCGGGAGATGATCTATTAAAAGGTCAATCTACTTTTTTAACGGAAATGCTAGAAACCTCCGCGATTCTTGCGCAAGCTACTAAGAATTCTCTAGTAATACTTGACGAAATAGGCAGAGGAACTTCTACCTATGACGGGGTGGCTATTGCGTGGGCAGTGCTGGAGTATTTGCATAATGACATAAAATGTCGGGCACTATTTGCTACCCATTATCATGAACTAACAAAAATGAGTAGCTTTTTGCACGGCTTAAAAAACTATAATATTGTTACGCAGGAAAATAACGGCGAAATTTTATTTTTACATTCTATCGTGGAAGGAAATGCAGATAAATCGTACGGAGTACATGTTGCTCAGCTAGCGGGATTGCCGAGTGTAGTAATAACCCGCGCCAATCAAATTCTCATGCAACTGGAAAAACGAGGCTTAAATCAAACAAAAGAAATGCTGAGAACTCAATCAAGCAATTTAGAATTATTCAGCACTAATCAGGCAGCTATGGAGACAAAATACACTAAACTTTTAGAAGCGATAAAAAATATTGAGCCAGATCACATTTCTCCAAAAGAAGCGCTAGAAATTATCTATAAACTAAAAAACTTAGTCTAACTCCGCCTCTTTTCTTAAATTTATAAATAATTAGGCTAACTATTATGACTGCCCCTTACGTAAAATACCTACAAGACTTAATTGGCTTTAAGTCCATCACCCCTTTTAGCAACGGAGCTCTAGAATATATTAACCAACTATTGCTAAAAAATGGGTTTAATTCAGAGATTAAAATTTTAGGAGAGGATAAAGTAGCTAATCTTTACGCAGTATATGGAATCTCTAAGCCTAATATTTGCTTTGCGGGACATGCGGACGTCGTGCCGCCGGGAGATATAAAAGCATGGAAGTACGATCCATTTACCGCAACAATAGAAAACGGTAAGATCTATGGCAGAGGAGCTGTTGATATGAAAGGGGCGCTAGCTTGCAGCCTTGCAGCAACGCTAAGTTTTGTTAAAGAACATCGACAAATTAAGGGGTCTATTAGTTTTCTAATAACTAGCGATGAGGAAGGAGAAGCAAAATCAGGAATTAAGCAGATGTTGCCTTATATATACTCCCAAGGACACTCAATCGACCTTGCAATAGTGGGAGAGCCAACTAGCAACGAACAAGTAGGAGACCGCATCAAAATTGGCAGACGGGGTAGTATTAACTTTACTTTAACAGTAGATGGTAAGCAAGGTCATGTGGCTTATCCAGAGCAAGCGATAAACCCAATTCCTTCTTTAGTTAAAATAATTAATCACCTAATTACCACTTCTTTAGACTCAGGCAATCAGTTTTTTGCTGCCTCTAATTTAGAAATAACTTCAATTGATGTCGGCAATAATGTCTCTAATCTTATCCCTTCTTCAGCTTCTTGTAAGTTTAATATCAGGTTTAATGATTTTCATACCCCTCAAAGTTTAGTATTGTTAGTAGAGAAAACAGTAAAGTCATACACCAATTTCTATAAACTGAACTATACTGTTGCTGCTGATGTTTTTCTTCAAAAAACTACTAGTATTATTGTCAGTTTTGCCGATATAGTACAGCAAGTTACAACTTTATCTCCCGAATTTTCAACAACTGGTGGAACGTCCGACGCAAGATTCTTAAAAGATTACTGCCAAACAGTAGAACTTGGGCTGTTGGCAGAAACAGCTCACAAAATCAATGAGTATACTAAAATTAGCGATTTACAAAAACTATACGATGTGTATTATGGTACCTTATGTAAGTTCTTGGTTATCTAAGCTGTTTAAGCCAGGACCTCATAAATATTGATGTGCGGATGTGACGAAATTGGCAGACGTACTAGATTTAGGTTCTAGCGCCGCGAGGCGTGGGGGTTCAAGTCCCTCCATCCGCACCAGTAATGCCATATAAGATATATTGCTTTGTAAGATTTTGTTAAGATGAAAATTATTGAAACTCAAACTGACGGACTTGCTTTCCAAGCAAAGGTCGTAATCCCTAACTATATTATTAATCAAGAAATAGAAAAAGAACTTAATAAACTTTCTAAAACTATTAAACTCAAGGGTTTTAGGAGCGGAAAAGTACCAACTAGCTTTATTGACAAAAAATATGGCGCGTCTATCCGTCATGATATCATTCAAGCGCAAGTGCAACAAGCAGTTAATCAAATTGTCAAAAAAAACAATTTAAACATATATTCTAACCCTCAGATAGAATTCACTGAGCAAGATGATAAGGCTACAATAGCATTTACCGCCAAGTTTGAACTATTACCGATCGTATCGCTCCCTGACTTCTCTAAGATTTCGCTAGAGAAAATTCAATTTAAAGTCCAAGATACGGATGTAGACGAGGAAATAGAAAGATTCAGAAAAGCTTCTAAGGAATATAACGAAGAAAAAAAAGATGAAATTACTAAAGGCGATCAAGTAATTATTAATGCCGATGGCTATTTAGACGGCAAAGTCTTTAATGGAGGCAAACTAGAAAATTATAAATTAGTTATCGGCAGCAAAACTTTCATAGATAATTTCGAAGATCAGCTAATTGGTCATAAAGCTGGCGATCATGTAACCGTTAAAGTTACTTTCCCTGCGAATTATGGCGCTAGAGAACTCGCTGGTAAATCAGCGGAATTTAAGGTTACAATAGTGACAGTCTATCAACCTATGGTTCCACCACTCGACGACGAATTTGCCAAGAAATATGATTGTGCTAACTTAGGCGAATTAAGAGAGAGGTGCGCTGAAAGCTTAAAGCGAACGTTTAATGAGTCCATTAAAACCCTCATGAAAATACGCTTATTTGACGCGCTAGAAGACATACTAACATTTGAAGTTCCCGAGTCGTTGGTTAATCAGGAATATCAATCCCTTAAAAAGAGTCTGGAGGAAGCATCTTCCTATGAGGAAGGAAATCCCACTAACGAACATGATGAAGCATACTATAAAAAACTTGTCTTAAGACGAGTTAGAATAGGCTTAATGCTCTCACAATACATGAAAGTTAAAGGGATACATATAGAAGGTAATGACATTAAAGAAGCAATCATTATGAGAGCTCGTCAATTTCCTGGTAAAGAAAAAGAAGTGATGGATTTTTATAAAAAAAACCCAGATGCGATAGAAACCCTAAAAGGATCAATTACCGAAAGAAAAACAGTAGCTCATATCTTAACTCATGCAGTCCAGACTACTGAAAAAGAATACACTAAACACCAACTAGAAGAACTACTAGAAAAACCCTTTAATAATTATTAATCATGTAAATGTATGACTAAAAGCAAAGATTTAACTAAAGTACAAGAACATTACCAAGATTATCCTTATCCTTTTAGAGATCCAGAAGAAGAAACCAACCGGCTGCTGGTCTTAGCTGGAGAATATCTAGGTGAATTAAATCACTGGTTATATAAAGGAAAACAAGATTTTAAAAAGGGCTTTCGCATATTAATAGCTGGAGGCGGCACCGGTGATTGCAGTACTTTCCTAGGCGAGCAATTGAAAGATTATGGGGCAGAAATAGTATATTTAGATTTCAGTAAACCTAGCATGGAAATTGCCCAGCAAAGAGCTGAAAAAAGAGGAATTAAAAACATCCGCTGGATTAATGACAGTATTTTTAATATTCCCAATCTCCAGCTTGGCAAATTTGATTATATAAATTGTTCAGGGGTGTTGCATCACCTTTCTTCCCCTCCGGAGGGATTAAAGATACTGAAGGATCACCTAAAAGAAGACGGCGGCATGGAAATAATGGTGTATGGCAAGATTGGTCGTACAGCAATTTACCATATGCAAGACATTATGAAAATGGTGAATGAAGGGATAGATAACCGAGTTTTAGAAGTAATGAACTTTAAACTTACTTTTAATAACCTACCCCCTACTAACTGGGCTATGAGGGCTAAGGACACCATACCAGATGTCTATAATTTTGGGGACATAGGAATATATGATATGTTTCTGCATAAACAAGATAGAGCTTATACCATTCCAGAATTATACGAGTTTATTGGCAGCGCAGGGCTAAATATTGTAGAGTTTTTTGATGTTACCGAAAGGCTAGCGTTAAGAATAGAAAATTATATAACCGACTTCACTCTCCTACAGAGAATTAAGAGGATGAGTAAGATCACCCAACAAGCCATAGCTGAATTGATTGTGGGCAATGTCATTAAGCACTCTATTTGCGTTTCGGGGCAGAATGATACAATAGCAAGTCTAGATGATTTAGATAATGTGCCTTATTTTTATGGCGTCCCTGGTCTTGCTGACAAAATATGCGAGTTTATTGATTCCACTCCTGTAACGCCGGGTAACACCCTTCATCTCACCCTCTCTACTCCATATACAAAGGATGTTAAAGTGGCTATACCTACTTCAAACTATACCAAAAGTATCTTTAAGCATATGATAGGAGAGACTAAGAGCTTAGGAGAAATATTTGATGCAGTAAGAGAAGAGTTGCAGCAAAATATGCCTAACGAAAAACTAATTAATGATGCCAAAAGGGCGTTTAATGATCTTTTTGTAGCTGGAGTTATGCTTCTTAGGGATAAATCAATCCCAGCTTTTAAAAATTTCTTGCACTAATTAACTCGGTATTATATATATAACTTTACTATAAGCTTTTAATGAAAATTAAAGGCTGATAAAACGGGGGTGTAGCTCAGTTGGTTAGAGTGTCTGCCTGTCACGCAGAAGGTCGCGGGTTCAAGTCCCGTCACTCCCGCCAGTCAGCTCAACGCTTTTAGAGTATTGCCAACTTTATAAAACTTTCTCCATTCTCCTTATTTGCTCCTTTTTTGAGAAAAATCTGAGTTTTGATTCTTCTCTAGAATCTGTTTCATCTCACTTGAGAGGGAGG
>JACCDN010319157.1_pt1 | contig 18639 bp, 16 predicted proteins | sample 7441691 | NCBI WGS metagenome assembly JACCDN01 (sample SAMN15323439, study PRJNA562643) | freshwater metagenome | isolation source: river surface water | place: USA:Blue River Watershed | collected 2017-08-16 | reverse complement strand
CTGGCTCATAAGTAAAGAGTTGGGTGGCACGCTCTCGCGGCCCAGCAGGTCTTCAATGTCCAACTCCTTCAGGTCGGACACAGCTACTTTGCCGCTGGCTAAGTCCATCAAACCTGGTAACGTCAGCACCTTGACGGGCAGGTGCTTGAGCGCCTCGATAATTTCGTTTCGACGCTTACGCGGGACCGAAGGCAGGGCCAGGTACACCTCACCCACGTGCTTGTCAGCCACCACCTGCTCCAGCGATTGGGGGTTGTAAATGGTCAAACCGTTCAGGCTGTGACCATGCAAACGGTCGTCATCGTCCACATACCCCACCGCCACCAACTCTTGCGACTGGTAAATACTGTTGGCCAGCTGCCGTCCAGCAGACCCCGCACCATAAATCAACACTGGGCGGGCCACTTGCAAGCGAGCTTTGAGCCCCATGCCGCCCAACCAGTAGCGGGCAAACAAACGCGAGCTCATCACCAAAAACGCAAAAATCATGGGCTGCGCCAGCCCCAGCGAACGCGGCACCCTCGGCACTCCCACCAACGTGAAGACCGCCATATACAGCACTGCAAAAAGCGCCAAGGCCTTGTTCAGGCTAAAGATCACCTGCAAACCCGCGTACCGAAAGATGGCTCGGTACAAGCCCATGGACACGAACAGCGGTAGCATGAGCCCCACCGCCACCAGGAACAACCAAGCGTGCATGGCACCTATCGGCACAGACGATTCAAAGCGCAAGTCCACCGCCAACACCACAGCCCCCCAGGCCATGAGCAGGTCAGCAGCCAGCACGAGCAGCTGTTTGAACCTGCGAGGCTGCTTTAGCAAACCAGTTTTGAGGATCGATCTGTACATCTATTTCTTCTGCGAATCTGTTTTCGATACGCCATTCTGCGGCTTGACAACGTCCCCAGCTCCCTTGCCGCTTACGGTCTTGAAAATGTACTTGAAGTAATTTGTAACCGTCATTTCCACCAACATGCAGGCATCAGTTTCGGCTAGCAAATTAGGCGTGGACATGTCGATGTTGTTGATTTGGGCAAGACCCGTAATGCCCGGCCGTGCTGCAAATACGTTTCGGCTTTCTCTCTCGTTGATCAGCTCTGTTTGGTTGAACAAGCAAGGACGCGGCCCCACCAGACTCATTTCGCCCTTGAGGACGTTCCAAAGTTGCGGCAACTCGTCGAGCTTGGTACGCCGCAAAAAAGAACCAAGCGGGGTGATTGCGGAAGCATCTGCCAAATGTGAGGCTACTGATGCAGTATTTTGGCGCATAGTGCGGAACTTGAACAAGATAAATGGTTTTTGATAGCGCCCTACTCGTTCCTGTCGAAAAACAGGTGAGCCCGTATCAAACAGGCCAAGAACGTAGATGACCAACAACATTGGGGCCCCAAACAGGAGACCAAGAAAAGAAAAAAGAAGATCTAATAAACGCAACATTAAATTCTTACTCCAACAGCTCTACGCAACCCTTCGTCGATAGATATCGGCGGGTTCCAATTCAAAACCTCACAGGTATTACAGATGTCCAATTGCAAAGAGCCCAGTAAACTTTGCGCCATCCCTTTTTTGCCCAGCAAGGAAGCCATCAAGCCCAAGAGCCCCGTAGGAACTGGGAGCAAACGAACCGATCGGTTCATGGCTTTTCCCATTCTCTGTAATAACTGAGTTGTGGAAACATCTTCCCCATCACTCACGAGAAAAATTTGATTACCTGCTCTTGTGTGCCTCACACAAGTCAATATCAAATCGACTAGATTATCAAGAGCCACAAAACTTCGGCGATTCTGGTTAACACAACCCAAAGGCAAAGGCACACCTCGCATTAACCAGCGCATCAGAGAACCAAAGTTACCTGGTGCATTAGGACCATATATTAGTGGCGGTCGTATGGTCACCACTTCCATACCCGTTTCCCCAGCTAATTTCTGCAGACCTAACTCGGCTTCGTGCTTGGACATGGCATAGGGTGAGTGAGGTGCAGGTTTGCTAAGATGGCTAAATGGTACTCTAGACGTCTTCGAACCATTAACACCTATAGAGCTGATAAAAATAAAGCGTCGGACTCCAGCAGCGGCGGCCTGCCGTGCCAAGTTCAACGTGCCTTCAACATTAATTTTCCTGAATTCTTCAAGTGGATCACCGTCAGTTGCATCCTTGACATGTGCTCTGGCAGCAAGATGAACCACAACATCACATTCTTTTAACGCTTGAGACCAATCCGTATCGGAATCAACCTGACCTATAGAAACGACGTCGATATAACTTGGCAAAGTAGAGAGTTCGCGAACAGCAGCACAAACCTTAAAACCACGCCGAAAAGCCTCGAGAGTCAAGGCCTGACCTACAAAACCATTCGCCCCTGTAATCAATAATTTCATGTTTTCGAAAATTCGTATTTCCAGGAGAATTATGCAATCCCGCTCTTAGAAAGATTAATCAAAACACTCTGCCTCGAGGATGGATTTCCCCTCCAGGTCTTTGGTCGATAGCTGGGGGACTAAGCCTTCTGGCCATCGAACGCCAATAGTCGGGTCGTCCCAGGCGATGCAGCGCTCGTGCGACGGAGCGTAGTAGTTGGTGGTTTTGTACAAGAAATCTGCGGTCTCGCTCAGCACCACAAAGCCGTGGGCAAAACCGGGGGGCACCCAAAACTGGCGATGGTTGTCTTCGCTCAGCTCGCAGCCCACCCATTGGCCAAAGGTGGGTGAGCTTTTGCGGATGTCCACGGCCACGTCAAACACCGCGCCGCGCACCACGCGCACCAGCTTGCCCTGGGCTTGTTGCAGCTGGTAGTGCAAGCCGCGCAGCACGCCCTTGCTGCTGCGACTATGGTTGTCCTGCACAAAGTTCACGTTCAGGCCAGTGACCTGGGCAAAGTCTTGTGGGTTGAAAGATTCGTAGAAAAAGCCTCGGCTGTCGCCAAAGACCTTTGGCTCGAGGATCAAGACATCGGGGATGGCGGTAGGCGTAACGGTATACGGCATGTTTAATTGGGTCCTGACCCCGTTTATTTGAGTATGTTCAGCAGGTATTGGCCGTAACCGTTCTTGGCCAAGGGCTGGGCGAGTTTTTGCAGGGCGGCGGCGTCGATCCAACCTTGGTTGAAGGCGATCTCTTCGGGGCAAGCGACCATCAGGCCTTGGCGTTTTTGTAGGGTGGCTATGAAGCCCGATGCTTCGTGCAGGCTGCCGTGCGTCCCCGTATCCAGCCAGGCGTAGCCCCGGCCCATGATCTCGACGTTGAGTTGCCCCATTTCAAGATAGCGCTTGTTGACGTCGGTGATCTCCAGCTCGCCTCGGGGAGAGGGTTGGATGTCCGACGCAATGTCGCACACTTGCTCGTCATAAAAGTACAGGCTGGTGACGGCGTAATTGCTTTTGGGCTGCTTCGGCTTTTCTTCAATGCTCAGCGCGCGTTGTTGGGCGTCAAACTCCACCACACCGTAGCGCTCGGGGTCTTGCACGTGGTAGGCAAACACGCTGGCACCGTCCGTTTGACGGTTTGCACTGTCAAGCAATTTGACAAGGTCGTGGCCATAGAAGATGTTGTCGCCCAGCACCAGGGTGCTGGGGTGGTTGCCCACAAAGTCCGTGCCGATGATGAAGGCCTGCGCCAGCCCGTCCGGGCTGGGCTGCAGGGCGTACTGAATGTTCATGCCCCACTGGCTGCCATCGCCCAGCAAATGCTCAAAACGTGGCGTGTCCTGTGGGGTGCTGATGAGCAGCACATCTCGAATATCCGCCAACATCAACGTGGTGAGCGGGTAATACACCATGGGCTTGTCGTACACTGGCATGAGCTGCTTACTCACCGCTTGTGTCACAGGGTACAACCGGGTGCCGGAGCACCGGCCAATATGATGCCTTTGCGGTTCATGCTAGCACTCTTCGGTAATTCTCAACTTTGGTAGGGGTAGCAAGAACAGAAAGGATACACATCCATATCCCAGACAACGAGGAGAAGTCATTTAGGGGCTCTACATGATAGATGAAGGCCAGACTGAGATAGACAGCGTCACGAAAGGTCTTTGGCGTCTGGGACCGGCAAAGCGGGCATTAGGAGGAATATAAGCCGTAATACCCAAACTTCGAGAATGCTACGTCGAAACTGATTAGCGCGTCGAATAAGCCAAAACCTGTCATACCAGTTCATCCTACGTAATGCCTGAGCACAGTCCAGATAGGCACCAGTAAGCTCCGTAATAATAACAATGTTGTGGCGGTACCGCCCGTCTCGTATCACCGCAAGCCGCCGCTTAAATGCTGCAATACCAGAATTGACACCAATTTCGTTGGCATCGTGTTGCCGATAGAGAATCGTGGGGATGTTGTCAATGAACCAGCGATGGCCATGTGAGCGCGCATAGGCATAAAAGATCCAATCGTGAACCCAAAGATGTGAGAGTGCTGCAAAATTAGCTTTGATCCAAGTGCGCAATTCAAAGAAAAGAGCACGAGTAAAAACAAAGGTACATCCAGGCCCAGGTGAACCAAACAAATAATCAAAATTTTTCTGTGGGTGCGACTTCTTTACTAAACGTTTACGACCGTCCTCCCAAAAAGCTTCGAAATCACTAGAGTATCCGGAGCAATTGCAGTCCTTTAGTTGATTAATGGCACGCGCTAGTTTTCCATCACACCAAATATCGTCTTGATCTGCTAGGGCCACGTACTCTGCATCGCCAATATCAGAATCTATGATGAGACGTAGAAAGTTACGGTTAGCGCAACCAAATCGATCGGAATGTGTAGGGAGTATTGTTAACGAAAGTGCAGTTCGATATCGACTCAACAAACGTATCGTGCCATCAAAAGACATGTCATCACTAACAATTACTCGAAGATTAACACCTTGCTGCGCAGACAAACTATCCATTTGTTGCTGAAGCCAGCGCTCGCCATTATAAGTTGCGAGAAGAACTACGCATGTTGGACTATTAACATTCATAAGATAAAATATACGAACTTAGAGAAGAATGGAACAATGATTAATTCGAACAAGAAAACCTCCAAGGTTTTCTTGACTAAAACTTCATGGGGGCATAAAAAATTAAAAAGCAAAATAAATGAATACGGAATTAAACTACAGAGTTCGTGCAATTTAAATTTTTAATAAGAAGATCAATTTGAAAGAAGCGTGAACAATCGTCAGAAGACTTCGATTTAGCAGAGCAGGATTCAAAATGATGAGTGGCAAAATTTACAATTTGACTAACCGATAAAAATGGATGCACCATCGTATCACCCCTAGCAACACTCAATATTTCAGAATTAATCCCAGAAACATTAACAGAAAAAGCAGGGATTCCTAGCTCTAAGCATTCATGCAACAAAGTAGAAGAAAAGCCAACAACTGCATTTATATTAGCCAAACAATTCTCGATAGGTGATGTATCAATATTAGAAAACTGAGTAGACCAATCGCGGTTTCGCTCAGACGGATGCGGCCGAAATACAATCCGCAAATTCGATTCATAAAGACTTTTTGACAAATTTTGCAAGACTTCAATGTACTCATCATTAAACTTCGAATCGATAATTTGATATCCTTCACCCAACAATAAAATATTAGCAGTTGAAAATTGGGCGGCGGTAGAATTTATATTAATTTTAAAAAACTCAGGCGCAATAATAATTTTTGTAAACGCTGAACTTTTTCGAATTATGTCAGCATCATAATTGCTTCTGACCAAATTATAATCACATAAAAAACCATCGCGCTCATCAATATTTGAAGCAGAATGAAAAATACCGTGCTGAATACAAACTGAAGTACCCTTTAGTTGCCTAGTCGCCAATACTAGAGCACGACCAAATGGCAGAGCATCTGAATGAACAAACAACAGATAATTCTCGCAAGTTATTCCCTTAATTAGAACAGAAACGATTTTACAACATAAATTCGACCATTGAAAACGTAGATATACTGGCAAAAGGAAACCAAAGGCAACCAAAACATAGATCAAGCTTGCAGGAAAATAAGCAGCGTTGCCGCTAATTTTTGATTTTCCATACAAACGAGGATGTGATATATTTGCAACATCACATAATTTTGTCAAATGTTGAGTAAGGTTCAACCATTTATTCGTTGCAACCAAACAATTGTATTTTTTGCGCCTTACGATCAAATAAAAATAATAAAATATATCAAATGGCAATATTGGCAATAACAACAAGGACCTAATAAAATAAGCGTTTTTTATTGTTTTCGAAAGTGTATTGACGTGAAGCGAATTACCCCACGAATCAGGGTAGGAATAAATATTCATATTAAAATTTAAAACTTATCATGCACAAGAATTAATATCGGCACAAATAGCAAACCATACACAATTAAAATTTCGTTTTTCGATGAAGAAAGATGGCCCTGAATTTTTGATGAAAACAATACTCTCATGCCAAAATTAACTCCAACTTTTAAAGATACTCCACAAGCCAGCGTAATTAATGACGGATGGGATGAGTTATAGAACACCAACGACGCAGCAAATACAGAAAGCAAATCAATAACAGTAGTTTTTGAAAAATCGGACTGAGAAAAAAATCCAGTTGAATAGAAAAAACTCAAAATTCCAACAATATAAATAGAACTCAACCAAAATAATATTTCATAAGAAGGGAAATTAACTTTAGCAATTATTTCTGCAAATGAAATAATCGGATAAATGATGCAAACAACGGTCAATGAGTACAATAAATAACTTCTAACTCGTACAAGTTTTTTTGAATATTTTTCAACATGAGGAAATCTCGCAAAACTAACTATAGGTCCTATAAAAATAAATTTAGATAATTTGCCAGCCATTGAAATAGGCTCTATAATTTTTGATGCTTGCGCATAAATATTAACAACATTTGCTGCAAAAATATTTGCAATCAAAACTCTCTCAATTAAAACTAGAAATGATGATCCAGGTTCAACCATCCAGTTTTTCTTAACAAAATTCCAATATTTTGATATGCTTTCATCTTTTAAAATTTCACGAGGCGATGGAACACCAAAAAAATATAAGGAAAATACAATCAAAACAATAGAAGGAATTATATACGAAAAATAAAATGAATAAATCACATCAATTTGCTTATTAACCAACAATACAAACGAAACAAACTGGAAAAAATAATATGAAAAACTCAAATACAACAATCCGATTCGAATATTTAAGATTCGTAAAGACGCGAACAACAATCTAAATATGTTCAAAGTTATCGTTGATGCAAATGCTAAAAATAACAAGCTCTGAGTGAGTGATTTTATATTGATGATACTTTCTGCAAATACATAACCCCAGAAAGCAATTGGAATGGCAAACGAAACAGAAATAAAAATAGTAAAGAAAAAAATATTCCAAAAAATATTACGTTGCTCCTCAGTATTATGATCCCTTAGTACCCTTGTTAAATATAGATCGCTTGAAAAAAAAGATATGGATAAAATGAAAGCAGTGAATGCATCTAGCGCCCAAATTGTCGCAAATATCGTATCTTCTTTTTGGAGAGCGCCAAGATAGACTGTTCCCGCAAATTTGAATAAGGGCCCTATTCCAAGTATGAAGATTGCTTCAAATATTTTTTTATACATTGGTGAATTCAAGCACGAAGTGCGACACGGTTTAACTAGGCGTCAAACACCTCGTAGGGTGTCTTTAATCCAAACCGCTTTCTAGCTATGAGTAAATCAGCGGATTCATATCTGAAGTGCAACACACATTGGCTTAATATATGAGGGTTGATTTTTCAGGAAATGTAGGATTAGCTCCCAATATACTTCCAAGGAGGATCGTACTACCAAACCTTTTCGTTGTCTGTAATTCATTTCACCAGCAATGGCATCGTGCTGCTCTTGTCTGTAGACCGACAAGTCTGTACCTTTGGGCAGGTGCTGGCGAACCAGACCATCAGTGATTTCGATGCTACATAATTGCCATGGGCTGAACGCATCGCAGAAATTGTACAGCCATGCTGGGGATGGCTGTCTTGCAATTCATACATATCTTTAACCTGATCGTAGATGAGCGTCTTTAGCACGCCCTAAGCGATTGCGCACAACTTGTCTGTGAAGGTTTGCATGACGTTAACCGCACTTGCGGCGTGTTTGGGGGTGAGGCGGTTTGACAAGCATGAGCAACCTGCGGACCTAAGCGAATCATGTGTTGCACTTCAGATTTGAATCCACCATCTATTTTTGATCAAAAAAATTAATTTTATATTTTCTTTAATTCATTAAACAATATCAATCTTCCAACTTCATTAAGATGCTCAGTTGATTCCGATTTACTAAAGAAACCATTTGAATCAATGACTCTGCTAAAATCAACTGGACATACTGGAAACAGCTCTTCATTAATTAACTTTATGTTTGAATCCAAAATATTGTTGAATGCACCATTAAATAAACTCGAGCCGTATTCATGATTAATTGGGTTATAATATAGCATCAAATTTATGTCATATATTTTCGCCAATTTAATCAAGGACCTCCAGCAATCTAATACAAAATTATTTTTGTTCATGACATAGAGATAGTGCATTATGAATATATTTTTCTTTTTAGTAGTCAATAAACTTTCTGATTGTCTATGATTTTTAATTATATCGTGATAATCTCTTATGCTAAAATCACCTTTGACTTGACTTGATTTAATTGAAGAAATTTTATATTCATTAACGCCAATTTGCGATGGTTTTGATTTTTTTATAATATTCAATATATTTTGATTTTTTATTTTTGATTCAATATAATTAAGCTGCCTATGCTTTCTCCAATCTGGATTCATATTCCATTGGACCGAGAATGATCTTAAATTTAGCGGCAAAATCAACTTATTTATTTTCAAACCCTTATCAATCAAGTATCCTAAAATTATTAAATAATGTAAGGAATACATACCCTGCATTGCAAAGACAGAAGCATAATGATTGTCCTCTAAAATTAGTTCTTTTAGGGACCGAATGTCAGCATCATTTTTAGATATTCTCACATATACAGAATCACCAAAATATATTTTATTTGTTTTCTCGAAATCAATTGAATTATTTACTTCACTTATTAGCGATTTGTTGTCTATTAAGCTTATTATATTTTTTACTGCATTAGAGAGTTTTTTTATAACCATCATTTTGATTTATCTTTTAATAAGTATCATCTGCCCCGTTAGTAATTCTATTCCAATAAAAGAATGACTGATATCGACTAATTTTTTTACTGCCTCCCTCATGCCTGGACATGACCTAAAGCCGTAGTCGTCAATTACAACTATACCACCTGCAGGCATGTGTGTTTCAAACTTATTAAGCATAAATATTGTTGGCTCTTCAATATCAACATCAAGATGGGCGAAATGGATTTCATTTGCTGTATTAATAATATTATCGTAGACATCTTGAATTCTGCCTTTTTTGACATTAGCAAAATTATATTGCATTAAATATTTTTGCACTTTTTCATAACTAGTTTCTATAAACGTGTCTGTTACATGCCAACCATCGGTACTCTTTTTTACGTCTTTTATGGAATGGCCTTCAAATGTATCTACAGCAAAATGCGAATTTTTAAATTCAAATTTTTTCAAGCATTCACATATAAACTTGCTACCGCCACCTTTAAATACACCAACTTCTATTGTATTAAAAGATTTATCCTTCCTGACACACTTTGAAGCTTGGTTAATAGCCTGATATAAAGTATACAATCGATCGTAATAAAGCAAAGTCGTGTTTTCATTTATAATACTTTTTGAAATTTTGTAAAATTCTTCATTCTCTCTGATATCATATTGCTTTCTGGCAGATCTTCCATAAATACTTGGCACTATATGAAAATCAAATCCAAAAGTTCTAATTAATTTATTTATTATTTTAATAGGAAAAGAAGTTTGGACAATTTTATTATTCATCATTAAGACCTTTTCAGTGTTTTATAAATTTTTTACTTTACTCAAAGTTAGCAAATCTTCCATGCAAACTAAATTCCTTACTTCTTTACTATCGATAAACTTGATTCCATCCAATTCCTTTCGAATTAATTCAGAATATTCTTCTTTTGTTTTGGCAATTTTCATGTTTTCATACTTATCAATTCCTTCAAAATGCTGGTAGTTTTCTAATGCAGACCCAGGACTATATAAATTGTATTTTTTATCCCAATAACCTATGCCAACAACTCTTCGCTTACACAGCAATGCCTCAATCAACATTGTTGTTAGTCCACCAACAACAAAGTCACATTGTTTAAAATACTCTAGATATCCACTAAGATTTGGTTGAAATTTTGTTCCCCATGAATTATCTTTATAAACACTTCTGAATTCTTCAATGAGATTTACTCTCTTCAACTTTGATAACCTATTAAATTCACTTTCTGCCATTCGCCAAGGATGTGGTCGATAAAGTATTTTCCAATCTTCACCAGTCAAATTTGATCGTTCGTCCAAAATTCCCTCAAGTATTTCAAGTGCTTCGATTTCATCAAATGATAAAAAAGAGCCAACGAATCCGACAGTCATTTTCTTTTCTAAATTAGGAAATGCATCTATGTATACTTTTAACCTCGGTGATGGTGCTATTTTCACCCGATTTTCTGGCACTCCTTGAATTTCAATTGCATGCCTTCTAGTTTGATCTCCCCATACTGTAATCATATCAGGCATAAATGATAAAACCGTTTTGCTTGACATATTATCCCAATTATCTGTACAGAAAACCAGTTTTGAATTAATTTTTTTTGCGATGTAAGGCAAATAGTTTTGCTCAACTTCGTAACCTGTAAAGGGAAATATTATTAAATCCGGCTTCATTTTTTTTAGCTGCCATCCTAACTCTCCCTCGCTTGCTGCTATTAATTTTGAAAATATACATTTCGGAAGAAAAATAAATGGCAATAATCCAACGTGATAAATTACGGCAAGTACAAATTTACCTGCCAATTTTATAATTTCAAAAAAATCATCTATTTTTATTTCTCGATCAGCCTCTCCAATTACTCCGAATCGATACCTTATCTCCGGCCAATAAAATGATCTTGAAATTCGAAATTTAAAGGTTTTTGAACGATTTATTTTTTTTAAAAGCTCAATCTTAAACAAGATTTTAGATATGAAATTTTGGATGATTCCCACCTTATATTCAGTTTGTTTTTCTTTATAATTATCATCTAGCACCAAACCTTTTCTTAGCATAACCACGAATTCATCACATCCATGTTCATCTATGAACAAATCGCTCAAATAATTTCTAATAAATATTTGAGATGTTATGATTATTGCAATTTTCATAAGTTTGATCCTTTTATGCTTATCACATTACGCTTATGTAATTCTCTAAAACCATGCAAGTATCCTAAGATAAAAGCTAGCATATGACCAGCTTTCACAGCCATCAAAGACTCTTGAGCAAGTCCTAATACGAATAACCCAATTATATATAAAAAATAACGCAGCTTCTCTTCTTTTTTCTTTTTGACTATCGTCTTATTGCCATATAAAATCATTGCAAAAAATATTGCCACTCCCAATACTCCAATTTCAGATAGAAGTCTGATATATAAATTATCAGGATGTCCCGGCATATCATATTGTATTGCGAACTCTAAAAATGCATTTGCTCCACTGCCGATTAAAAGTCTTGATGCATTCAACCATTCCAGGTAATCATAATAAATCATCAGCCGCATCAAGTACGACTGATCTCCAAGTTGATCGCTACTGAATCCAGATACAGTCTTAGTCTCTATGAAAGGTATTGCCAATACTCCAAAAATAATTAGTATATATTTATATTTTCCAAAATTTGATTTAATTAATAAATACAGAATCAACGGAATAAATGAGGCCGCAAATGCTCTTGAATCTGAAAGCATTAGCATTGCAACACCAATAATTTGAAATGTCCTTTTATTTTGCAAAGTTGCCATTATTATTATGGCAACCGCAAATGCGCCAGATATATATGGAGCTCCAGCAACTCCGTACTCATCAAATAGACATCTCGTGCTATCTAAACTGTTATACTCAACATCTTGACATATTTTTAGACCGCTTAGTCTTGATAACATTCCTCCCGTGGAATTAATTGCTAACAACAATAATAATATGTCCACAAAACTTTTACTTGCTTCACTTTTTATGAAAGCCTGCTCTCCAATATTTTTAGCCATTAGAAGAGAGCAGACAAATATTGTTGCATACCCCGCCGATAATAATGCTATCTGCAAATTGTTATTTTCATTATTTACCCCAATGAATAATACAAATATCACCATCAAAGGGACGACTAATATTGGCTTATTTCTGCCAATCCATATAGCACTTGCGATTGAAAACAGTATTGATACTGCTGTATCAAGCCGAAATATTGTGTTTGCCGCAGCTAGGCCGAACAATGGAACCTTCGGTGTAAAAATTACACCCAAGAATAGCATGAGCATCCAATTATTTTTTTTATCTGCAATACTTTGCATTGCAATTTATTCAATATCTATTAATCGTACTGCATTATTTTTTTTAACGGAATTCGCCATTTTTTTTCCCATTATTTCGTCTATTTGTTTTGGCCTCAAACCAAAACCGGGTCTTACACTACGAACAGCATCACTTGTAATGGCATCTCCTTTCTTCATGTCTTTAACGAAATATAAAGACCTTCTATATTTAATATTTTCCTGTTCACTTTTTTTTCTGTGATAATTAACACTACCCAATGCATACCACGCAGTTTTTGCTCCTAGGCAGAGCTGAGATAGTTCATGAGGCTCAAGTGAGAAGCTATCGTCTGCTCCGCCGCCATTTCGGTCAAGCGTGAAGTGTTTTTCGATAATGCTGGCGCCCAACGCTACGCTGGTGATAGCGGTGGTGTTGTCTAACGTATGGTCAGAGAGGCCAGTGACCAAACCAAACCGCTCGATCATGTCCGGAATGGTGCGCAGGTTGTAGTCTTCGGCCGGCGCGGGGTAACCGCTTACGCAGTGCAAGATGGCCAGTTCTTTGCAACCGCCGTTACGCGCTGCGTCAACGGCTTCCTGAATTTCTTCGGCATCGGCCATGCCGGTAGAAATGATCATGGGCTTGCCTGTGCTGGCCACGTATTTAATGAGTGGCAGGTCCACCGCCTCAAATGACGCAATTTTGTAGGCTGGGGCGTTCAGGTCTTCCAGCAGGTCGACCGCCGTGTTGTCAAACGGTGAGCTGAAAATGGTGATGCCCAGCTTGCGGGCGTGCTCAAACAGGGGTTTGTGCCATTCCCACGGCATGTGGGCTTCCTGGTAAAGCTGGTAAAGCGTTTTGCCGTCCCACAAACCACCGCGTATTTGAAACTCTTCTGAATCACAGTCCAGGGTGATGGTGTCCGCAGTGTAGGTTTGCAGTTTGACTGCATCTGCACCAGCTTTCTTTGCTTCTTCAATGATCTTGAGCGCTGTCTCAAGCTTGCCGTTGTGGTTGGCTGATAGTTCGGCGATGACGTAAGGTGAGTGCTCGATACCGATGTCGCGGCCAGCGATAGATATTTTCGGGTTCATGTGCTGAATCTCAATGGGTGGATAGCTTTAGCAGTTTCTCTAGCATGGTGTCACGGCATTCACGCCATTCTGATGCGAATATACCCAGGCGATAAATATCGACAAAGTCATCATCAAGTCGATGTTGTTCACGCAGGACACCCTCGAGCTTGAATCCTAGCTTTTGATGAAAATTGATTGACGGACTGTTGAAGGCAAGCGCCTCGCCACACAGCTTATGCAGTTTTAGAACATTGAACACATATTCGAGCGCAAGAAACCCCATTCTGCTACCGGTGCCCTTCGGGGCTTCGGGTGCGACATAAAAGGCCCATACGGAATTGGCGTTGGTGGTGTCGATGCCATTGAATGCGACGATACCGAGCGGTTCGCTCAAGTACTCGTACATGAAGTAGCGCTGATCCGCCCGCGTCTGGATGCGATCCCACCAGGCCAGATGTTCTTCAAGGCTGATTTCATGACGGGTATACATATTAGCGCGCACGCCCGGTTCGTTTCGCCAAGCGAGCATCAGCCCCAGCTCATCGGGCGCGATTTTTCGCAAACGACCCAATTTGGAATCAATTGGTTCAGTCATTCATCATCCCCCCCAGCAGGTAGCCAACGATACGCCGCACACCACCACCATCAGTTATGACTCTAGCGCCCTCAATAAGATTGCGCAGAGGGTATTCGGACAGCACTACTTCGTTGATCAATCCGGCCAGTTGTGTGGGCAGGTTGTTATCAAGTTGCAGTATGCGTGCAGCTTTTGCCGCCTCGAGGAGGCCAGCAGCGTAGCGCTGGTTGTCGGCCAAAACCACTATCACCGTTGGCAATCCGAGACAACACCGCTCCCATGATGTAGCCCCAGCAGCCCCGATGGCCAGATCACTGTCAGCCATCAATTGCGCCATGTTGTTTACCCCTATACGTACCGTTGTTGGACAGGGCATCCTTTGGGCTTGTTGTTGCACATCTGTCAGCCATGGGGCCTTGCTACCCATGACCACTGTGATCTCGCAATCAGCTGGCAAGGAGCAGGCGCGCAAGGCATTTAGCACTTGCGCAGTCACATTGTCTTTGTCCACACCACCCATGGTGATGAGCAAGTGTTTGAGTTTGGGTTGCGCCCGCCTATGTAGGCTATAGGAGCGCAAAGCTGCAAACTCGGGGCGTAACAAAGCGTAGTTGGAACCACACAGCAAGGTGCAGTCGTCTGGCACCAGTGGGCGGTAATCTTTGGCATCGCGGCCAAAAGTTTGGTCCAGCAACAAATTGCAGACATGGGGGCGATCACCCAGGTCGTCAATGACCATCAAGTTGGTGCAATGCCTAACTACCGCACTCTCCCAGCAGGCGTCTAGCGCGTAGTGATCGACCACTAGCCAGTCCGGTTGTAGCTTGGCCAGCAGGGGCACAAACGCCTCTAGGTCTTGCGCCTGGGTAGCACCTAGCCACGCACTGTGGGGCAGGCTGGTATCAGCGCCGCGACCTACGGGTAAGCCGTGTACGTTATGTCCTTTGCTGCGGATGTGCTCAACCAAGTTGCCAGCGTGTTCGCGGCAAATGAATGTGCATTGCGCTCCTTTTGCCGCCAGAGCATCGGCCAGTGTCAGACAACGCATGACGTGCCCAGTACCGATCTGGATGGATGCGTCTGTGCGGAAGGCGACCTGCATGCAGTGGGTCGTGTTTGTTCAATTCAGGCGTTTGAAGCCGCCGTGGCACACTGGGCCTTTGAGCAGGCTCATGACATCGCGGCCTTCTTCGCATTCCTTAATGGTGGCAAAGATGGGGGCTAATGCATTGAAATAACCGTCCACCACATCTGTCGTGTGGGCTGTGCTCACATATACGCTGTTGCTCGCCAGATAGCCTTTGGCCAGCATTTCCTGCGTGATCAGGGTTTTGTAGGCCAGAGCGTTGTCGCTCTTGAAGGTGTAGCCTGTGAGTGCAGGCAAGCCCCAGTGGTCTATCGCCAAGCCGTACTGGTCGGCCAGCTGTTGCCAGCGCTGACGAATGCTCAGACCTGTTTGGGTAATGGTGTTCCACGATTGTTCGCGCTGCATGACTTCGAGCGTCTTGAGTGCGGCTGTCGGTCCAATGCGCTCGGTCCAAAAGGTGCTGCTGATGAAGGTGGATTGCGCCGCCTCCATGATTTCTCGCCGACCAATGGTAGCGGTAATGGCGTAACCGTTGCCCAGGGCTTTGCCAAACATGGCCATATCAGGCTCTACTCCGTACAACTTGTGCAGGCCACCAAAGGTCTGACGAAACCCCGAGGTGCACTCGTCAAAAATCAGCACAATGTTGCGTTCGGTGGCCAGTTTGCGCACTTTGTGCAAAAAGTTATCTTCTGGCCCCTTGTTGCGCACCACTTCCATTTTGATGACGCCGATGTCGTGGGCGTTGACCAGGTTCTCCAGTTCTTCGTAGTTGTTGTAATTGAACGGGAAAACGGTGCCACGTAAGTTCTGAGGAACACCTTTTGGATCCAGCCCAGGCAACAGGTGGCCTGCAAGGTTTTCATCGTCACCCAGGTTGGCAGACAAATACCAGTCATGCCAACCGTGGTAGCCACATACGGCTACTTTATCCCGCCCGGAGGCTGCACGCGCAATTCTGATGGCAACGGCATTGGCTTCACCCCCCGAGCGTGCCAAGCGCGCCATGTCTGCCCACGGATGCATCTCGACAAGCTTCTCAGCAAGATAGACTTCTTCGGGGCAGTTGAAGGTGGACATGTTGCCTGCGACAATAGTTTGTCGCACGGCCGCATCAACCTCTTCATGACCATAGCCCAGAATGTTGGTTCCGATACCCATGATCGACATGTCGGTGTACTGCTTACCATCCATATCCCAAACTTTGCAGCCTTTTGCTTTGCTGTAATAAGCAGGCCATTGTTCTGGCAGAAACATTTCGGCGCGCTTGGACAGCAGCATGTTGCCGCCAGGTATGACTGCTTTGGCTCGTTTCCAGAGTTTTTGACCCGTACCCATAGAAGCTCCCTCGTTTCGAATGATGTTGTGGTTGGCAGCAAAGAGTTCAGGCTGATTGCGTTGCAGCTCCAGCACCTTCGTCCACTCAAAATGGATATCTGGCGCAAAGTGCGCAAACACATGGCTAACCACGTCAAAGTCGGCGGGTTCGTCCACCGTCCAGCGCAGACCTGAAAGGTCTTCGTGATGGGTCAGCGCAGCAGTTTTAAACAAGCTGGGTTTGCGCAGATACGGGGTCACGTGCTCGTGGTCAAAAGGTTCCTGGCTTTCGCGGCCTGCTCGCTCAAGGGCAGCCAGACTGAAGACCTCGGTATCCAAACCATCTGGGTATGTGGCGGGTGCCGTAGTGCTTAGATAGTCCACACCCAGTGCTTTGAATTGATCGACAGCCTGATCTACTAACTCTGGGTCAATCAAAGGGCAGTCGCCTGTAATGCGAATGATCACATCAGCGTGGACTTGACGAGCAGCAAGCAAATAACGTTCGAGTACGTCGGATTCACTGCCACGCACACAGGTATAGCCCAGAGCTTGTACGTGTTCAACCAAGGGTGTGTTTCGCTCGTCTATGGATGTAGCGAGAACTATTTGGTCGATTTGACGCGAGCGACTCAAGCGCGCCAGCAACAACTCAATCATGGGCACGCCACTAATAGGCTTCATGACTTTGTTGGGTAGGCGTGTAGAGCCCATACGGGCCTGAACAATCGCAACGATTTTCATAACTGATTCCATACAGCTGGATTCACAAGCCTTTCATCCAGCAAGGGGGCAAACGACGGCAAACTTGCAAGCTTGCCGTCTGCCGCTCGAATGATGTCGTTCAATTGCGCAGAAGTATCTACTCCCACTACCACACGATCAATATTGGGCTGTGAAACGGCATACTGCAAACAAGCCTGTAAAGGAGTGAGTCCAGCGTCTTGCAACCAACGCGCCCATTCTTGCCAGATGGACTGCCAACGATCGAATTTTGATGGCCTCTGTTCTGAAGACATTAACAGCAGCCCTTGCAAGAATGCGGAGCGTGTATGAACCTCCACACCTGCAAATTTCAAACGGGCGGCCCAATCAGACTCAACTAGGCCACGGTCAAGAATATTGAAAGGCGCCTGAATCAAATCGAATTGGTATTTATCAAACAGTGCGTCAAGCTCCGCTGGGCCATAGACTGAGATACCTGTTTTACAGACAACCCCATCCGCCTTTAGCGACTGGATGGCCTCATACAAGGCAGTACCTGTTTTTTCCAGTAATTGGCCAGGTCGATGCAGGAGCAGACCATACAAACGCGAAACCCCCAGACGAGACAATGATCCTTGCACTTCCTGCCTCACCCACAGTGCGACATCTACGCAATCTTCGGGCACTCCCGGCAACTTACTGACCACATTCCATGGCTGTACGCCCAACTGCCCCAATACAGCTTCACTATCGCCATAGGCGATAGCGGTATCCAAGGTATCCATGCCTGACTCACTGGCCAGTTGCAGAATAGATTTAGCTTCATCTAGAGCAATGCGTCCAGACGTGTTAGCAACCCCGTAATCTAGGCCGAACTGGACTGTACCCAGCGCCAGTTTCATGCTGCACAAACCTTGCGCAGAACAGACACGACGTCATCCTGCTGAGCATTGCTCAGCCCCTGAAACATGGGCAAACTAATGGCCTCAGCGTAGTAGCGCTCGGCTTCAGGAAAATCCCCAGCTTTAAAGCCCATGCTTTGATAGTGAGGCTGCGTATGAACTGGTATGTAGTGCAGATTGACGCCGATACCCTTTTCGCGGAGTTCTTCAAACACCTGCTTGTGGGCTTTCTGGATCTTGTCCAGTTGCAGGCGAATGACATACAGATGTAAACCAGAATAGCCATCCGGATGCTGCCATGGTGGTTTTAAGGGCAAATCCATCAGAAGTTCGTCATAGCGCGCTGCCAATTGGTGACGACTGACTACGTAGGTATCCAGGCGCTCCATTTGGCTCATGCCCAAAGCTGCCTGCAATTCAGTCATACGGTAGTTATAGCCTAGGTCAATTTGCTGATAGTACCATGGGCCATCTGGCGCATGGGTCATGTGCGCCAGATCGCGGGTAATGCCATGGCTGCGTAGGAGGGCCATTTGTCGGGCCAATTCATCGCTGTT
>JACCDN010008419.1_pt1 | contig 18644 bp, 12 predicted proteins | sample 7441691 | NCBI WGS metagenome assembly JACCDN01 (sample SAMN15323439, study PRJNA562643) | freshwater metagenome | isolation source: river surface water | place: USA:Blue River Watershed | collected 2017-08-16 | reverse complement strand
TTGCAGCAGAAGTACCCGCAGAACAATCGTCAATTGAATTCGGTACTGTAGTTGATTTATTGCCGACTGCTGCACTTTGTATAACAGGAATATCTTTAAAGTTGTAAGGCAAAACAACTGTTTCCTCTATAGTATCAGTACTGTCACCAGCAATATACCCCCATCCACTAACTGTTACTTCTTGTGTTGGTTGATTAGGAATGACGGCGGCTACGACATCGTTAACATCATTGGCCACGATTGTTTCTGAATTACTAATTGTAATTAAGTTGCTCGAGCTATTTCTGAGCGAGACACCTTGATCATATGTGTATTTGTTAGTGGTAGTCCATAAATGCAGTGAGTCTGAGTCAAAGTTGACGCGTTCCAAAATACCATTATTCGAATCTTTTTGGCCAAAATATAGTTTGCCGTTAAGCATGTGTACAGATTGAGGCACGCGGTTTGCGGTGGAACGGAGATAATAACCACTACCTTCAGTAAATCTCATCCAAAGTTTTTGAGTGTCTGCATCGATTACATCAATATATCCGGCTCCGGCAGAGCCACTTGCAACGATGTATGATTTCTCTGGGAATTGCTGTTTTGCTCCACGGTTGGCACCTTCTGCTTCTATGAACCAAGATGCAATTTTAAAGACATCGCCAACGTTGTAGTTAGCAGCGGTAAAAGTAGCTGATACTCCAGTAGATCCCAATGCTTGCGCTGTTCCTGGTGTGATAGTAACTCCTGTAGCTGCATCTCCCTGATAGTTGGTCCAGTCAAAAGTAGTAGGGGATTTGATGGTTATATAGATAGTACGAGGAGTACTGTCCGTACCTGTGGCTTTGATTAAACTACCATTATAACTAGTAGTTAGGTTTGGATTTTTATCTGCAAGTGTCCCATTTTGAGAATAGCTAGCTGATGATGTAGCAACTGAGAGAGTAACGCCGTTGTACCAATTTGGATCAATTCCAAGTTCAACTAAGACTTCTGGTGCACTGTCTTTTGAACGGTCGTAGTAATACATGTCGTTAACAGTGTTGCTACCGAGGTAGGTTTGGCCATCGTTGTCTGTCTCGCCAGTACTCAAAGTTTGGCCACCCATCAAGCCAACGCGCCCACCTTGGATGCGTTGGTCAAGTGTCACAAAATTGCTACTACCGTCATCGCCTAGCTGAGCGTTTACGCTAACTGTAGTGTTGGCACTGTCGGTCTTGGTGGTATCTTCAAAAGTATCAAAGATCATACCCTCGTGTAGAGTGCTAGTTCCTGTGCCAGTCTCCGAGGAAGGGATATAGTTATTGAGCGCGTTGTGATAGACACCTTTTTGGGTGTCCTTACCTTCCCAGGCAATTGCTGGTTTGTAGCTGGCGTCGAGACTCTTCCAGACTCCCTGAGCATTGATCCAGGCATTGGAGAGTAGATCGTTGCTAGCTAGATTGTGGGTGACAGTAATATAGCTTCCGTCTGCGACACTAGCATTACTATTACTAAAGAGCGTCCCACCACAACTAGTCCAGGCAGTGCCGTTGTAGCACTGGAAACTGTTGGTTGTTGTATTAAAGATCATGGTGCCGGCGCCGAGGGCTGTAGGGGTAGAAGCAAAACGACCTACCTGGAGCTGACCACCCATAGTGATATCACCCGAGGCAGTGGCCGAACCAGTATTGTAAAGCTGAAACTCGGGTGTTGAATCGCTATTAGTATCAAAGGTCACGACGCTGGCATTATTGTCTCCGACAGTAAGCGATCCGACTTTGAGAAAACCAGTAGAGCCATTACCGACTGTGATTCCTGGATTGGCAGTATCGGCAGCGACTATGTCGTTAAAACGAGCGTTGCCTGAGGCATCTACATAATAACTAGTACCACCAGCAAAGTAGGCAGCATTGGTGTAGAGATTGTCCCAGGCTAAAGTCGAACTACCAAGATCGTTGGTTCCAGTTGTTGTAATTGGGATGAGATCAGCATCTTGGAGTACCCGACCCTGGAAATCAATGGTGTCGGTGATCGCGTTGCCTAGAATGGTGTTGCCATTGACAGTAGTATTGTTAGTGGTTAAGTTGCCCGCTGTTGTTACGCTCCATGCGGTACCTCCTGTTAAAGCTAAGGTCGTTGTAGCATTATTGTTGCCTATTGAGATGATATCAGCGGCTGTTGCGTTGGTACCGATGTTAATTGTATCTGCAGCAGAGCTAGTAATACCGCCTATATCAATGGTTTTGGTGGCAGTGTTGTCACCAAAGTTGATACTGCCGTCTCCTACAAACTGGAGTTCGATCCTGGAGTCGGTCGAGTTAGTTATATCAAAAGCATTCGCTTCGACGTTGACTGAGTAGTCGTCAGAAGAAGCTGTTGTGTCGGTGAGTAAGATGGTAGGCGTGGCTTGAGAGTTGGTCCAATCACCATCGCTACTTATGGTGCCGATTCCGCTCATGTCTCCAATCGTTGAGATATCCCAGTCACTACTATTTATTGCGACCGTCGAGCTGTTGTTCCCGATTGTCGTAATACCATTTACAGTCAAACCGCCACTGAGGGTAGTCAGGCCAGTTCCCAAGAATGAGAATGTAGGGTTGGTAGTGGCATTGCCAAGCGAGAGATTTTCGCTCGCATTAGTTGTGGTTAGAGCAAGATAGTTATTGGCTCCTTCGAGTATTCTTAGAGCGTTAGCAGTATTGTCGATAGTGGTTATGTTGCTAGCCTGGTTAGCGAGGTTAATCGTTGGGGTGCCTGTATTTATATTAATGAATCCGATCTTGGCACTACTCGTTGCTGTGCCACCTACTAGAACGTCCCAGGTGCTATTGATAGGAGATAGGGCGCCGAGAGTTGATTGCCAATTGCTGCTCCCATCTCCTCCGCTACCACTATCGTCATCGCTACATTGCAGTACTCCTGAGCCGTTGGTGGTAAGAGTGCCACCATTAGTATTAGCGGCACAGTTAAAGCCAGAGAGGGTTATGGAACTACCATTGAGAGTTATGGTATCGCCTCCATCACCTAAGTCTAGTTGGCCATTGGCGTCGAGTGTACCAGCGAGGGTTAATGCATTTAGGTTCCCGGTTCCAGCACTATTTATATAGTAGGTGGTCGCGCCACCAACACTAACCCCTTGAGAGAACTGAGCATAGTTGACAACTCCAGTTAAGGTATTGGTATTTGGGAGGGTGAGAGTACCTGCGATCGTGGTGTTGCCGGCATCAGTTACAGAGAATTTGCTGGTGGGTGAGCTGCCTGATAAAAGATCAAGTAATTTGAACCCTGTATTGTTGTTGGCTGCTGTACCTGTAATCAAGGATCCGGTAGTGAGCTGGGCGTTACTGACATTAAAGAAATTGGTGGTAGTGGTGTTGCCGTTAATATTAACCTGTCCTGTTCCATCGGGGGCCAAGGTGATATTCCCGTTTGTACCCGTGGCCGTAACTAACGAGAGAGAGGGAGCCGAGATTTGAAAGGTTCCTGAGACGCCTTTTAATCTAGGCGACTGCTCCCCAACAATAATTTCGCCCCATTGATTCATGGGAACTACAGTATTCCTGATTGCACTAACTGTTGCGCTGATAGGGAAGCCTTGGATAGTTTCTGAATTGAGAGCGTAAGCGACAGTGGCGATCTGTTGACGAGGAGTAAGTGTTTCGGCGCCAACAGTAACTTCGAGCCAAACATCGGCATTTTCGGTGAATACCGAACTAGCAATCCCAGCTCCACAGGTCCCACCGATCTGAGTAGAAAAGACCCCATCGGTGTCGGGTGTGATACTACAGGTGCCACTACTATATAACTCGGTCCCGCCACTACTAGCATCGTGGAGTTTAAAGACAAAGTTAGTGGCGCTAGTTATAGGAGTACCGCTCACATTCTCTAAGCGACCCTGGAAGCTCAGCTGTCTATTGGGGGTAACGGGGGTAGAGGGAAAGGCGGCAGTTAGTGTAGCGTCGCGGCCAAACTGACGATAAGTGAAGATCGAGAGAGTAGAGGCTAAGATTAGGAGAATGACGCCACTGAGGATTGTTCTCAGTGTTGGGAAACGGAGTTTGCGGTAATTGTTTTTTTTCACAATATTATGCTTGTGATCTGGTAGCTGTGTTTGAGGGTGTTGTGGATCTAGCTCTGTTAATGCGGAGTTGTTGTCGTTGTCTTGGACAGATGAGGACAGAGGTGAGAGGAATGGAGTTGATGCGGGCAATTTTGTGTTATCGGACACTACTACCTGTAGTTTGGAGTCACTGTACCAGTTGATAAAACGACGGATTGTTTTGATTTTTCGCTCTATGGTTGCTGGGGATTGGGTATCCAAATGAGTGAGTAGATCCGTGTAATTTTGTAGATTTTTATCAGTTAGCAGACTCTCTATGCGAGTGCTAGGGTAGTGAGACTCTAGGTAGGTCAGGTATTGAGTGATGTCAGATTTATAGGACCTAATGCTCGAATCCGATAGATGATTATCTTTGAGATACTCCATGCATGCTTTGATATACTTGCTAGAACCACTACTCACAACTGGTGATAGGGTATTAGGGGCCAAAGTAAGGTTACCGATAGGACTAGGGAGGTCAAAACTCTGATTGAGGAAGGTTCCAAATTGACGAAGTGAGGCGAGCGTGCGACGAAGAAGGGTGTTAGAGCTAGATAGTTCGGGCTGGGAGAGGTAGGTAGCATAGTTCTTGGGATTGGTAAGGGTACGGATAGAGAGATCACTAAAAAGACTTGAGGCGAGTAATCTGGATATGTCTGCAGAGTAAAGCTTGCGGCTGATACTGCTTAAGCCGAGTGTAGCCAGGTAGGTGCGGAATGCTGCTAGTAGCGCGGTGTGAGTGGAGGGTAATTGGACAGTGTTGTTCATCTGGAGTTATACGTAGTTATATCGATATACACCCACTATAGTAATACGCGAGGGGTGATGTCAATACTCAAGTCAGATGATATTAACCGCAGTACATTTGCGGTAATGTTTACACTGATTACGGTAATGTGAAAAGGGTAAATTGATTGAAATACGATTGTCAATTTGTTTGTGAGAAAGTCGCGTCTCGTAATATTTGAGTCACTCGCAGAGTTAGCTTGTACTCCGTGCTCGTTTAGTCAAATATTACTAGACTACTCCTACTTACACGACACAAATTACCACTCATATTTCTGGGGAAGTTATTACTCGAGTATTCGTACTTACGACTCGAAATCATTTGTAACCACACATCACTATAGTGTGATCGCATATTTATTCTGACTGCGTGAGATCGAGAGGACGTGAGTGAGTCCATCTGGGGTGCGAACTGTTAGGCTGCTGTAGCGCGCTAGGCGCCTAATGTACGCTCGTCCTGTACTACCTAACTCGTAAAGGATGGGTGTGCGTGAGGTAACGAAGATGCGACTGGCATAATCACCTAGTTTTGCTGAGTGAGTAGGCCTACTATGGTATACGATAAGTGATCGATATGGCTTGTTGGTCGAACTATCAATGATCGTGATATTGTATCTCCTGCTCCAGATTATGATTATCAGTGTAGATAGTGACGCTGCTAGCAATAGATAGTAACCAAATGCGAACACTTGATCATCATTGATCTGGGAGATTGTAGCTGGCAATACGATCAATTTTGCAGGCAGATTGACTATGTTTTTGAGGGTAGGCAGGATGGGTGACTCTGAAATACCAGGGATAGTGGTAGTAGTTAGGTTAAGGTAGAAAGTAGGGAGGGTGGTGGTGAGCCCAGCTGCATCAAAACTGGTTGCTACTACTTGGTGTCTACCAAGTGGGAGTGAGGTCAGGAGTGTTGCTAGGCCAGAGCTAGTAGTAGGAAGACTGATTGAAGTGATAGTCCCGTCTGCGAGAGTTATGCTCACAGAGACTGTTGCATAGCTCTCGGTGGCAAAGATAATCTTGACCTCCTGCGGTCCTGGTAGATCAAAGCTAGTATCCTCGGAAATTATAGGTGATAGGTAGACATCATCAATATTGATTACTGTTAATATGGGTGGAGTCTGGTCAATGGTAAAGCGCCAGGTGGTAGAGAAACTTGAATTGTTGCTACCATCAGTAGCCCTAACGTACCAATCGTAGGTTCCGGCGGGGAGATCAATGGTCGGGGTAAGATAAATGTTGCCATCCCCGATATGAGAGATATAGTTATTTTGTTGGGAGTTGCCGGTGTTACTGATTCCTAGGTAGGTTGCGACATTGTTGAGATATACAGCATAAGTCACATAGTTACTATTAGAATCAAAGGTTGTCTTCCATACTAGTTCGGGACGTGATTGGTTGGTTGTGGAGCCGTCGTGTGGAGATATGAGTATGACGGCAGGTGGGGCGTTTGTATCGCTTGTAGACGGGCTAGCACTAGGGATGCGAGCTGTGGCACTGACTGTTGCTGAGATAGGATCTGTCGCGGCATGTGCTAATGGCGTAAATAAGAAATTAGAAATTAGAAATACTAAACAAACGAGAAAAGCACTAAAAAAATTAGAAGTATGAAACAAGAAATTAGAAACTTTTTTCGAATTTAGAATTTCGATATTCGGATTTAAGCTGATATATAACATTATTTCAGTATATCAGCGATTGTTGTTTTCCAGTTCGGCAATCTTGCGTTTTAGTTCATCGATCTCTACGTCTCTTTGATCATTTCTGTGGACGAGGTGCCTCTTAATGCTGATGCCGCCGGCGATCAACACTAATATAACTACTAAGATAGCAGCAATTAGTCGATAAGGGATGATCCAGAATGGTAGGTCGCGACTAGTGGTGAGTCCTGGGCCATAGGCGACAGTCACGGTAGCGACATACTTGCCCAGACCCCAGACCTGATCCCAGCGTGCACTCTGCGTACGACTAGTGAAAGGGAAGATGTTGACAGAGTCTAGTTTGACAGGTTCCTGAGAGCGTCCTAGCATATCTTTGACTATAATTGATGACTCAGGAGTAATATGTGTATCAGATTGATTTTCGAGGGTGAGAGAAAAGTCGATCGGGCCAAATTCGTTCACAAAATTTTTGAGACTAAAATCCTTGATTACAGCATCATAGTTGACGTCGCCCGCGACGTTTAATGCAAAGAGTGATCCTACTTGAGTGGTTGTGTAGGACACAGTCTTTTTCTCACCGCGTCTTTCTTTGGGTTCAAAGAAAATGCCGGCATAGTGACCACCTGGTAGAGCATCATTGGGAGCTGCGATTATGACTGTTATCTGAGCTGTCTCTTTGGGTGGGACAACGAGTTCGTCGGTCTCGAGAGTAAACCAAGGGGATGCGAGGAAGCGACCAGATGCCTCAGTGGTAACTTTGATTGGAGTGCCCGCGTCATCTTTGACGATAAAATCGATAGTTTCGGCCCCCAAGATTAACTCGGTAGCACTAGTGTTAGTAACTTTGATGGTTTTTTGGATGGTCTCACCTGGTTTGATCTCAATATCAGTGCGAGGAGGGGAGACGACAAGGGATATATCTTGAGCTGAAATGGGTGTTGTGGCAAATAGAAAATAGCATATAGCACATAGCGAAAGAGCAATCTGTCTATGAGCTATTAACCATGATTTGTGGGCAGTGTAAATCATTAGAAGGTTCCAGTTGCGGTATAAGTAATCTGGTTTTCGTAATCACCGGCAGCTTGAGTAGCCCCAACGCTTAGGCGATAACAAACATAAGCGTTCTCGGCGTTGGCAACTGTTGAACTACTAAAGATAGTCTGGGGAGTCTCGGCACCGGTAATATCGGCAAACTGCTTGCTGCGGAAAGTGTCGCCACTGGTGTCGTACTCGAAGGCAATTGAAGCGGCATCAACGTTTTCGAGACTATAGCCAAAGCCATTGTTGGTGGCCGTGTCCCATTCGGCGGCAGTGCTCTCGGTACAGGTACCGCCGTCACAGGTAGTGTCAGGGATAAAAGGTGTAGTGGCACCACCTAAACCTAGCTGATCATTTTCGCTACTAGTTACAACGTAGCCACCACTCGCGTTGGTGCTAACGGTCAAATCTTGGGCAAGGGTTTTGAAGGAGTTGAGTGACATACCACCAAAGGGAACACTAGTTGCGGTGGTTGTAACGTCAGTACTGACGCCGCAGCGAGTAGCTCCAGAAGCGATACCAGCAATACTAAAACTAATGGTTGGGTCAACTGTTGCGGTTACACGGACCGCTTCGATGTGGGCGACCCGAGCGCTGGTTGCGTCGATTGGTGTCGCTGAGTTGGGGTTGGTACTTGCGGCAAACTGACGGACGAGTATGGGATAGGTGTCGGCAGTGCCCTCGGTATGAGCCGTACCTGTCGCAGGCGCTATCGGGGTATTGCTACCATTGGTGTTGCCAATATATAGTGTGAATGCCTGACCTACGGCACCCGCGCCACTGTAGTGGAACTCAAAACAGTGATAGTTGGCGGGACTAGTGCAGCCTGTGGCGCCTGCAGCTGTTGCGACACCTGCGACAAAATCAAAGGTTGAGCCAACGTCGGTCGGAGCAGTGACGTTTACAGTGGTATTAAAATCATATCCTTGATCATCTGGATTGCCGTCGTTGGGAGTGGTCGTGTCAGCTGGGAGGAGGACCTGAAAATAACCATTGGCGACGGCACTAGCGGTAGTAAACTGAATGGTATGTCGAGGACGCATTTTTAAATAAATGGGGTCATTGTCATCGGCATCACCACTAGCGAGGACAGGGGTAACGGTAAATTCGTCGGCATCAATAATATCGACGACGGTGTAGGTACCAGTCCCGATGACCAAGCTATCTTGAGCACGGAGATTGCCGGTGCTAACGGTATTAGCTGGGGCACTCGCTACGGTCTTGAGTTTGACGTTACTACTCCCGACCGTTGTACCGGTTGAATCAACGCGCGCATTAACCGAAAGGCGTGAGGACTGCAAAGTGTCTTTGACACTAGTTAAGTTGGCGCCACTGAGAACTGTTGGGTTGACCAGAGTAAAAAGAGTGGTGAGGATTAGGGCAGAATAGCCAACCAGCAGTTTGGACATAGATAACTATCACTTTAGGCTTTTTTGATACTGCTTGTCAAGCGAATCTTTCTTAGTAGCGGGATAGAAATCAGGATGAGAATAATAACTAAGACTAATAGATATCTAAGCGGGAGCATCCAGATTACGTAAGAGTGCTCAGTTAGAGTACGGCCACCGATTGTTGTAAGCTCGATCGTGAGAGTGTGTGGGCCAATAGCGAAATCTGAAATTTGAAATTCGAAATCAGAAAGTAGGCGGGAAGTATTACCGAGGATTAGTTTGGGGTCAATATTTGATTCGGTAATTAGTGATTTGTTAGGAGACAATAATTTGACCTTACCTTGGACCTGGAGCATGATGCTGGTTTTGTTCTCGGCTTTGATATCTATAGTAAGAGGTAGGGTAGTATCTTGGATTACGGGGAGCTCGGGAGGAGTCAGAGCAATGTTAGTGGGGAGTGAGCTAGTAGGAGTGACAGTTGCTAAAAATAGAGCAGTGATGCCAGGAGTAGACGCTGTCATCGTAGGACTAGAGTTTGGATCTATTGGTCTTGCGAGGAGTGCAAAATAGACATCTTGAGGCTCGTCGAGGTTGGCAGCCTCGAGCTCGAGTGTGATAGGGAATGATTGACCTGCTATAAGTTGGATTGGTTGATCTAGTTCTGTCCCGATGGTTTTTATAACTAGTGGGATAGAAGTCTGGTCAAGAGGCCTCGGATTAATGGTTGAGTGGCCGAGATCGTCGGTTGGAATGAGTGAGTGGAGAGATAGGATGACACTAGTGTCCTCGCCATCGTTGGTTAGGTTAAGCGTGGTACGGAGTGATTTGTTGGGAGCAATTAATACCTCAGTGACTGGAGGACTAATACTTAAACCAGTAGAGGCAGATGCGAGTTTTATAAATCCGAATTTAGAAATTAGAAATAAGAAACAAATTAGAAACACGAAACTAGAAATACGAAACAAAATTGTTTTCATTGTGAGTTCCTCAAAATAGCTCCGAGTATGTTCATTATTTCAGAACATTCTTGAACAAGATAGAGTCTTTGTTTTTCTAATTCTGGATTTTTTTGATCTAGCAATTCGAGCCAATGAATACTTTCTTTCGCTTCTTTTTTTGCTATCCTTATTCTCATCAGGAAATCTTTTTTACTTAATGATTCATTGGCTTCTATGTAGTTTGCTCCGATCGATCCAGATGATCTAGTTAGTTGTTTGCAATCTTCGACTGTAGTAATTGTTTTGGGAATGTCATTAATCCATTCCCTAGTTTGCTTTGCGAACAAATGAGTTCTTTTTTCTAAGTTGTATTCCATATCTTTCTGATTTCTTATTTCTGGTTTCGATTTTTTATTAAAAGGTGGGAGTCGCGATATAAATAATATTGGTATAGTAGGTGCCTGATGCTTGAGAGCCGCTAGGACTTAGCTTATAGGTAACTGTTGAAGTACGGTTCTTTCCTGCCTCGACACTAGACATGATAATTGCTGGATTTTCGCCTAGGGAAAAATCAGGAAAAGGGCGGAAGTAGGAACTACTGATAAAATCTGCGGCGATATCGTTGCCCGTTAAATTGTAGCCAAAACCGTTATTGCTAGATGTTGTCCATGGTTCGGCGCTAGTCTCGGTGCACGGACCAGAATCACAGGTAGTATCGGGGATAGTGTCGAGTCCTCCACTGAGCGTTAGTTTTTCGGTCTCGTAAACACTAACACTATAACCTTGACCTGGAGCGGTAACGATGAGGTCGTGACTATCGGTGCTAAAGAAGTTGGGGGTGAGGGTCAGGTTAACTGCGAGGTCGCTAATGCTAAAGCTAAAGTTGTAGAGTGTGTAGAGGTATTGGAAGCCTGCTTTGACGTGGTAACCAGTACCAGAGAAATAGTTGGCGACTGTCTGACCTACCGTGTCAGTTAGACTGTAGCTGCCGCTACTTTTTAAGCCGCTAGTTATATTAAAGTTCCCTGTCCTGATCGTGTAGTTATTGCTGTTCATGGTTTCAGCGCGAGCGGGAATAGCAAATAGTACATAGCAGATAGTAAATAGTATAACTAACCATAAACTATGTGCTACTAACCATGAGCTATTTTTGGGCATGAAACTAGTATAGCAAGGATTATTTGTCTAGTAGTAAGCGAGGATTTAGCTTGGCATTATCTTCTATACCTAGTGGTAGGGGGGTAAGCCACGGACGAGCGCTACTACTATAGTCGCTCGCGCTACTGTGCAGAGGACTATTCATGTAGGTTGAGTTGACGTTGTCGTGTGAGTGGAGAGAATGGACAAGAGGAGAGAGATCATCCTGGCTAATCTGAATATTTTTGTACTTACCCTGGTAGATCGTGCCTTTGACACCATAAGTTTTGTTGTAGTACATGGCATAGCCTACTGAGAGCCGGCGCATGAGGTTGCTGATCCCTGGTTTTTTGCCGCCTTGGTTTTCTTTGAGGATGAGGTGAAAGTGGTCAGGGAGGAGGAGGAAAGAGTGGAGGGAGACAGGGCTAGCGCCTAGCTCACTTTTATTTCTTTTGTCGACTACTGTCTTAGGATTTAGGCGTTTGACCCAGGAGAGAGGAGTAGCATCGGGGAAGCGGAGGTAGTAGGAGAGGAGGAGGATAAAGGTCTTGTAATCTGCCTCTGTCGTAAAGAGGAGTGTGTCTTTTTTGGCCTGATGTTTGATGTGGTAGTAAGAGCCTGATTGGTAGTCTCTTTTTAGCAAAATACTTGGCATATGATCAATATGACAGAAGGATGCTATCTTTGTCAACCATTGGATACTAAATATACATATTAAGACTTAGATAAAAGAGGTATTATTGAATTTATGATCGATATATTGAGACATGAAGTAAGTGAAGAACAGCCCAAGCAGGTAGAACTAGTTCTTGACTCTCTCTCTAGACTATATCGAATTTCGGAGAGATTAAGCAACAAGCCAACCTTTGTTGACTGGATGAGTTTAACTGATGAGCATAAAGCAGCAAAAATACAACAAGATCTTTCGAGAGAAGTGTTGGATTGGAGATTGGTAGGGGACCATAGACAGCATCCCGTTCCAGGTAAAGATCCCAACCGAACTCCATATGGCAACTTTATTGGAACATGGCCAGGACAGTATTTAGATCTATTTGGACCAGAAAAATATGATCAAGCCGTAGATAGAGGAGATTTTGATCAAATGATTAATGAATTATTTGATCTTGGTGCACTAGAGTCTGGCATTGACTTAAAAAGCTCTGTTATATCAGTTTCAGCGAGTACGGGGTCGACGATGACTCCGTGGCAACACAAGCAGTCTCTCGATCAATTGGTGGAATGTAGATCTGCTGTATCAGGTTTAAATACCTACAGTGATATATCGCAGACTTTAGAAAACAGATTGATCCAGCAAGAACGTGAAATAGCAGAAGTAATCGGAATAACACATATGCGCGACGGTGTTATGGTTAGAGGACAATCGGGAACTGACTTGTTACTCCTTGGACATCTATTTGACGTAACTGAGACTATGCTAATGGAAGAGGGAGGAACCGGAGGTAAGGATGCGGCCAGTGGGCGGCATACTAGCGAGGTGGGTTGGATGGGTCAGAGACGGAAAAAAATAGTCGTTGACCCGAGACTTAAAGTGATGATGGAGAGAGCAGTTGGAGGCTGGGATGCAGCTGTAAGTTCTTCTCCAGCCAAACTAGTTGGATTAGAGACTGTTTCCGATGCTACGGAATTTCCTTTTAGAAGAGCAGATGGAACAACCCTTAGTGAGAGTGAAATAGAGCGCGCTGTTGATCAGTGGGTAAACAAATCTTTAGCAAGACATGATGAAAATGAAAAATCAGGTCGAATCATGTTGGGAGTCACCATAGGTGGTAAAACTGGATTGGGTATTAAGAAGGGTGGACTTAGTCTAGAAGCAGCATTAAGACTGAGGGAAAAGTATGGTGATGGTGAGAGTCAAAAAGTACTAATCACTGTCGATTTGGCTCAAGGGAGATATAACCAAGCAGAGCTAGATAGGTTGTTGGAATTAGGGGTAAAGATAGATTTTACTGGGTCAAAAGCTGACGAAGGACCTATGTTCAGTGGTATTAGCTATATCCCACCAGCTTATGTGCAGATTGCAAGAGAATGTGTGGCCACCAAACTTACACTTAATCCTAATTTTTTGAGTGGGATCGGCGAGTACTATACAAGAGGAGATTTGAGGGCACTGCTTGATGATGAAACGATCCTTGCAAACCTCCCGGATATTCCTAATATCCCATCTTTACTCAATTGGGCGCCAGTTGTGGCTGCTAAAAAAGATTTCAACAAACTTAGTAAAGAGGGGAAAAGGGCTTACCCTCAGCTTATGGTCGAGCTGAGACGAAGAACTGTAAACAAACTTAACAAAATCGGATGGGAGAAAGGGGAGAGCGGAGAATGGATAAAGAAGAACATCAATGGCCATACTTATATGGTAGAACCTGTCGAAGAAACACCAGTCGATTTATCACATCCGCGTGCGGAAACGCTGGTTCCTTTTAGAGTATATGTAGATGGGCGGTTGATGAGCATTGATTTCATGAAAAGATTGAGAGATGAGGCTGGTCTCCCAGGTCAAAGTGGAGTCATGTTGCAGATTGGGCAATACGTAGAAAAAGCAGATGTAGATAGGATTGCTTTTGGCTTGATGACAGAAATCGAAGTAGTAAGAGCATTCGAGCAACATAGAGCACCTAAGATGATGGATGAATTGACTAGCATTATTTCTAATAAATTGAGCGAAGTTATTGAAGCGGAACTTCTTAAACTACCTCGCATTGAAAATAATGTTTCTGTACGCAAATACAATGTCGGTAAGTACTGGAGAGCTGGTTACAAAGAGTATGCTCAGCAAAAAAAAGTTGAATGGGAGACTAAATTTGAGACCCAAACTCCCGACATTAAGTACGAAGCTAGTAAAATACTAGTATACGAAATGTTGCGTGATGAAAAACTGATGCCAGTTGTGCTCTTGAGTGGAAAAAATTTGGCTAGTTTGCATATTACCCATGAGGCATGGGTAAAGAGCAAGTTAGAGAGAATTAGTCGAGAGAACAAAATCTTGAGTATTCATGCAGAGAGGCTACAAAGTCATAATACAAACGATCCAGATAAAGAGACAGAAAATGTAACAAAATTAATTGAGGAGATCCAGAGTGAAAAACTAGCACTCGCTTTTGTAGACCATCCTTTCGTTCGTATAGATAAAAATGGTAGACGAATTAATGTAGATAGAGAGCCTAGTGATTATAAAATACTTGCTCAATCACTAGAAAAATATGAAAATACTCAGCTACATATATGGCAAGCCAGCGACGAGCTAATTAACTATCTTGAAATAAGAGGTCTAAGTGGGAAATATGTTATCTGTTCTCGCTTAAGACCAGATAGAGGTATAACAAAAGAGGAGTATCTTGATCCTAATTGGTATATGCACCCAGACGAATTGTCAACAGAATTCGTTGAATCGATCAACCGAGCGTATAAAACTCACGCGACCAATGCGCTTAATACTTATTTTTGTGACCTTGCAAAAGCCCTCGGAAAGCAGTATATGGTTGTCCGCGGACTAGGGATGAGAGGAGATAGAAGAGTCGCTCAAGAAGAGCAGGTTGATAATAATCGAGAGTTGGCTGCTGATGCTCAACAGATTGTTGGCGTTGCGGCTAGTGACGATTATCTGGGACTACATCCCTTATTTTATTTTAATGATCGTGACTTGGAGTGGTTATTAACGACTTACAATATACCTAATTTTACAGATCACTACGATCATCTCAAGCAAGCGGCAAAAAAGAAAGCTTGTGGACTAGATCAAGTATATAGGTGGGATTATGAATAGTTGAAGTAAGTCTGGTAAGTCGAGCGTTATTGCCAAAGTTAATAATGACTTTTATAGTCCAATAAGTCAAAATCATTTTTTGACATGAGAGTAAGATTTGCTTATGATCTGAGTGTAACATAATAGTTAAAGAGAGGAGTGTGGATATGATGAAGCGAATCTTAGAGATGACTGTGGTAGCTCTACTTGTTGCAGGGGTCGTTGGAGTTTATTTTAAAGTGGTGGGAGCGCTGCCGATAGCCGTTACTCAGACCCAGAAAATGACAACATTTGACGTAAGTGGAGAGGGTAGAGTGGTAGTAGTACCAGATGAAGCTACGCTCCAGCTCGGGGTCACCGATCAGGGTCGTAACTTAAAGACTGTACAGCAATCTATCAACATGAAGATGGAGCAAGTTGGTAAGAGTCTAAAGGGAATGGGAATAGATGAAAAAGATATTAAGACTACGGGATATAACGTATACCCAGATTATCAGGAAGAAGGGTTATACAGAGCTCAAGCGAACCTGAGTGTAGCGATCCGTGATCTAGATAAAGTATCTGAGGCACTAGATCTAGTGGGAACCCTGGGACTAGATAACGTGTCAGGGCCAGTATTTGGACTCTCGGATGAACTAATGGAAAAAACTACGCGTGAGGCGCGCGAAATGGCAATCGAGAAAGCCAAAAATAAAGCCAGTGAACTAGCAGAACTATCTGGGATGAAACTAGGACGGATCGTAAATATTAGCGAAGGTGGTAGTGGGGGTTACCCAGTGCCAATGTATGCTCGTGATATGGCAGTATCGTCAACCATGGAAGCAAAAGTTGAGACACCAGTTGAGGCAGGAAGTAGCGAGGTGGTGGTGAGCGTCACACTGTCTTACGAGACTCGCTAATCAGTTTCTTTATCGATGGCTTTTTCGAGATCTAGGCTAGTTTTGTAGAGCGCTTTTAGATCTTTGTATAACGTAGTTAAGTTTTCGTGGACTTCTCTCGCCCTAGTTACTGGGATGGTGTTAGAGAGGGTGTCGAGTGCGTTAACGAGCGTATTTTTGAGATTTAGTGAGAGGAAGAGGAGCGTATCAGTTTCTTGATGGCTTAGGTGGTGAGTTAGACGTCTTCTGGTTTCTTTTTCTTCGAGACTAACCTCGTACTGATGGCCGGTAAAGAGGGCGAGGGGAGTGATCATGATGAGAGCACCGAGCTGGGAGAGGTGCATGAGATCGCCCAGGTTGGTTCCCGGGAGAAATATGAAATAAAGGATAAGGGCACCGGTTAGGACTAAGGTCGCCTCTATTTCGTATAACATACTGGTGGCAAAGAGGAGGAAGTAGAGGAGAAAGAAGAGAGGTGAGGTGAGTGCACCTGTTTCTGTGACTAAGAGGAGGATCATAGTGGTCAGGATAGTTAGATCCAAGGTGACGCTACTCCTATGAAATAGCTTGGGATAGTGCTTCCTTAGACTATGAGTAGAGAAGTAGAGGAGAGTGAGAACACCAACTAACTGGAGTGTATACGGCTCGAGGGGGGAGAGGAGCCAGGCGAGAACACCAAAGACAGCGGCAAAAAGAAGGATAGTGTGGAGAATAAAGCGGGCAGGCATAAAGTAAGTATAAAGTATAAAGCATAAAGTACAAAGTTAAGATAGGTTGCATATTATGGGACATGTGGTAGAATAGGTGTGTAGGAGGTGTGTATGAACGAACCTGAAAAAATGATGAATAGGAAGCAGAAGAACTGGGCGATTGAAGCCGTGCCGTATTTGGCCTATACTGCGATTATTTTGTGGACGGTAGTTTTATTGAGAGAGAGTGGCATTGATGTGATGAGTGTGGCAAATTCTGCATTAAATCACGTAGCTAGTGCATTATCAGATGTGGGCGATCGAGTATCGCAATTGGCTGATGGATTAAGTAACGAGCTCTCAATTGACTTGTATACCACTTGGTTGAAAGGTCAAAACCCTGGAATCGAGATAGCTGATTCCTTGTCACGAACAAATCCAGATCTGATTGCTAACGCGCAGAATATGTTTGGCATGGATGCTATTAATAATGCGGCTCAGGGTATTTTTAGTAAGTAATTTTTTTGTATAGAAAGAGACATGTATGGATAAACAACCGCGACATGTAGAGATTCCTTTTTGGATGAAACAAACATTTTCGTTATTGATGCTCGTATTGACAGCATGTATTGAAAGCGCTCCTACTGCTGAAGCAGATATCTTGTATACAGTTAAGGCTTCACGCGTGACCCCAAATACCTGTGAGATGACTGTTAGTGGAGGTGAATCTGGGAGTCCAGTCAAGTTGCTATATCCAATCGAACAGGTGAAGAATGATCCAGGAACAGAAGAGTCTGTTTATGTTGGTGTTTTTGATAAACCTATAACTACCGGTGAACGTACGAGTAGTGAGTATAATAATGGATATTTGCATACAGGGGGCAGTATATGGTGTCCGCCACCTATAGCGATAGAACTGTTTGATGGAACGGTTGTGTATTGTAATAGCGGCGAAAGCTCCATTTCAGAGTCAACTACTTGTCAGTAGGAGGGTCGATTTGAAGGTCAGTGTCAGATCCTATCAAAAGTTGTAAAATACATCTATGAAGAAAACATATGTCCTAGGCATGTTCCCGTATCCATCTGGAGAGGGGCTACATGTTGGGCATGTGCGGATATTTACTGCATGTGACGTGATGGCCAGATATTTTCGGATGAAGGCAGCCGCCGATCCTTCGACAAGCTCAGGATCTCCGAGAGCACAAGTGCTCTCTCCGATGGGATGGGACGCTTTTGGACTCCCTGCAGAGAATGCGGCCATCAAGGCCAAAAAGATACCTCAAACCATGGTGCCACATAACTATGCCAACTTTAAAAAACAAATGCAAAACCTGTCCCTTTCTTTTGATTGGGAGCGGGAGTTTGCAACCACGGATCCACAATATTATGCGATAACCCAATGGATCTTTCTCCAGCTGTATGGAAAAAAGGATGAGCAGGGGAGGCGGATCGTATACAGGGAGAAGGTGGCGATCAACTGGTGTCCCAAATGCTTGACTGGACTAGCTAATGAAGAAGTGTTGCCAGATGGGACTCATGAGCGATGTGGGACAGTGGTGGGGAAGAAGCTCCTACCACAGTGGGTAATGCGGATTACGAGTTATGCTGAGCGCCTACTAAATGACCTGGATATTGATCTAAAAATTGAGGGAAAGAAGCTCGACCCGACTCGATGCGGACTAGACTGGCCCAAGGGGATTCTTGAGATGCAGCGGAACTGGATCGGGAAAAAGGAGGGAATCAACATTACTTATGATGTTGTTGATCACGCTGACAAAATAACCGTATTTACTACTACTCCAGTTAATTTTGGTGCAACATTCATGGTTATCGCGCCTGAGCACGATGTGGTTAAGAAGATAATAAGCGGGGAATACCCAGTTAAAGAAGAGATTAAGAGAAGCGTTGTTGATTACGTAAAGAAGTCACAGCAAAAATCTGAAGTAGACAGGATGGTTGAGGGAAAAGAGAAAACTGGAGTGTTTACTGGACTATACGTGACTAATCACGTTACCAATGAGAATATCCCAGTCTGGATAGCTGATTTTGTACTCGCTCATGTAGGAACAGGAGCAGTGCAAGGCTGTCCCGCACACGACAAGCGCGATTTTGAATTTGCAAAGAAGTTTGGGATACCGATCAAGCGAGTAGTGGTGGGTGAGGACGGTGATGAGAGTCCTGTCGTGCGAGTAGAGCAACTTGTCGAAAAAGGCATGAAGGGGACAATGATCAACTCGGACTTTTTGAATGGTTTAGATTTTGCTGAGGCGATGAAAAAAACCAAAGATTATTTTGAAGAA
>JACCDN010038123.1_pt1 | contig 18646 bp, 15 predicted proteins | sample 7441691 | NCBI WGS metagenome assembly JACCDN01 (sample SAMN15323439, study PRJNA562643) | freshwater metagenome | isolation source: river surface water | place: USA:Blue River Watershed | collected 2017-08-16 | reverse complement strand
GCAGGCTCAAACGGGTTTCGTATTGCGGGCGAGGGCGGCCATCCAGGGGCTCGCCACGGCCGTCAATCACGCGGCCTAAAAGCTCTGGGCCCAAGCCGGCGGTGCCCAAGTCTTGTGCCAGCCGCACGGTCGATCCTGGACCGATGCCGGTAGGCTCGGTCAAGGGCATCAAAAACAATGTTTGGTCATGAAAACCCACCACCTCGGCTTCGACCTCTTGGCCTTCGGTGCCGGTGATGATGCATCTCGACCCCACGGGGGCCATGATGCCGCGTGCCTCTAACCGCAAGCCCACCAGCCGCACCAAGGTGCCGCATTTCTCGGGGGCGCGGGTTTTGAGTTGTGGCAACAGCTCGTCCACCGATTGACCAAAATCATGCATGTTCAGGGTCCTGTGGAGCGGCTGGATTGGCCGAAGGGCTCTCGGGTTCAAGCGCCAAGTCGGGCAGGTTGTCCCACACCGAATCAATGGCTTTTGGCGCGGCCTCGGTAGGCTCTGCGGCATTGGTTGTCTGCGAGAACTCGGTGGGTTCTGTTGCCGTGTTTTGCTCGTCGCCACCGGTTGATGAATAAGCGACTGGCGCAAAGTCAGCAGGGGACACAGCCTCTGCATCTGCATTTGCATTTGCATGGATCTCGGCGTTGGCGTCGGCTTCGGCATCTGTTGCTCCTGCAAAAGACGCATCCGCAAAAGTCGGTGCAGAGCGTGGCTCAACGTCTTCGACCAAGCTGGTGCTTGGGCGTTGGGCAAAGCGGGCCGGGTTGAAGGCCGATTGCGAGGTCCACGCGGTCTCAGGCTTCAGCAGCGATTGCGCCAATGCCGTCAAGCGGGTCTCGACAAAATCGCTGACTACGGTGTCGTTGGCCTTGATGCGCACGCTGCCGGGCAGCAAGCTGGCATCGACTTCCCAGGTCCAGTGGTCGGGGCGGTCAGATTCGGTTTCGGGGTGCTCGCGCAACAGCGCCAAATCGCTGGGGCACAGTTGAATCACCAAGGGCGTGGAGGCCGAGGTGTCGAGCGTGTCGACACAGCGCTGCACCAAGCGGTCGATGGCTTGCGGGCTCACACTCAGCTCGCCCAGCACCAGCTCTTCGGCCAAACGCAAGGCCAGCTTTTTGAGCGGCTCAAACAAAGAGGCCGGGTCTTGGCGGAACTCCGACATGCCGTTTTGAATGGCCGTGAGCAGTTGTTTGACTTGTTGTTCTTGCGCCTGTTGCGTGGCCTGTTGCCGGGCGTGTTGTTGCTCGGCCGCTTGTTGCAAGCCTTCAGCGCGGCCTTGCGCAAGACCCTCGGCAAACGCTTGTGCGCGTGCCGCCTCTAAGGCTTCGGGGTCGGCCTGCAATGACGCTGCGGCTTGTGTTGGGGGCAGGGCGTTGCCTGCCGGGGACACACCCGCAGTGGCGTTGAAGCCCATTGGGCGGCGCGGCGCAGAAAACGTGTTGTTCGGCATGGCCTCGATGCGGGCCAGCAAAAAACCCGAGGCGACCGACGGCTTGATGCCTTGGTGCGCAAACCCCTTGTCTTTGTCACTGGACTTTAAGAAAGCCAGCGACTTGAAGTCGGTGGTGTTGGGCGCGTGAACGCGGCGACGGGGATCAGACAAAATCTTCTCCACCACCCAGCACCAGATCGCCTGCATCGGAGAGTTTTCGGGCAATCCGCATGATCTTCTTCTGCGCGTCTTCCACATCGGCAATGCGCAGCGGGCCTTTGGCTTCCATGTCGTCACGGAACATGCCACGGGCACGCTCAGACATGTTGTCAAAGAACTTGGCTTGCACGCCGTCGTTGGCGCCTTTCAGGGCAATCATCAACAGGTCGGGCTCGACGTTGCGCATCAGCACCTGGATGCCGCGGTTGTCCACCGACATCAGGTTTTCGAAGGTGAACATGTTGTCCTGAATCTTCAGCATCAGATCTTCGTCGATCTCGCCCAAGCCCGACATGATGGACGACTCTAGGTCGGTCTTGGTGAAGTTCATGATCTTGGCGGCCGCCTTGATGCCACCAAAGCTGGACGACTTGGCGCTCGAGTTGTTGGCGAACTGTTTCTTCATGATCGCCTCCAGCTCTTCCATGGCCGAGGGCTGCACGGTTTCGAGACTGGCCACGCGCTGGATGATTTCTGGACGCGCTGCGGGGGGCAAAAAGTTCAGCACATCGGCCGCCACTTCGTGCTCGAGCACCGACAAAATAATGGCAATCACCTGTGCGTGTTCGCCGCGGATCATGTCGGCAATGGAGCGTGCGTCCATCCAGCGCAAGATGTCCAAGCCCTTGCTGCTTTGGCCCGGCATGATGCGGCCCAACACGGAGGCGGCTTTGTCGTCGCCCAAGGCGCGCTTCAACACTTTTTCGACATAGTCGGTGGTGCCCAAACCCAAGCTGGTTTGCTTTTTGATGGTGGCCACAAACTGGTCGAGCACCGTGTTGACGGCCTCTTGTGACAAATCGGCCACCGAAACCATGGCCGCACCCAAGGCTTGCACCTCTTTGGGGTCCATGTATTTGATGATTTCGGCCGCTTGCTGTTCACCCAGCAACAACATCAGCACGGCAGCGCGCTGCACGCCGCTGAGGTTGGCCATTTCGGCTTGTAGAGCAGCGGCTGCTGCGGCATCGGTGAGGGCGGTGTCAGCCATGGTGTTCTCCAGTTCAGACGGCTTTGATCATGTTCTTCAAGACGCTGGCCACGCGGCCCGAGTCGTCTGCCACGATCATGCGGACCAGAGCCACTTTGTCGTCGTAGGTGTTGGCAGTGTCCAACATTTCAAGAGGAATATTCGACTTCTTGGGCTTGAGTTTGGCCTTGATGTCTTCCAAGGTTTCGCCTTCGCCCAGCTGGATGTTGGCCATCTCTTCTTCGGTCAGCTCGCCATCAGGCAGCATGTCTTTGTTCGGGCCAGCCAACAGGGCAGCGGCAGCAGCGGCAGCTTGGCGCTCGTCGGCAGTCAACACATACATCACGGCAGGGCGGATGACCATCATCAAGAAGGCCACAAACACCAGGCCCAGCAAACCAGATTTGATGTTGCTCATGATGGAGTCGTCTTTGTACCAAGGCGTGCTCAGGTCGTAAACAGGCTCGGGCTCAAACTTGGCAGGCACCACGGTGACGACGTCGCCACGCTCTTGGTTAAAGCCCACCACACCGCGCACCAAGCTTTGCAGACGCTCGATCTCTTCGGGGGTGTAGGGGTTGGGTTTGGCCTCAGACATTTCGCCCTTGTCGTTTTTGGTGCCAGGGATAGGTGGGCGCTCGTTCAGCACCACGGCCACGCTCAGGCGCTCGACTTTGCCGGTGGCCTCTTTCACGTGGCGCACCATGCGGTCAATCTCGTAGTTGCGGGTGCTGCGCGAGTTGGTCGCGGTTTTAGTGCCCGCTTCGTTGGTTTGGTTGGTGGCGGTGTCGGTGGTCGTGGTGGGCGGCTGAGGCGCGGTGTTGGACAACGCGCCGGGCACGCCTTGGGCGTCTTTCAGGGTGTTGTTGTCTTGGCTCAGCGACTCAGAACGGGTCTTGGGGCCTTTTTCGCCGCGGTCAAAGTCTTCGCTGGTGATTTCAGTCTGGGTGAAATCCAGCGTCATGTTCACTTGCGAACGCACATTGGAGTCGCCCACGATGGGTGAGAGGATTTGCACCACGCGTTGGCGGTACAGCTCTTCGAGTTTTTGTTTGTGTTGCGCTTGCGCACCGGTCATGCCCAAAGTGGCTTCGGCGGCGGTGTCGGTGAACAGCTTGCCTTGGTTGTCGACCACGGTCACGTGGTCAGGCGTCATTTGGGGCACGCTGGACGAGACCAAATGGATCAAGGCCTGCACTTGGGTGGGCGTCACGCTGCGGCCCGGGAATGGGGTGATGACCACCGAGGCTTTGGGCGGCGTGCGGTCGCGCACAAAAGTCGATTGCTTGGGCATGGCCAAGTGCACACGGGCGTTTTGGATCGAGTCGATCTGCAAAATCGTGCGCGCCATTTCTTGCTCCATCGCTTGGATGTAGCGCACCTGCTCCATGAACTGGCTGGTGGTCATGGCCGATTGGTCTTTGATGCCGTCCAAGCCGGCAGGGCCAGACTTGGGCAAGCCTTTGGAGGCCAAGAAAATGCGGGCCTCGTGGTAACGCTGGCTGGGCACGGTGATCTGGCCTGTGGCCGGATCCAACACGGGCTTGAACTCGGCTTGCTTCAAGGCTTCCATGGCGGTCTGCTGGTCGGCTTCGCTCATGTTGCCTGTCAAGGGGCGGTAAGTGGGGGCATTGATCCAGGTGTAGGTCAGCGCAAACAACAACAAGGCCACGGCCATCAACATGAAGGGCAGTGCTTTGCGAATTTGCGGCTGCTGCATCCACTGTTGCAGAGGCGCCAACGCACCGGCGGGCTGCATCGCGGCGCCGTCGGTCAAGGCCAGTGTGCTGGCGGTGTTGGTGTTGCCATTGCCATTGGCAGTGGCGGGCAAGTTGGCATTGCCGGGCGCTTTGCCCTGAGGGGCGGTCAAGCCGGGCTGGAAGGTCGCGGTGGTGGTGGCCATGGGTGTGTTCTTTCAGTTTCTGTATGCCGGATCAGACGGGCATGTTCAGAATGTCTTCGTAAGCTTTGAGCACTTTGTTGCGCACCTGCAAGGTGGCTTCAAAGGCAATCGATGACTTTTGCATGCCCAGCACCACATCGGTCAGGGGCACGTTTTCACCGCGTTCATAAGCCTCGGTCAGGGCACGGCTTTTGGACTGCAAGTCATTGACCTGGTCGATGGCCGACTTGATGCTGCTGCCAAAACTGGTTTTTTGTGTGCTGCCGGCACTGCCAATGTCGGCAATGTCCATCATGCCGCCAGCGGCTTGGGCTTGGTGGCTGCGCAGGGTTTGCAACATCGAGGCGATGTTGCCTTGGGAGTTGATGCGGTCAATCATGGTCTGCTCCTCAGGTACCGGTCATGGCTTGGGGTGCCGTTTTCAGTTTGGCCAACTTGTAGCGCAAGGTGCGTGGGCTGATGCCCAGCTTGCGGGCCGCTTCCATGCGGCTGTCGGTGGCCTCGATGGCGGCCATGATCAGCTGGTGCTCGTTGCTTTTCACGGCTTCAAACAATCCGGCGGCTTGCATTTCAATCGGCACGCTGCTGGCCGTGTGGCTGGTGTTGGCCCAGTTCATGACCATCGCCGCATCGTCGTGCCGCTCGGCATAACGCGGGGCTGTGGGGGCGTGAACGGCTGGAGCCGCAGCGTGGGCTGACGCCGGCAAGGTCGGTGCACCATGGGCTGGAGTGGGTGCAGCGGCGGGGGCGGGGGCCCATCCTGCTACCGCGTCTTCCATGCGGTCAAACATCAGGTGCTCTGGGCGAATTTGGCGGTCAGGGCACAACACAATGGCGCGGTGCACCACGTTTTCGAGCTCGCGCACGTTGCCAGGCCAATTGTGCTGCAACAGCATTTGCTGGGCTTGCAAGCTCACGCTGTAAGCGGGCGGGGTGGGGCTGTGCTGGGCCAACATGCAGGCCACCAAGGGCAAGATGTCGCCCGTGCGGTCGCGCAGGGCAGGAATGTGCAGCTTGAAAGTGCTGATGCGGAAATACAAATCTTCGCGGAACTCGCGCTGTTGCATGGCCACACGCAGGTCTTTGTTGGTAGCAGCCACAATGCGCACATCCAACTCCACCTTGCGCTCGCTGCCCAAGCGGGTCAGTTGGCGCTCTTGCAACACACGCAGCAACTTGGCTTGCAAGTGGATGGGCATTTCGCCAATTTCGTCTAAGAACAAAGTGCCGCCGTGGGCTTGCTCAAACAAACCGCGGTGCTCTTTTTGGGCGCCTGTGAAGGCGCCTTTTTCGTGGCCAAACAGCATGTCGTCAATCAGCTGCTCAGGCAGGGCCGCGCAGTTCAAGCTGACAAACGGGCCGCGGGCACGGGCCGAAGACTCGTGCAGCACGCGGGCCAACACTTCTTTACCAGCGCCCGTGGGGCCTTCAATCAGCACCGTGACACCGGCTTGGCCCACGCGTTGCGCCAGCGCCAGCAGGTGGCGGCTGGTGGGGTCGACATACACGGCGCTGCGAGGTGCAGGGGCGGCTGCTAATGCTGGAGCGGCCGACATTGCAGGGGCTGTGTTGAGTTCAGGCATGGGGGCGGCGGCCGTGGACGTTTCGCGCACGGTGTCTGTCGGCGCGGCCTCGGGCATGTCACCGGCATGCAATGCTTCGCGCCAAGACACAGGCGACATGTCGTCTGAAGACATGACCGACCAAGCACCACAGCGCATGGCGGCAACCACCAGCTTCATCAAGTGGCGGTCAATGCGGCAGATCACGCGGGTGGCTTTGCCATCGCCTTGCAGCCACACGCTCAGGGCTTGCAAATCGGCCTCGTTGGCAATGCGGGCGGCCAACCATTGACCGGGGCGGGTCGGGGGCAGTTCTTGCCAGCTGCTGATCACACGCACGCCCAATCCGGCTTGAACCAGAGCGTGATGCTGGGACGACGTCAGTGGCTCGTGAGTGTCGAGCCAGAGTCCTTCGTGGGCATTGATGTGGGCTTGCATGGGTGACCTGTTAAAAATAAGTAACAGACACCTCGATGCAATAGTTGTGCCAATCTATAAATACACAATAAATACTAATTTAATTGTGAAATTTGACGGTTTGACGAGAACTCGACAGGGTCAAGCCCAGGTTTTTGGCGGCTGGGGCCGAGCAGGCACAGCCTGAGTGGGGGCGATTTTGGGGGTGTTTTTGGCTTGAAAGCTTTGGCAAAACTGGCCGTCGGCGCGCAGCACTTCGAGCGCCGGCAATACGGCACTTTTGAACCCCATGCGCTGACAGGCATAGGGCAGACGAGGGTCCCAGCTCACGGCAAAGTACTGGCATTGCCAGCAATTTGGGCCGCGTTGCGCTGGGGGCGATCCCGGCGAAGTCATGGCTCAAAGACCCACAACTTAGCCTTGGAGCAACTTCAGCACGTTTTGCTGGCTGGTGTTGGCTTGCGCCAGCACGGCGGTGGCCGCTTGCTGCATGATTTGTGTGCGGGCCAAGTCGGTACTGGCCTTGGCGTAATCCGCGTCTTCAATCTGGCTGCGCGAGGCTTGCGTGTTGGTGGCCACGTTGGTCAAGTTGTCCATCACGTAGTCCAAACGGTTCATCACGGCACCCATGCGCGCACGGTCACCGTTGACGCGGTCGAGCACGACATCGAGCTTGCCCAGCATGTCTCGGGCAGCATCTGCGGTGTCGATGCGGTTGGTGCGTTGGGCGGTGCCCGACAGCGCCACGTCGCCAGTGATCTCGCTGGTGATGGGGCCTTTGCTGCCGTAATCGGCCAGGTCAATATGAATGGTTTGTGTGGCGCCTGCGCCCACATGGAAAGATAAGCGACCCGTGCGGGGTGGGGTGAGTTTGCTGACCGCATCGGCCACTTCGCCGCCGTAGGTACCTTCTTGGAAGCCCAAGGTGCTGAAGTCGCCATCGGCATTGAAGCCATTGTCGCCAGGCGTCAAGCTGAAAGGCTTGTCCGACTTCAATGACACCGAGCCGTAAACGGTTGAAGCGCTTGCATAAGTGGCACTGGTTTGGCTGGCGGTGGCCACCGTCCCGGCCAAGCCCATTTCAGCCAAGGTGGTGGAGGTCCAGACCGACAGGTTGCGGCCGTCGGGTGTTTCGAGCATCAGTTTGCCGTCGCTGGTGGCACTGGCCTCGACGCCATGTTGGCCTTGCTGCACATTCACGGCGGCAATGATGTTGTTGAGTCGCGTAGAGGCCGATTCACCAGCCGTCAAGGTCACTGCCACAGCGGTGCCGTTCAGGAACAGGGTGGCAGAGGCACTGCTGGTGGTGGTGGGGGCCGAGGTGGCCACCATGCTGGCAGGGCTGGCCACCGCGGTCACGCCGGTGTCGGCGGAGCTGGCATTGATGGCCTTGGCAATCGCAATGGCACTGCCCGAGCGAGAGCTGGAGTTACTTACAGTTGACGAACGGGTGTCGTCGGCATCCGTGGCGCCGCGAATGGCGGTGCCATTGATCCTCAAGTCGCCATCGCCCAAAGTTTGGATGGCACCTGCTGTGGCCACCACGGGGCGTGTCATGGAGGTGAACACCGAGGTGTTGCTGGTGTAGTCGTCAGGGCGCAAGCCGGCGCGGTTCCAGTCGTTGGTGCTGGTCACGACCATGCTGCCTTCGACACTGCTTTCCAAAGAATAAGTGCCAATTTGCAAGCCTTGGCGCAAACCGGTGCGGGCAGAGAAATTGGCGTCGGTGCCTGCGGTGTTGAAAGCCACTTCAATGTTGCGACCATCTTTGGCCACCAATTGAATGCCTAAATTGTCAGAGCCCGTGTTCAGGGCCATCACGCCGGTTTGGGCACTGATGGCGTTGATCGCATCGACCACCGTGACCCGGCTTTCGCGCAAGTTGTTCAGGGTGGTGGAGAATTCGGGTGTGGTGTAACCGTTGATGCTGATGGTGCCCGTCATGGCGGCGCCATTGGTCATGGCTGTACCCGACATGATGTTGGTGTTGACCGTGGCAGCTACACCGGTTTCGGAGGTCATCCGGTTGATGGCCTTGGCGCGCGAGATGGCGCTGGCATCGGCATTGGCGCTGGGCGACACGGTGTCGTAGCTGGACAAGGCGATGGGAATGGTTTTGCCATTGATCACCAAGTCGTTGGCTTGCATGGCCGTGATGTCGGGCATGGCGCGGGTCACGCGTGCGCCAATGACGTCGCCACTGGCATAGGCCGCGGCTGCACCGCCGACGGTGACAGTTTGGGTGAAGGTGGTGTTGCCACTGACCAAGCCAGAGCCTGCCTTCAGGGTCACGACGTTACTGGCCAAGCTGATCACGTTGCTGTCGGCGACATCGAGCGTCACCACACGGCCGTCATCCATGGTGAATGAGGCGGCGGAGATGGCCGGTCCGGCTCCCATCGTCACACTCAGAGCGCCCGACTTGATAAATGTGCCGCTAGCGGCCACCGAGTTAGCGCCGACCGACGGGGTAGGTGTGCCTGTCGTGAAGGTCAGTGTTTCGTTCAGCGAACCTGCCGATGTGGCTTTGTAAACTGGACGAGTGCCCACAGGTTCACCGGCCGTGCCATTCAAAATAGCAAAACCGTTCCACTGGGTTTGGTCAGAAATCGACGTGATTTGCTGCTTGAGTTGCTGGAATTCCAGGTCAAGGTAACCGCGTTGGTCGACCGAGTTGGTGTCGTTGATGGCCTGCACCGACAATTCGCGCATGCGCTGCAACATGCTGTTGATGGAGGCGGTTGCACCTTCGGCCGTTTGAATCAATGACACCGCATCGCCAGCGTTTTTGACCGCCATCTCCAAGCTGCGAATCTGCTGGGTCATTCTTTGAGAAATCGCCAGACCCGCCGCATCGTCGCGTGCCGAGTTGATGCGCTTGCCAGTGGACAGCTGCTGCATCGCAATGCTTTGGCTGCGCTCGGAGTTGCGAAGAGCGTTTTGTGTGTACAACGCATTCACGTTGGTGTTGATAACGGACATGGTGTCTTCCTTTCCAGGATGCAACGGGCTTGATCGGTGAACTTTTGCCGTTGATCGGCAATGTTTTGCCTGTTAATTGTTTTTGAAGGGTTAGTTGGTCAGTTCAGGGGAGGGCATAACCACAGGGCCATCCAAGAAATCGTCCTGTTCTTTCAAAAGAGAGGGGTCTTGAGGCCATTGAGCCAAGCCTTGGGCCAAGATGCGCTGGGCGCGGGCCAAGTCCAAATTGCAGCGCTGTGCGCGGACCAGCATCATGTAAGTCATGGCGGGGGCTTTAGCGCCTTGAACACGCAACAGGTGCTCCAGTAATTGGGCAGCTTCAGCCCAGCTTTCTTGCGTCAGGGCCATCAAGCCGCCCATGGCGAGCAGATCTTCGCTGTCGGGGTGCAGGGTCAGGCCAGCGTCGACCAATGCTTGAGCCAATGGCATTTCATTGTTGTTGACCAATTGCTGAATGCCGTGGCGGATGTCAGATGGCGAATATTTGACAGGATCTTGCGGCAAGCGGCCAACATAGGCCGGAAGGGCTTTTTCCATCAGGTGTGTGATCGACATTTGCATACATTGGTTCCTTGTTTTCTATTCAACGTTGGGCCATTTCAATGGTTGATTGGCTTATGGCTTTCAATTAAGCAAAAGCAATGCCAACTTTCTTGATCCGATCAGTCCTTGTGGTTTGAAAGGATGGATGTGAGGCCCAGGCCGAAATCACAGAAGTTGGCTCTTGCGAGGTTGCGGCATCTAAATGGGTTTGGTCATGGCTGCAACAAAAGTTGGCCATGGTCCCGTTTCCATGGAGCGCGAAAGCAAATCGCGTATCAATGCCGTGGAGGGCTGAAATGCTGGAGGAGGATTGATCGTCAATGCAACAAACAGAGCTTGTCGTTTGTTTGCAGCAGGCCAAAGAGACTTGAAGCCGTGTTCAACAGTCAATCGGTCAAATGAATGTGGTGATGGGCAAGCCCAGAGGAAATGCGGGTATATGAGAGTGCGTCGACACCAGGCGGGTCACGTCATACAAGGGCTGTCTGGCCAGCTGTTGGGGGCAGCGGCATTTAACTTTTTGAACACAACAAAGCGACTTTGAGCTTTCAAAGTGCAAAGAGACACTTTCATCGCTTTCTTCAAGCGATGAAAGTCATTCGCCTTCAATCTTCCGGGACTCAGCTTAGGAGGCGGGCTGCGCTGCTTTGGAGTTCAGTGCAATCAAGAACTCGTATTCCGATTGCAATGCTTCATCAGATGGAAAGCGGTTCATGGCCACTTTGATGGTTTCAATGGCTTCTGCTTCCATTTCCATGCAGCGAAGCACGCGAACGAGCTGCTGGTAGGTTTGCAACTCTACTTCGTCGCCCTGAATGACTTTGAGTTGCTGCAGCAAATCATGGGCTTTTTTCCAGTCTTGTACGAGCTGACCCATTAAAGAGCCCATCCACAAGATAGCGGGATCTTGGGGAAACAGAGCGACGGCCAAGTCGGCCATTTCCACCGCTTCAGCGGTCATGTCTTTTGAAACCAGCAATGCGATCCCTTCGCAGATCGTGCCTGGCTCAATGGATAAATCAAGAGCGGCAAGATTTGTCCTGTTTGCCGTCGATTCGCCGGAATTTTCTAGATTGAAGTTCATAAATGGCCTTTAAAGAAGGTTGATGCGGTAACTTTTGACCGCTTGAACATAGCAAGCGGAATAAAGCAGATTCCATGCCAGAAATGCATTGGATTCATTGGTCATTGATGGTTACTTATGAATTATTTTTTGTTCATCGAAGTCAAGGCGAATAGGTGATTTCTTGGCATGCTGCTTGCTTTAAAGAACACCCAAAGAGTTGTCAAATTTTTGGCAATCACGTAGAGGTGTCGACCATGCATGCAGAACCATCAGTCCTTCAGCCGTCTGCTTTTCCAGTAGTGACGAAAGCAGAAACAGCCCAAGCCAAGGGTGGAATCGTCCTTACTGGCTTGGAGCTCAATAACTGGCTTGGTATTCAAGCTTCTGGTGCGGCCATCGGCTTGCAAGAAGATACGGTGAACAAAGCCGCTGAAAAAGCACGGTTAGTCTCACAAGCTGATAAAGCGTTGCAGCGACGTATTTGGTTGGTGCAAGGTTGCGTCAATCTCGATCACATTGAAGCTATTCTTCATTCTGTCAGTCCCTGCTCTCGGGTTATCGTGCTGGTCGTCGATCCGTTAACAGCTTGGGAGGGAAATACAGACAAGCGAAAATTGTTGAGCCTCACAAGTGATGACCGGCTTTTTCTCGTCACCCCAGGAACACCGGTTGAGCAAGCGCAAGCGGTCAATACGCTTTTTGATGTCCGATTGTTTACCGAGTGGAAACCCATTTTGGGTAAAACGATTGATGCCACGGGCATCAAGCATCTACAAGATTTTTATCAAAACTTTACGCCGCTTATCAATCTTAAAGCGGTTGATCGATCAACACGCCTGCATTCCTCACATTTGTTTTTATCCAATGCCTTGATTAATGCGGTTTTTGCGCAGCAAATCAATAAATTAATTGACTATAAAGATATATATAAAAACAAGCCTGTTTTGATTGTTGCAACTGGCCCATCATTAAACAAGCAACTAGAAACATTACAAGCAAACAAAGATCAATTTATCATTATTGCGGTTGATCCAGCGGTTCCTATTTTAAAGAAATACGGCATCATTCCTCAATACGTTGTTTCGATTGATCCAAGAAAACGCCCGTATTGGCAACACAATGAATTGGATCCCAGCACGACATTCTTGATCGAAATCGGATGTTGCCCGGATGTTGCTTGGTCCAGCAATCACAATTACTTGGTGACCAGTTGTCACAAGGATGTTCATCGTTTGTTGAACTCTATGGGTATACCAGTCCCACTCATGCTCAATGGCGGTTCAGTGGCCACTTGCGCCTTTAACTTCGCTACGTTCACCGGAGCTAATCCAATCGTCATGATTGGACAAGACTTGGCATGGACTGGCGGTAAAGATCACGCTGAAGGTTATGTCAGTCAATACAACCAAGCAACCTTAAATGCACGATACGAGCGAGGTTTTGAGGTAGAGGGTTTCGACGGCAAGCCTGTCAGAACAGAAAAGCAGTTGATGGGCTATAAGACTTGGTTTGAGCAGCGAATTCAAGCGATGCCAGAAACCATGGTGATTAACGCCACAGAAGGGGGAGCCAAAATTAATGGTGCTGTACAAATACCATTCGAAAGTGTATGTAAAGAAATAATTGCGTCTAATTTGGGAGCTTTCCCTCAAAATCCGGCCAATCAGTGGCAGCCAGACTTTAATTATTTGGGGCAATACTTAAATGAGCTTCGTCGGTTGCAGCAAGATATCGCTGCACTTGAAAAAGAACTAAATGAGGGTATAAAAATAATTAAAGAAATGAAAAAAACGCCAAAGAAATCTGTCATTCGCCGGATTGAGAAAATTAATTTATCTTTATCTGAGGGTGACCGCAAAGTGCAAACCGTCATTGAAATGATGGGGCAGGCAGAGGTGATAGCAACAGAGCAGAAGGTCTTGAGTGAAAGTTTCCAATCGTTAACTTTCAGTGAGATTTTCAAAAAATACATTAATATTTATGAATCAGCATTGCCTGGTGTAAAAAATGCACAAAATTTTTTAGGGAGATTAATTGAATTAATTGATTTAATCATTTTGAATCGAGAATTGCTACCGGAGTTTTTGCATTTAAAAAATCTTAATCGGTGGATGCCTGATGGTCAAAAAAATTCAAATTCTATTTAAATTAATGAATGCAAATGGAAATCAAATTTATTTAACAATGTGAAGTAAGATTTGCATTGGAGTAATTTAATGCTGCTGAAAATTATTTTGTTAATTCTGTATGTGTTCTGATGAATCTATGAATTTTAGCTTTGGGTTGAAATGATTTTTTTTCTGATTGTATAGCAGGGTCGATAGTGGATGTCAATAATTTGGAAGGTGTTGTTTTGAGCGTCGTAAAAATTAAAATAAAATTTAAGTTAAAATAAAATTTTAGATTTAATTGGGATGGAATATTTACTATCTGGCTATGGTCGCAAAATTCAAGAGATTATTGGTATGATGGGGTAGTTCGGGGATAGTATTATTAAAATCTCCAAACATTCATTGATATCGGATGATGTAGCCTAATTAAACTGGGGTAGTGTGCTTGTTTTTAGAGTTCCCTAACTTGATACTGATACATCAAGGAAAAATTTAAGATATATATTGGAATTATGACTCAATGAATTTAAAGAGAGGATTGGTCCCTGGATTTTAAGTCATTGGGGCTTGTGTAAGTAATAAATCATGTGTTCGTGTGAAATCAATTTAAGAATTTACTTTTTCATTTCAAAATATTCCTTAAATAAAAAATCATCCGAAAAAGGTACATTATACTTATCAAAATCTATAATTTTATTTATTTTGCAGAGGTAAGCGAATATAAAAAATAATGATTTTCGGCCGCCTTTGAAGTGAATGTTATTTTTTGTGTGAAAATGATTTAAAAGTGATTTTGTGTCAGGCGTGTCGTTAACAGTCGAGTTCGTATCTTTGCTATAATTTGAAGAAAAATAATCATTCGGCGTGTATAAATATAAATCGCCTGGATAAAGTCCAATATTGTTATTGTTGGGCGATTTTTGTAATTCGCCATTAAAATCATCTTTCTTCAAGAATCCCAATTGAATTGCTATTGACAGTTGATCTGCCCATCCGTTTTGTATTTCTTTTGGGTGCCATCTCATTGTCTCTGCAACTTCTTGACAAAATTCTGAGGCTATATTTTTATAAATATTTTTAACATATAGTAAATCTGAACAATATGGCATTGTTCTATGGTATCTGTATGTCATTGCCATTTGAAAAATTGGATCAATTTCCATTTTTTTTAAAATCAATACATCACAACCTGTTATAAGGGTGTCATCATTCAAATCTTTTGAGTTAATGAATTCTTTGTAAAAAAGCTGTCTTGCTAGAGCGAATGGAATTTTGTCAAAAGGAAAAAATCGTGGTTCAAAAAATTTTTCTAGATAAGTCGGAATAACTGCGTTTGGTGTTGTTCCTATGAATACTTTTCCCTCGGGATAAACTTCTCTAAAAAAAATAGAGGCTATAGTTACGTAACGTAGTTCTTCTAAGTAACGATCCTCGCGACCAATTGGGGTGCAGCACATCAATAAATTCATTTTACTTATCCTGCTATGATTGTTAAATTTTCAAATTGAGGAATCTATTGCTCAATTTATTTGTATTTTACTTTTTTCATTCTTTCTGTCAATCAAAATAATAATGCTATATAATTAAATATCAAAATTTGCTTTCATTCTATAATTGATTTCAATAAGAAATCCACAAAAGCACGATTGAGCTCATTGCCTTGAATCATCATGGCTGCAGCGGCATCGCGCTGAATCTCTGCCGCAGCCAGCTTGGCAGTTTCCGCTGCATAGTCGGCATTCATGATGGTGCCATAAGCGGCCGAGTAATTGATGATGGTGCTGTTGGCCACGTTGTATTGCGCATCCATCACATTGGACATGGAGCCAATGTAGGCTTGGTAGGTATTGACGGTATCCAATGCATCGTCAATCGCGTCGACGGACGTGCCGGCTGCAGCGGTTGTTGACACTGAGAGACTGTCAATTGACAAAATGTCGCTGCTGATTTCGTTAAAAATCAGCGTTGTTGTGTCACCTGAGCTCACACCTGTTTGAATCGCCATGGTCGATGCCGAAGTCATCAACGAGGTGCCGTTCCAGGTCGCGTTTGCGGATATGGTGTCGATCGTTGTGATGTACGCGTCTATTTCGTCTTGATAGGCATCTCTTTCGGAAGAGGTCAGGCTGCTGCTTTCGGCAGCAACTGCAGCCTCGCGCATGTAGCCCAGAATATCCACAATCTCTGACAGCGCCGAATCGATCGTCTCTGTAATGGCGCTGGCTTGTGAGACATTCTTCAATACCGCATTGAACGATCCGATCTGGGTTTTGAGTTCGTTGGCGACAAGCATACCGCCCACATCATCTGAGGCGCGGTTGATTCGAAAACCTGTGCTGATTCGCTCTGAAGCCTGCGCGATTTTTGCGTTAGCCTGGTTCAAACCACTCATGGCCCGCAAGCTGTCAATGTTGGTGATGGTTGTCATTGTTGATCCTCACACCAGAGAAATGGTTTCTGGTTTTTGCTACGGATGAACCATAGCTGAGTCTTTCAATAACTTGAGTGATCGTTACTTCATTTGCATGTTTTGCAGCCTTCACAAGCTTTTCAGTATTTACACTCTTTACGCCATTTACACCTCTTTGCGCTCAAGTTTTTAGGGCATGCTCCCCTAACTGATTCGTCAAGGAGGTTTGACATGTCCAGACGTTCACAACACATTGATTTGTATGTGTCAGTTCAACGCGATTCTGACTTGCTGAGTGGCAGCAAGCTGAAGATGATTCAAGTCTTGTTTGAAGATTTGTGCGCCAGCCTGTCTGCGGCGCAGGGGCATGGAATTCATCAAGCGACCGAGCGTAAAAATCAATCACTCACGCGTGCACAGAGAACCCTCAAAGGTTTGCAAATGACATTGGGTCAATCGGCCCAACCTACGTTAGGTTCAAAATTGTCAGAGCTTTATCACTACATGGGTGCACGCTTATGGCAGGCCCATGTTCACGGTGACCATCAAGCGATTGCTGAGGTTTTAGTTTTGACAAGAATATTGGCTGATGCGTGGATGAAGTTATCACCAAAGCGTCAAATGCCCTTGACGGCTTGGCAAGCCAAGAGCTTCGCCAAAGTTCATTAGGTTCGCCATCCTCCGACAGGAGGAATCAAGCAACGCGGATCAACCGCCAACCGTTGTCCATTTTTCTGAACATGAAATTCCTGTCTAGGTTTCTAGACTTTTTCATGTAGTAGGCCAGCGACCGAAGGCTTTGCGCTTTTTTGAAGTCATCAAAAAAAATGCATTCCCCGACATCCAACGCGCTCAATATTGAAATGTACTCACTGGTGCGAATGCTTTGTAATTCAATTTTTTCAACAATCATCATGCACAGCCTTTCACCAAAGTGTCCCCACTTTGGTATCGGCAGCACTTGACTTAACTTGAGAGCATTTCTCTCAAGTTTTCAAAAAAAGCTGGCCTTAGGCGGCGTACTTTTTCTGTTGAGAGGCCATCAACTTGTGGTGCTCGTCGATCCAAAGGCCTGCGAAATCACAATCGACTTTGTGCTCAAACCATGGACCGCCCAAGGTGTAGTGGATGGCATGCAGGTTGTCGTATTCGGGGCCGTACCAACCCTCTAAGTAATTCCAACCTTTGTCGATTTCACCAATGGCTTCATCTTGAACCCAATTGAATCGGTGAAGAAAAGCAGGCTCGGAGGTGTTGACAATGTCAGGTGTCAATGCCTGCACATCAGGATGTTCGCAATTGAACACTATGAAAGACGACCAGTTCTTTCGGGGGTAGGGGTATTGGACAGAGCCGTCCATCTTGATGCCGGGTTGCGGTGTGTAGTCGTGTTTCACGACTGAGATCGCATTTTGGGGGTCTACTTCTTTCAGAACTTCCTGGATGTCGTTCAAGAAAAGGAAATCACAATCGACAAAAATAGCGTAACCCGTTTTGCCGGCCAAATGGGGAGTTAAAAACCGGGTCAAGCTGAATTCGGTTGCCGCGCGTGTGTCGATGTCACGTGTGTACAGACCTTTTGCCCGGAGGTCGGATTGAACCAAGGGCGTCACCGTGACCTGGCTTGCGTCAGTTCGGCTCAAGATGGAATGACGACAAACTTCCCAAGCGATGTCTTCGCGAGGATCCCAACCTACAAAAACTTGCAGCTTCATATTCACTCCTGTTCAGCATGTGAATACCATCAGCAAAAAATGCGCCAATTCTGCGGGACTGGTGGGTTAACTATTTCAAATTAAAGAGTGGCAATGATTTGCCCATCAATTGAATTCAATGCGGCACTAACTTGCCGCCAGTTGATCGCGAAATCGTCCAGATCGCCCCTGGTGGCAAGGGCGATCTGACTTCAACTTACTGAAGGAGTGACAGTACCGATGCCGGACCTTGATTGGCCTGTGCCAACATCGCTGTCGCCGCTTGTTGAATGATTTGATTGCGCGCCATTTCAGTGGTCGCTGCGGCGTAGTCGGTATCGACAATGCGGCTGCGTGAAGCAGCGGTGTTGGTCGATACGTTGGTCAAGTTGTCTGCTGCGTAGTTCAAACGGTTAACCATTGCACCCAATGTAGACCGGTATGTGCCGATCGTGGTAATAGCATCATCGATATGTGTAATTGCGCTTGCAGCTGCAGCGATGTTGGCAACACCGCCCAAGATTGCACTAGCGACACCAGTTGCAGCGTCCACATCAACAAACGTCAAGGCGACTTGGTCTCCAGATGCGTTTCCTACTTGAAAGCTGGTGGCAGCAGCACCAGCACCTGCTAATGCCACACCGTTCCAAGTAGTTTTATCTGAAATGCGTGTAATTTCACTTTCAAGTGCGGAATATTCCGTGTCAAGTGCCGTTCGGTCGGTTGAGCTGTATGTTCCATTAGACGCTTGAACGGCTAATTCACGCATCCTCTGCAGCATATTGGTTACTTGTTCAAGGCTTCCCTCTGCAGTTTGGATCATTGAAATCGCATCGTTGGCATTACGAACAGCCTGATTCAACCCCCTAATCTGAGAGGTCATTTTGTTGCCAATAGCTAAGCCGGCAGCGTCATCGGAAGCACTGTTGATTCGCTTACCAGTGGACAGCTGCTCCATAGATTTACTCAGGGCACGGTTGTTAACAGCCAATGCTTGTTGTGCGATGAGTGATTTAACGTTAGTGTTTATAACGGACATCGGATTCTCCAATATTCAAAGTTTTTTATTGACGGCAGAAATCAATGGATTACTGCTGGAGAAGGGACAAAACAGCCGATGGGCTCTGGTTCGCTTGCGCCAACATAGCGGTTGCTGCCTGTTGGATGATCTGGCTACGGGCTAACTCCGTGGTTGCCGATGCATAGTTAGTGTCCATGATTCGGCTACGCGAGGCCGAGGTGTTGGTGGATACGTTGGTTAAGTTATCCGCCGCGTAATTCAAGCGGTTGACCATTGCACCCAATGTGGAGCGATAAGTGTCAACGGCAGTAATTG
>JACCDN010546901.1_pt1 | contig 18651 bp, 14 predicted proteins | sample 7441691 | NCBI WGS metagenome assembly JACCDN01 (sample SAMN15323439, study PRJNA562643) | freshwater metagenome | isolation source: river surface water | place: USA:Blue River Watershed | collected 2017-08-16 | reverse complement strand
TTCATCATCGGAACCGGTAGAACGTGCGCGTTATTGCCACCAACATACTTGAATAGTGAAAGGTCAGCATGCTCCGCGCTAGCTTTAGCAACCGCAAGTGAAACGCCTAGAATCGCATTGGCACCTAATTTTGCCTTGTTCTTAGTTCCATCAAGATCAATCATGGTTTGGTCAACCAGACGTTGATCCTGAGCATCGAGTCCAACAACTTCTGGTGCAATTACATCAACAACATTCTTAATTGCTTTTTCGACGCCTTTTCCAAGGTAACGCTTTCCACCATCACGAAGTTCAACCGCTTCAAATGCACCGGTAGATGCTCCTGATGGAACGGCTGCACGAGCGGCAGTGCCATCTTCTAATAAAACTTCAACTTCTACTGTGGGATTGCCGCGTGAATCTAGAATCTCGCGGGCGCCGATGGCTTCGATTATTGCCACTTTAACTCCTGAACCTTTGACTTTAGTTTCCTGTTTGAATTCTACAAGGACTCGATCCGTCTGATTTCGGCTGAAATCTCGCGTGCACGTGATCTCAGTAAATCTTCTGGTTCTATTCCATGTTTGATTGCAGCTACTACAGCTGCCACCAACGCATCACCAATGGCAATGTCAGCAGGAACATCGTTGTTCATCTCTGTTGTTGGTAAATCTAATTCGATGCCGTTCTTGTCGGCACGGTAGATAAGTTTAGTGATTAACGGAAGCGCTGGCTGCGATAGCGCGACTCCGTCGGTCGCCGAATTGCGATTTTTCTCCGCCGCCTTGAGCTTCTCCCAGTTAGCGAGCACATCTGCGCTGCCTTCTGCGACAGCATCGCCAAATACATGCGGATGGCGTCTAATTAATTTATCGGCGATTCCTTCCGCCACCTCTTCTATTGAGAACGGGTCAGTTGGGTGTTCCTGCGCAATTCGAGAGTGAAAATAGACCTGGAGCAAAATATCGCCCAATTCTTCACGCATCGCAGCTCGGTCACCTTCATCAACCGAGTCCACAAATTCATATGACTCTTCTAATAAATATTTAATTAATGATTGATGCGTCTGCTCAGCATCCCAAGGGCAACCGCCGGGTGATCGTAGGCGATCCATCACTTCGAGTAATCGAAGCAGTTGGGAAGTCATAATTTCACTAACTTAAAGCTAATAAAGAATGCATTAGACCGTAATTGATTTGACCGCAGTGCCTGCGGAATCAAATGCAGCTAAGTCAGCAACTGTTGGATCCCAAGTTCCGTACTGAGGATTAATTCTAACTACTTCAGTTTTTGTAAACTCTAAGACTAATTGCTGAATTGCAGTCTGAGCATCTGCTTCCGCAATGCCAGCTGCCGCTGCACGCTCGACTAATTTATCTGAAATCAGCAATGCCTCAATATACAAATCGAAATCTGAAGGCGCCATTTGTGCTGAAACGAGCGCTTGATCTAACTGGTCTGCGCCGCCGATTGAGCTAAAAATTTCTGCTTTTCTTGAATCTTTCATGGCTTGTGTAATTTCAATGCCATTCTTATCTGCCAACTTTTTAAAGATTTCAGCTATAACTAGGAATCTGACTTCAGTGCGGTTTAATTCTTCGCCAACCACTAATTGCATTTGAGAAGTGTCGAACTCGCGTCGGGCATCGTTAATCTCTGCGATTCGTGATTGAACAGTGTTCACTGAAATCTTTGTTTCACCAATTTGTGCTGCAGTTCCTGCATCACAAGCTGTGAGAAACGTTAGACCGCTCATCACTAAGAAAGCACTGATTAACTTCTTCATTACTTTTACCTCAAATAAGTCTCGTTATTTACTAGTTAGTTCTTGGAGCACCGAGGTGGCCCAAGCAATGACGGAAGTATCTCGTAATTTAGGTTTATCTCCCAATGGCGACCATTCCTGGGCAGGCAAAGCGACCAAAGCCACATTTGTGCCACCTTTATACATACTTCCGGGGTAAAGCCGCTGCATCTTTAACTGCTTAGATTCCGCCAATTTGATGGGCGAGATCCGCAGATTTTTGCCTTGTTGAATCATCTCCTTGATGCCTAACTTTCTGGCCGATGCGCGAAGTGTTGCAACTTGCATTAATGCATTTACTACATCAGGCATGGGCCCAAAGCGATCAATTAACTCTTCTTCAATCGGTTTAATTTCAAGTGGATCTTTTACATCAGCTAATCTGCGGTAAATATCAAGCCTTAGTCTCTCAGAGTCAACATAAGTTTCAGGTAAGTGTGCATCGACTGGAATTTCCAGTTTACATTCATGTGAAATTTCTTCGGTCTCAATTAAACCAGTTTTGTAATCGTTAACAGCTTCGCCCACCATGCGCATATATAAATCAAAACCAACATCAGCAATATGACCTGATTGCTCTCCACCAAGTAGATTTCCAGCGCCACGAATTTCTAAGTCTTTCAAAGCTACTTGAATGCCAGCGCCTAAATCAGTATTAGTCGCGATTGTATTAAGTCGATCAATCGCAACTTCGGTCAAAGGTTTATCACTTGGGAAAAGAAAATATGCATAAGCGCGGTCTCTTCCTCTGCCTACTCGCCCTCTTATTTGATGGAGTTGAGACAATCCAAATTTATCTGCACCTTCTACTATCAAAGTATTTGCATTTGGAATATCTAAACCACTTTCTACAATTGTGGTGCAAACCAATACATCAAAATCGCGATTCCAAAACCCAAGAATCACATCTTCGAGCATTGATTCGCTCATTTGCCCGTGTGCAACTCGGATTTTTGCTTCAGGCACCAGCTCTGCTAATTTCACAGCAACACGATCAATAGATTCCACGCGATTATGAATATAGAAAACTTGCCCATCACGTAGTAATTCGCGATGAATCGCGGCGCTTATTTGTTTATCGTCCTGAGGCCCAACATAAGTAAGAATCGGGTGGCGCTCCTCAGGGGGTGTAGTTATCGTGGACATCTCTCGAATACCGGTAATTGCCATCTCTAAAGTGCGAGGAATAGGAGTTGCTGACATTGCCAAAACATCCACGCTGGTGCGTAGCTTTTTTAACTGTTCCTTCTGTTCAACGCCGAATCTTTGCTCCTCATCAACAACAACTAACCCTAGGTCTTTAAACTGCACATCATTAGAAAGCAATCGATGAGTACCTACGATTACATCAATTGCGCCTTTTCCTAGTTCGGAAAGTATTTCTTTGGAATCCTTGGCGCTATTAAATCGAGAAAGTCCCGCCACTTTTATTGGAAATCCCGAATAGCGTTCTGAAAAAGTTTTGAAATGTTGTTGAACCAATAAAGTTGTTGGAACCAAAATTGCTACTTGCTTGCCATCTTGAACCGCCTTAAATGCTGCGCGAACTGCTATTTCGGTCTTGCCGTAACCAACATCTCCGCAAATCAATCTATCCATTGGGTATGGCCGTTCCATGTCACGCTTGACGTCTTCAATCGTTGATAGCTGGTCGGCTGTCTCTACATAGGCAAAGTTATCTTCGAGTTCTCTTTGCCATGGCGTATCCGGTGAAAATGCAAAACCTGGCGCGCTGGTACGAGCGGCGTAAAGTCGAATTAATTCCCCAGCGATTTCCTTTACTGCTTTTCTGGCGCGACTCTTAGCTTTACTCCATTCACCACTTCCGATTCGATGAATGGTTGGTGTTTCTCCGCCAATGTACTTACTTATTTGATCAAGTGCATCTGTTGGCACAAATATGCGATCACCCGGTTGACCACGCTTACCGGGGGCATATTCGATCACTAAGTATTCTCTTACTACTCCGCCGACAGCGCGCTGAACCATTTCAATATAGCGACCTATGCCGTGTTGCTCATGAACAACATAATCACCACTTCGAAGTTGCAATGGATCAATACTCTTTTTTCGTTTTGAAGGTAGTTTTTCGCCGCCTGAGTTTTGCGATCCCGTTAAATCTCTTTCGGTAATGAATAGAAAATTATGATCATAAAATCCATTGCGGAAAGTTGATGCGGTTAGAGTTATGTGTCCACTAGTAGGCGCAGCTGCAAAGGGATATTGAATCTGCACAGACAAGTCTGCATCACGGAAAATACTCGCATATCTATCAATCATGCCTTTGCTAGAGGCAGAAAAGATAACTTTCTTGTTTTCGTTTAAAGCACTTTCAAATAATGATATTAATCGCTCGCTACTTCCTCTAAGTGGTTCAATCGAATTTAAATCTAGGAATAAATCATCGTCTGCTCCAAATTGTCTAAAGTCCTTGTGATTTGGTAGTTGGGCAATCAATTCATCCCATTCGATATAAGTATTTTCCACTTCTATTGGAACTGGCGCGTTTCCAGCTATGGCCGCATTTGACCAGGCAGCTTCCTTGAACTCTTGATTGGTGGCAAGTAAGTCCGAGAGTCTGCTCACAACTCTTTCGCGCTCAATAAAAATCGTCTCAAATTGATTTGGCATTGAAGTCGAGATTAATTCCATTTTTTCTACCAGTATTGGAATAAGTGATTCCATACCTTCTGGCAGCAGTCCATTACTTATCTTGCTAAGAAGATCATTCTCATACTTCCCAGTTAAATTTTTTGCCTTTTCTCTAACTTCATCAGTTATTAATAGTTCTCTGCAAGGTAAAACTCTTACAGCTGTAGATATACTTTCAAAAGTTCTTTGATCTGCGACCGCAAAATAACTTAATTCTTCGATTTCGTCACCAAAAAAATCTATTCGAATTGGATGATTTTGATCAGGTGGGAAGATATCTAAAATGCCACCTCGAACTGCAAATTCGCCTCGACGTTCCACAAGGTCTGTTCGGGAGTATGAGAATGAAACTAATTCTCTTTGTAATTCAGTTAAATCAAATTCAACTCCGCGATCAATCGTTATCGGTTTGGTTTCGATAATTTGGGAATTAAATCTATGAATGACTGCCCTAATTGGGGTCACCACAACCCAATTGCGATTCCTATCTTGTAGCGCCTGCAGTGTAGATATTCGTTTTGCCACCGTATCGCTACTAGGACTAAGACGTTCGTGCGGCAAAGTTTCCCAAGCCGGAAATTCAAGAGTGTCAGGATGACATTCGCGAATCTCTTTTGCTAAATCTTCTGCGGCTTTAGATGAAGCCGTGATTACCAATAACGGCTTTCTAAGAGCGCGTAGTGAAATCAAATATGCATAACTAGATGGTGGCGCGATCAAATCATGGTGGCTATTTAAAGCATCATCAATTTCTTGGTTAGAAAGTGGGAGCAAGCCACGCATCGTTGCGCTCCTTTCTTCATCATTCACACTACGTGCGATTTACCATTTCAAATAATGGGATAAATGCCCATTAGCCCCATTCCCAAAAAGGGAGGGGCTAAATTGCGTTTCATATCCTATTCAGTACCTGAGATGATTTGCCAATGAGCGCGGAGAGCCAATTAAGGCAATTGCAGATGCAAGATGATGCATCTCTTCGCAGCGATGTCCGTTCACTCGGAGAACTTCTTGGGCAATCATTAGTTCGACAAGAGGGACAAGAGCTTCTTGAATTAGTTGAAAAAGTTCGTGCTGCAGTTCGTACTGGTCAAGGTGAAGCCGAACTTAAAGATGTCGATGTAGAAAAAGCGGTTCAATTAGTACGCGCATTTAGTACTTACTTTCATTTAGCAAATGTGGCTGAACAATTACACCGTTCAAGAGTTCTAGAGAATGAACGTGCTGAAAGTGGGTCTTGGATTGCTCAAGCTGTAGATAAAATCGAAGCAGCTCGCAAATCAGGTCTAGAAATTAAATTAGATGACTTAAACAAATGGTTGTCCGATTTCTCAGTACGCCCGGTGTTTACCGCGCATCCAACCGAAGCTTCGCGCAGATCTGTACTAAGTAAGTTGGCGCAAATTTCTGACCTGCTAGAAATGCCTGCAAGCCGAGTGCGGGATGCGCGTCTCTCCGAAGCCATTGACTTACTCTGGCAGACAGATGAATTGCGAGTAGAACGGCCTCTGGTAATTGATGAAGCAGTTAATGCGCTCTATTATCTAGATGATCTTTTTCGTTTGACTGTGCCGGAGGTATTAGACGAATTTGCCATAGAGGTTGCCAGACTCGGCGTAACTATTCCGCCAACTGCAAAACCGCTCTCTTTTGGTACTTGGATCGGTGGAGACCGAGATGGAAATCCAAATGTCACACCAGATGTAACTCGCGAAACTATTGTGGTTCAAGTGGGTCATGCAATTCGCGTGATTTCAGAGGCGATGTCGCAATTGCGCCAATCACTCTCTGTTTCAACTCGAATCATCAAGGTTTCAGATGAGTTGCAAGCCTCTGTTGAGAGAGATCTAGCGAATATCCCTGAATTTGAAGCACGATATCGCCGACTAAATGCACGCGAGCCTTATCGCTTAAAAACCACGGCAATTGTTCATCGCCTTGAGCTAACACGTAAAAGACATGCGGCCGGAGCCCCGCATGTTCCAGGTCGAGATTATGCAAATACCGAAGAGCTAATTACAGATCTAAATATTATGCGTGATTCACTGCTTGCCAACCATGGAGAGCTAATTGCTACCGGGCAACTTGAGCGAATTATTCGCACGGTTTCTGCATTTGGATTAATTCATGCGACGATGGATGTACGTGAACATTCGCAAGTTCACCATGCAGCACTTGCGAATTTTGGAATAGCTTCAGACTACGCAGAACAGACTCCAGATGCCCGATTTGATAATTTGGTTGCGGAGTTAGAGAGTAAGAATTTGCGTAATCCACAAAATTTAGATGTGCAAAGTGCAAAGACTTTAGATACTTTTAGAGCGATTAATGAATTAATTGCACAATTCGGGCCGGAAGTCATTGAAACATACATCATCTCAATGACTAAACAGCCTGCTGACCTGTTAGCTGCAGCAGTTCTTGCAAAAGAAGCAGGACTTATCGATATAAATGCAGGTATAGCGAAAATTGGTTTTGCACCGTTACTTGAAACGGTGGCAGAGCTTCGCGCCGCCGATACTATTTTGGAAAAACTCTTATCTAATCCGGTTTATCGCAAGCTGGTTTCTCTTCGTGGAGATGAACAAGAAGTCATGCTTGGTTACTCTGACTCAAATAAAGATGCTGGCATTGCAACAAGTCAGTGGGAAATTCATCAGGCACAACGTCGCTTACGTGATGTGGCGATGAAATATGGAGTGAAGTTAAGACTTTTCCATGGTCGTGGTGGTTCTGTAGGCCGCGGTGGTGGACCAACTTATGATGCTTTGATTGCGTTACCTTGGGGATCACTTGATGGTCAGATCAAAATGACCGAACAAGGTGAAGTTATCTCTGATAAATACTCTATTCCGATGCTGGCGCGCGAAAATGTCGAATTGACACTGGCAGCTGCGCTGGAAGCAACAGTTCTAAATCGTGGTCCGCGACAAGCAAGTGAAAATTTAAAGCAATGGAATGAATGTATGGAGTTATTATCTGAAAACTCTTTCCAGCGCTACCGCAATTTAGTCAGCCACCAAGATTTACCGGCATATTTCTATGCATCAACACCTACTGAGCAATTAGGAGATATGTTCTTAGGTTCAAGACCATCAAGACGACAAGGCGCCAATGACGGAATCGAAAATTTGCGCGCTATTCCATGGGTATTTGGTTGGACTCAGAGTCGCCAGATTGTCCCTGGTTGGTACGGTGTTGGATCAGGATTAAAAGCTGCCCGTGAAGCGGGTAAATCAGAAGTGTTAAAGCAAATGCTAAATGAATGGCATTTCTTCAAGACTTTTATCTCTAATGTGGAAATGACCATGGCTAAGACTGATTTGAAGATGGCCGCAAATTATGTTCAAGCATTAGTACCGACGCATTTGCATCATTTCTTTGATGACATCAAGGCAGAATTCGAATTGACTAGCAGAGAAATTAATTCACTTCGCGGTAACGATAATTTGTTAGGTGACCAACCACTTTTGGCTCGCACGCTTCAAATTCGCGATCAATATCTTGCACCACTTCATATCATGCAAGTGAATTTGTTGGAACGCGTGCGCGAAGCTGGTGAAAACGCAGATCCACTTCTTAGAAGAGCTCTGCTACTCACAATTAATGGCGTAGCACTTGGCTTAAGAAATACTGGTTGATTTTAGAGTTTTACTGGTTGTATTGGCCCTGAGCAGCCTGTAATCCATTTTTGATTAAATACTCAATAGCGTCTGCACCGCGCGAAACAAATAACGGAATTTCGCTCTTTTCGACACTTGAAAAATTCTTCAAAACAAAATCTGCTGGATCTTGTTGTCCCATTGGCCGCCCGATTCCCATTCGAATGCGGAAATAGTTAGCTCCCATTACCCCGGTGGTGCTCTTTAAACCGTTATGGCCATTATCGCCGCCACCTTGTTTGATGCGAATTGCATTAAATGGAATATCTAATTCATCATGAATCACAATCAGATTTTCGATTCCAATTTTGTAAAAATTACAGAGCGCTTTTATTGGACCGCCAGATTCATTCATGTAGCCATGAGATTTAGCAAGCACTACTCCTGGCGCATCAATTCCTACACCGATTTTATAAGCAGCCACATCGGCTCGCGCTTTATGAGAGCTCCAGGTTAAAGAATTAACACGCGCCATCTCATCGACAACCATGTGGCCGATGTTATGACGCGTGTTCTTATATTCAGCCCCAGGGTTTCCTAATCCAACGACTAGCCAAACCATGGAGCTAACTTAATACCCGTTGCCGCTGATTAAGCTGAAGGTGTTGCATCAGCTGCTGGAGCTGCTGCACCTTCTGCTGGAGCTGCTGCTGCAACTGGCTCATCAACATGTGTTGAGCGCTCACCAAGGTGAACAACTGTCATCTTTGGATCGCTAACTAGTTTTGCACCAGCTGGAAGTTCAACATCCGCTGCAGACTTTGACTCGCCTGCCTTTAGCCCTTCGATATTGAGCTTTAACTCTGCTGGAATGTTTGTAGTTTCTACTTCAATTTCAACAGTGTTATGAACGTGCTCAAGAATTCCATCTGGATCGTGCTTGCCATATGTATGAACTGGAACCGCAACAGTTACCTTTTCGCCACGACGAACTACTAATAGATCAACGTGTTCTAAAGTCTGCTTTAGTGGATCACGAACTACCGCCTTTGGAAGTGTAAGTTCGGTCTTTCCATCGACAACAATGTCCAAAAGAACGTTTGATGTCTTTAGCGCGTTTGTAAGTTCGCGCATTGGAAGTGCTACGTGCTTTGGCTTCTCACCGTGTCCGTAGATAACCGCTGGTACTAGACCATCGCGACGTGCACGACGTGAAGCACCCTTACCGAATTCGGTACGAGCAACGCCATTGATTGTTACTTCTGCCATTTTTATTACCTCGCCTTGTTGTTGCGGCGCAGAGTAATTAACGAATTTGAACTTCGTCGATTACGGTTTTTACACCCTCGCCGGAATGGTCAAAGGCTATAGGAATTAAGAGTGGCCGTCAAAAAGGCTAGTTACTGACCCATCCTCAAAGACTTCACGTATCGCGCGAGCGATAAGCGGTGCGATAGATAGCACAGTAAGTCCATCAAATCGATTTTCTAATGGAATCGGCAAGGTATCGCAGACCACTACTTCTGAGGCCTTTGAATTCTTTAGGCGATCGATTGCCGGTCCGCTAAATACGGCATGCGTTGCTGCAATGATTACATCTTTTGCGCCTTCATTAAATAGCGCATCTACCGCTTTAGTGATGGTTCCGGCGGTATCAATCATGTCATCGATTACGACGCAAGTGCGTCCCGCTACTTCACCAACGACTCGGCCAGTTGTTGATTCATTTGGAATCAAGGGATCGCGTGTCTTGTGAATAAATGCAACCGGGCATCCACCCAATAAATCTGACCAACGTTCTGCAACACGTACTCGACCAGAGTCTGGCGAAACAATTGTTAATTGAGAACGATCAACTTTACTACCTACATAATTTGCAAGTAGTGGAAGTGCAAACAAGTGATCTACTGGACCGTCAAAGAATCCTTGAATTTGTGAAGTATGTAAATCAACCACCATTAGTCGATCTGCGCCAGCAGTCTTAAATAAATCTGCCATCAAGCGAGCAGAGATTGGCTCGCGGCCGCGGTGCTTTTTATCTTGACGTGCATATCCATAGAAAGGTGCAACTACTGTGATTCGTTTTGCGGATGCACGTTTAAGCGCATCAATCATGATTAGTTGCTCCATGATCTGCTTATTTACAGGTGCTGCGTGAGATTGAATTACGAATGCATCGCTACCGCGAACTGATTCTTCGAAGCGAACAAATATCTCTCCGTTTGCAAAGTCATAAGCAGATGTTGGAGTTATGGTGATGCCTAATTCAGAGGCAACTGATTCTGCGAGCTCTGGAAATGCTCTTCCGGTGAAGATTCGTAATCGCTTTTCGGACGATAGACGAAGCTCGCTCATCGTTTATTCTCCTTTTGCTTCTGCAGCTTTAGCTGACTTGGTACCTGGTCGCTTGCGCATGACCCACCCTAAGACATTTCTCTGCTTTGAGCGGCCAACTCCAATCGCGCCCGCTGGAACATCTTCGGTAATTACCGATCCAGCAGCGGTATATGCCCCATCGCCCACATTCACTGGCGCAACCAACATGGTGTCGCTTCCAATTCGAACATGGTCACCAATCTCAGTGCGATGCTTTTCGACTCCGTCATAATTTACAAAAATCGTTGCAGCGCCAATATTGGTGCCTTCTCCAATAGTTGCATCGCCCACATAAGACAGATGTGGAACTTTCGAACCAATTCCAATTTGAGAATTCTTAATTTCTACGAAAGCACCGGCTTTGGATTCATTTGCCAGAATCGTTCCCGCACGAAGAAATGCAAAAGGTCCAACCGTTGCGCTTTCACCAATTTCAGATGCAGTGCAATTTGATTCTTTTATTGTGGCGCAGCAATTAACTGCGCAATCCTGGAGAGTGGTTCTTGGGCCAATTACAGCATGAGCAGCAATCGCAGTTGATCCAAATATTCCTGACCCGGGAAGAATCACAACATCTGGTGCGATAGTAACCGTGTCATCTATCCATGTTGTAGTCGGATCAAGAATAGTTACGCCATTTCGCATATGAGATTCGTTGATTCGATCACGAAGCAAAGATGCAGCTTCTGCCAATTGGACTCGATCATTAACGCCTAATGTTTCGGTGAAATCTTCGCAAAGAATTGGAGCGACTTTTCCACCAGATTTACGAATATTCTCTATCGCATCAGTTAAATAAAGTTCACCTTGGGCATTATTTGTTTTTAGTTTTGAAATCGCTTCAGTTAGTGCTGAAAAATCAAAAATATAAACTCCAGAATTTATTTCAAAAATTAATTTTTGATCATCGTCAGAATCTTTTTCTTCTACTATTTTCAGTAAAAGTCCTTCATCATCTCGAATGATTCGACCGTATCCGGTTGGATCTGGATGTTCTGCTGTAAGTACTGATGCGGTATAGCCCCCATCGTTATGAGCTGCCACAAATTCTTTTAAGGTATTTCCCGAGAGCAATGGTGTATCCCCAGCGAGGATCAGGATATTGCCGTTTGTCTTCACTCCATCTAGAGCTACTTGAACCGCATGCCCGGTTCCGTTGCGCTCGGCTTGGAAGATTGCAATCGCATCCGGGGCGATCTCAGATAAATGCGCTTCAACTTTCTCGCGACCTGAACCCACAACAACTCGAACAGTTTCTGGATTAACCGAATCAAGCGCATGAAGAACATGGCCTAACAATGATCGGCCAGCAATTGAATGAAGAACTTTTGGAGTTTGTGATTTCATGCGAGTTCCCTCGCCGGCAGCCAAGACAATTGCTTGCTTAATCACGTAGTAATTCTATTCGTAATTTTCTAAAGGTGGCTCCGCCACCTGGTATCGATCCAGGACCCTGGGCTTCAAAGGCCCATGTGCTAGCCACTACACAATGGCGGAACCCGTATTCTCTCGTAAAAACGGCATTTCGCCAAAATCTCATTTCGGTAGGCGATAACCTTTGCGCGGATATGAACGATAAAGATGAAGTGGATCGCCTAATAGCTGCTTGGCAGAAAGAGCGACCTGATTTGGATTTTTCGCCACTTACAGTGCTCTCTCGAATTACGAGAATTTCAAAACATTTAGATATTGCCCGAAGGAATGCGTTCGCAGAATTAGATACATGGGGATTCGATGTATTGGCTTCACTGCGCCGAGTTGGAGACCCATATCAACTATCTCCTGGACAATTAATTCAAGAGACCATGGTTACCAGTGGCACAATGACAAATAGATTAGATCGACTGGAAGAGCTAGGTTTAATTACACGTACGCAAGATCCAAGTGATGGTCGTGGAAGTTTAGTAACTTTAACTAAAGCTGGCGCAAAAGCTGTAGATAGCGCAATGGAAGATTTGCTTAGTAGAGAACGCGAATTACTGAAGATGCTCAATAAAAGTGAACAAAGCCAGCTGGCGGCACTTTTACGCGAATTAGCAATACATTTTGAATAGTTAAATAAATTAATTTACTGAAATTACTTTTGCACCAGGTACCGGACCTTGTGCTCGCGCAACGCTTCCCACTACGCCACTTGAAGTAAGCGCCACTGCCAGATCGAGAGAGTGATCCTCATCGGCAACCAAGAATGCAACTGATGGGCCCGACCCTGAAACAATGCCACCCAGTGCGCCGTATTCATTTCCGGTATCCAGAATTAATCTAAGTGCCGGCCTTAACGAACAGGCTGCCGCTTGTAAATCGTTATTAAGTGATTTGCCTACTCTCACAGAATCACCTGATAGCAGTGACTGAAGTAATTCATCATTTAATGAAGGAGCCTTTATATCTAAACCGGTTCGAAGTCGATCGCACTCTCCATAAACTGCAGGAGTCGATAGTCCGGAGCTAGATACCGCAATTACCCAGTGATAAGTGCCGCGCGAAAGAGCTGGCGTAATTTCATCGCCGTGTCCACGGCCTACAGCAGTACCACCATGCAACATGAAAGGTACATCGCTGCCTAAATTACGCGCGACTTCCCCCAATTCATCTTTCGTAAGTCCGAGTCCATAAAGTTGATCGATACCAAGCAAAGTTGCCGCTGCATCTGCGCTGCCACCAGCCATTCCGCCCGCTACTGGAATGCTTTTATTAATCTCTACATCCAGTTTTGTGCTGGTATCGAATTTTTCAGACATTAACTGAACCGCCTTGAATACCAAATTGCTTTGATCTAGCGGGACACCTGTCGTGTAATCGCCTTTAATTGAGATTGCGAATTGGTCGCTCTCAGAAATTTTTAATACATCCATGAGCGATACTGCTTGAAAAACCGTAACTACTTGATGATATCCATCCGCTTCTTTAGGGCCCACAGATAATTGCAGGTTAACCTTCGCAGGAGCCTGAACCTCTACGGATTTATATCGCATGGCATCAGCGTAGTAGTTTTATTTTAAATTTGCTTCGCAATCGCGATGTATGCAGAAATGTCTAACGCCTCACCACGCAATGTTGGATCGATACCAGCGTTTTTGATTATTGATTCTGAATTTTCACCCAATACTGAAGACATTGCAGATCGAATCATTTTTCGACGTTGCGAGAAAGCTGCATCAATCAAGGCGAAAACTTTGTGGCGAAAATCTTCATCTCCAAGTGGACTGTGACGTTTAAAGTAAACCAGTTTTGAATCCACATTTGGCACCGGCCAGAAAATACTCCGCGCAATGTTGCCAGCTAGTTCAAGATCTGCCCACCAAGCACTTTTTAGACTTGGCACACCATAATCTTTATTGCCAGGTTTCGCTGCAAGTCGATCTGCGACTTCGGCTTGGACCATAACTACACCTTCGCGTAAAGATGGAAATCGCTCTAATAAATTCAATAGCACCGGCACTGAGACGTTGTATGGCAAATTCGCCACTAACACCGTTGGATTTTTCGGTAATTCAGAAATAACTAGCGCATCCTTATTAATCACAATTAAATCAGCGCCTGGATTATGCGCTTCAACTGTAATCGGAAGTTGCTTTGCCAAGCGATCATCAATTTCAATTGCAATTAATGGTGTACCGGTTTCAAGTATGGCAAGAGTTAAAGATCCAAGACCGGGACCAATTTCAAGTGCCACATCCTCACTTGTAATTTGCACTTGACGAACAATTCTTTGACAAACATTGCCATCAATTACGAAATTCTGTCCCAATCCTTTTGAAGGATTTAATTCTAATTTCGCTGCTAATTCGCGAATTTCAGTCGCGCCTAATAAAGACATTATTCGAATGAACCAAATAGTCGGACGGTATTAGCGGAAGTAACTGCAGCAATATGCTCAGGATCCACGTTGCGCTCATCTGCAATAAATCGGACGATGTTAGCTATTTGTGCGGGGGTGTTTAGCGCCCCTCTATGAGGACTAGGTGCAAGAAATGGAGAATCAGTTTCAACCAAGAGCAACTCATCTGGCACATATTTAACCGCTTCCCGCAATGCTGGGGCATTCTTAAAGGTTACGGTGCCGGCAAATGAAAGAACATATCCACGTGCGGCACAATATTTCGCCATCTCTAAATCACCTGAATAACAATGAAAGATTGTTTTATCGGGCGCTCCGACATCTTCCAATACCTTCAATACATCTTCGTGTGCATCGCGATCATGAATTACTAAAGCTAATTTATTATCCTTTGCAATTTGAATATGCCTTCTAAAGGATTCTCTTTGAATCTCTTGCAATTCAAGAGGTGTTCGGAAGTAATCCAAACCTGTTTCACCAATCGCTCGAACTCTTGGGTGTTTTGCTAGTTCAGAAATGATTGCAAGATCAGCTTCTAAATCTGAAACTACAGGAGCTTCATTAGGGTGAAGTGCTACCGCAGCCAAGACTTGCTTTGGATATAGCTCAGCAAGTCGCACACACCATTTTGATTGTTCGGCTGAATACCCAACTTGGACAATTCGATCTATGCCAGCAGCTGCCGCATCGGCAATGACCTCTGCAACTTCAGGGGAATCTGGTTCGGTATTTGTAACTATCTCTAAATGCGCATGCGCATCGATTGCACTGACCTTTAATGGCTCTGGTGCCGGTGCAAGCGGGCGATCAATATCGCGATTGTGGCGATCAGCCAATTACTCTTCCAATCGCGGAAATAGTGGCGCACTCTTTGAAACTTTTGAGCCTGCTGGGAGAGTTCCCCATTTAGCCACTTCTCCAATTTTTTGCTCAGAAATTGAACCGAGTGTATTAGCTCCGAGTGAGTCCCATAATTTTTCACAAGTTTCTGGCATTACTGGATGTAATAAAACTGCTAACGCTCTAATACCTTCGGCGGTGTTATACAAAACTTCTTCTAGCTTTGCTTTATTTGCAGAATCTTTAGCTAAAACCCATGGTTCGGTCTCTGTAACATAAAGATTTATTCGTTTACAGAAATCCATAATTGCCAAAATTCCACCTTGAAAATCAAGTGCACACATAGCGTTATCAGCAGTGCTAACTGTTTTGCTTAAGAGCTCAGCTAATTCACCACCATTTGCAGGTGCTGGTATTACGCCATCACAATACTTTTCGATCATTGCAGTTAAGCGTGAAGCCAAATTACCAAAATCATTAGCCAATTCACTTGTATATCGAGCGCCCATGTCTTCCCAGGAGAAAGAACCGTCACTACCAAATGGAATTGCCCTCATGAAGTAATAGCGAAACGCATCTACTCCAAAATGATTGGTGATATCGCTAGGTGCAATACCGGTTAGCTTGCTCTTTGACATTTTTTCGCCACCGACCAATAACCAGCCATGTGCGAAGACTTTTCCTGGAACTGGCAATCCGGCGGCCATCAACATTGCCGGCCAAATTACTGCATGAAAGCGGAGAATATCTTTTCCAACTAAATGAACATCAGCTGGCCAAGTTTTGGCAAATTTCTGACCACCTTCAGAATCTGGATTATCACCTAATCCGACAGCGGTCGCGTAATTAAGTAATGCATCAAACCAAACGTAAACAACTTGCTTAGTATCCCAAGGCACTGGGATACCCCAATTAAATGTGGAACGAGAAATTGAAAGATCTCTTACTTCACCTTCCAGGAATGAAATTACTTCATTTCTAGCACTTTCAGGTTGGCAAGCTTCGGGATTCTCTTTGTAATGTTTTAAAAGCGATTCTCGAAAATCAGATAGCTTGAAAAACCAATTGTCCTCGTCGACAATTTCAACTGGCTTGCTATGAATTGGACAGAGTTTCTGCCCTTTATCATCAATCAAATCGCCCGGTAATTTAAATTCCTCGCAACCAACACAATATGGACCTTCAAATTTCCCTGCGTAAATGAATCCCGCATCTTTTAATTTCTGAAGAAAATTTTGTACCCGTTTTGTATGACGTTCAGATGTGGTGCGAATGAAATCATCGTTAGCAATATTTAGAGCTTTCCAATTTGGGAGCCAAGCATCTGCCACTAATTTATCGACCCAATCTTGTGGCGCCACATTATTTGCATCTGCAGTTCGCATTACTTTTTGACCGTGTTCGTCGGTGCCGGTCAAATACCAAGTAGGTACACCCTTTTGACGATGCCAACGAGTCAACACATCACCAGCAACTGTTGTATAGGCGTGACCAATATGCGGCGCATCATTTACATAATAAATTGGCGTCGTTACGTAGTACGACTTTTCTCTTGAATTGGCGCTCATGTCATTATTCTATTGGACGTTTTTAGCTGCAACCATCGCATCAAATACTTCACGTTTTGGTAGTTCTAACTCGGATGCGACTGCAGAAATCGCTTCTTTTCTATCCATTCCGACGCTTTCATATCTACGAACCGCCTCAATAATCTCTTGCTGGCTCAGCATTTTTGCACCTGCAGTGGCGCCACTAACAACTACCGTGATCTCGCCCAAGATTTCTTTTGACTTTGCCCAGCTATAAATCTGACTTAAAGAGCCACGAATAGTCTCTTCATAAGTTTTGGTCATTTCACGGCAAAGCGCGGCTTCTCTAGTATCACCCAAAACCGAAATTGCTACTTCTAAAGTCTCAATTAGTCGATGTGGCGCTTCAAAGAAAACTATAGTTCGATTTTCAAATTTCAAATTTTCAAAGAAGGTTTCACGTGCTCCCTTGGTTCTAGGCACGAAACCTTCAAAGCAAAAACGATCTGTTGGTAATCCTGATAATGCCAAAGCTGTAGTCACTGCACTTGGACCAGGCAAGACTTCTACTGGGATGTTTTCTTCGATTGCTGCGCGAACTAATTTAAAGCCTGGGTCGCTAACTGTTGGCATTCCAGCATCAGTAACAACCAAAACCACCGCGCCATTTTTTAATTCATTTATAAGCAGAGTGGTCCGTTCTTCTTCATTGCCCTCGAAAAAAGAGAGTACTTTGGCGCCACTTTTAACTCCTAAATCCTGGCAAAGGCGTTGAAAACGTCGTGAATCCTCTGCCGCAATAATTGTTGCGGAGCCGATAGCTTCAATGAGTCGAGTTGAAGCATCGCCTGGATTGCCAAGCGGCACACCAGCAAGTATCAACTTCATGTGCGCAATCATCTCATCTACTCTTTACTTATGTTTCCAACGTTGGTCATAACCTTCCTGGCCTTCTTGCTAAGAATCTTCAACCTTTCCACTCCAAAGGGTCTGGTCTTTGACGAGATCTACTACGTAGATGGCGCACGCGATTATTTGAAGCATGGCGTTGAGGTAACTAATGGGGCCGCTGAATTTGTAGTACATCCACCGGTTGGAAAATGGCTCATTGCCGCTGGAATCAAGTTATTTGGCAATCATGAATTTGGTTGGCGAATTGCAGTGGCAATTGCCGGAACATTAACTGTCTATTTGACAGCTCGAATTGCAAAAAGAATTTTCCATGAAAACCATTGGGCCACTCTTGCCGCGCTATTGATGGCGTTAGATGGTTTGAATTTAGTGATGTCTCGCACCGCTTTACTAGATATATTTTTAACACTATTTATTCTGCTAGCTGTTAATTCATGGCTTAAAGGTAAATATCTGGCATTTGCGGTCTATTTAGGACTTGCGATGGGCAGTAAGTGGAGCGCATTGTATTTTGTTCTCGTTTTCTTAATGCTTGAATTTATTTTAAACAGAAATTTGATAAGGGTAGTTCGCGTTGGAATTACTTCAAGTGCAATTTATATTTTAAGTTGGTTTGGTTGGTTTGCTTCAACACTTGGCTGGGATCGTGAAGCTAAATCCAACCCATTTTTTTCTTTAATTTATTATCACAAAGAGATGCTTGGTTTTCATACCAGCTTGACTGAAAATCATTCCTACCAAGCCAATCCTTGGAGTTGGATTGTTATGGGAAGACCAACTTCTTTTTTCTATGAATCTCCAAAAGGTTGCGATGCGAAAAGTTGTGCACAGGAAGTTTTGGCATTAGGTACTCCAATACTTTGGTGGATTGGTGCAATTGCATTGATATTTTTGATTGGCATAAACTTACATAACTTTGCGATGCGCGAAGTCGAACTCTCCTCTTTAATTCCGTTCTTGGGAATATTGGCGGGTTACATTCCATGGTTCTTCTTTCAGGAACGTACCGTGTTTACTTTCTACGCAATCGTGTTCCAACCATTCTTAATTCTGGCAATCGTTTTATTAGCGAAAATAGCTTATGAATACGACGAACGCTTGAAAAAAATAATTCTG
>JACCDN010477217.1_pt1 | contig 18653 bp, 13 predicted proteins | sample 7441691 | NCBI WGS metagenome assembly JACCDN01 (sample SAMN15323439, study PRJNA562643) | freshwater metagenome | isolation source: river surface water | place: USA:Blue River Watershed | collected 2017-08-16 | reverse complement strand
TTTGGGCAGCACCAATAGTGGTTATTAAAAGGAAGAGTAAAACAAATATTTTTTTCATTTTTTATAGCATTAATTGCAGCAAGAATTTATAAAATAATGCACTCCAAATTGTAATTGATGGGTGCTAAATCCTAATTTTTGATCTGTAGTATTGGTTAAATTGAATCCTCTGCAGTAGTTGTACCCAAAACTAACAAAACCATTTTCCGATAGGTTGTATTTGAATTGGACCCCTAAAGATGGGGTTACTACAACTCCTGTAAATTCTTTTTCTTTGGTCAAATCGAATACGCTAGCATCAATAGTTTGTTGTCCATTAATTAAGGTGCTGATATTGAATCCAATAGTAGGCACAATGTCTAGATCATTTCTATTTAGTAAGGAATAGTAATATCTGGTTTGGATTCCCAAATAGTTGGTTTTCCATGAATAGTGATTAAATGAATTTCCACCAATACTATTGTACTCATTTAATACTAAACCTAAACTATACGCTACTCTTTCATTTTTTGTTTTGTTGGTAAACCCCAACTCAAAAAAAGAACCACTGCCACCTTTTAAATTTGGATTAGACTCTCCAAATGAATTTTTAAAATTATAGGTGGTAAGATTTTTACCCGTAACAAAAAACACTTCCTGAGAAATACTATTTTCAATGGCAAAGAAAAGAAATATAAATACCAATAGATTTTTCATTATTGTTTTACTATTTGTGAATAATATTGAAAACTAGCCGATTGTAAACGAACAAAATAAACCCCTACAGCCAAATTTTGCAAATCAAGTTGCAATATACTATTTAATACACTTTTGGTAGTTGCATACACTAATTTTCCAGTGACATCAAATATAGCAACAGCAATTGGCTGTAATACCGGTTTCGAAAATTGAAAAGAAATAGTAGAAAGAAATGGATTAGGATAAATGAGGGTCGAAATTAGTTTTGGTGGATTGGAGCTAATCAAACGATTCCATTGACTTTGTTGAAAACCTTGATTTAAACTAACATCTCCTTTATAATTGCCAATAACACTTTGTTGACCAATGGATTGGCTAATGAAAACACCATTGCGTATTACAGTACTAGCACCTTGTGAAGCAATCGTTTGACGACTTATCGTTTGGCCGTAGGAACTGAATGAGATAATACACAAAAACAAAATAAATTGTTTCATTGATGATAATTTTTCAAAAATTTAGCTCAAATATATCAATAATAAAAAACATATTAAATAAGTGTCAAAACTTATTTAGTATCAACTACTTGTGTATACCTAAACTTCATCCAATATGTTGGAATACCGACTGATTGACATCTTTTAAAAAAGTGGGGCGCTTTTTTTGTACAATTAAAACAAATCAGGATATTGATTGGGTCTTGCTTCACTCATCATGGCATATATTTTTTCATAGACATCATCTACAGATGGTTTTGAAAAATAATCGCCATCAGTACCATAAGCTGGACGATGCGCCTTTGATGTTAAGGTTTGGGGTTTGCTATCTAAATACGAATAGCCATCTTGTACTTCTACAATTTGTTGTAAGATGTAAGCCGAAGCTCCTCCAGGAACATCTTCATCGATCACTAACAAACGATTGGTTTTGGCAATACTTTTTACAATATCCTTATTGATATCAAACGGCAATAACGATTGAACGTCTATCACTTCGCAATCGATGCCTATTTCCGCTAATTCATTGGCGGCTTGTTCCACTAAACGTAAGGTAGAACCATACGAAACTAGCGTAATATCTTTTCCTTCTCGAAGCGTTTCTACAACTCCAATTGGGGTTTTAAATTCGCCATAATTTAGTGGTGCTTTTTCTTTTAATCGATAACCATTCAAACATTCAATAACCAAAGCGGGTTCATCGGCTTCTAAAAGCGTATTGTAAAATCCAGCAGCTTGGGTCATGTTTCTTGGAACCAAAACGTGAATTCCTCTGATGGCATTGATTATCATTCCCATTGGTGAACCCGAATGCCAAATGCCTTCTAATCGATGTCCTCTAGTACGAATAATTAGAGGTGCTTTTTGTCGCCCAAAAGTTCGGTATTGTAAAGTAGCCAAATCGTCACTTAAAATCTGAATGGCATACAATAAGTAATCCAAATATTGTATTTCGGCAATAGGGCGAAGTCCTCGTAAAGCCAATCCGATTCCTTGACCTATAATTGTTGCTTCACGAATACCGGCATCAGTCACACGCAATTCTCCGTATTTTTCTTGCATGCCTTCTAAACCTTGATTCACATCACCAATATTTCCAGCGTCTTCGCCAAAAACTAAGGCTTCCGGATATTTGGTAAACAAAGCATCAAAATTATCTCTAATTACCATACGTCCATCCGTATCGGCAATACTGTTTTCGGTATATTTAGGAGCAACCGGCTGAACGGAATACACATTCGAATTGGATTCAGAATGCAAATGGCTACTGAATTTTTGCTGAGTTACGGCAGTATAATTTTGAATCCATTGGGATAGTTCAGCTTGACCACTTTCCTTATTTACCAAACGTAATACTTTTCGAGCGGTGCCTAAAATCTCTTTCTTTAATGGATCCTTAATGTTCTTTAATACGGATACGAATTGAAGTATTTTAGTTTTATTTTGACTCGTTTCTGCCACTCTTTCAAGCAATGAAAGGAGTTCTTTTTGTTCGTTGATAATAGGATTGATAAACTCTTTCCAGGCTTCTTTTTTACCTTCAAGAACGGCTGTTTTTGCATCGGCATCGATCTCATCTAACTCTTCCGGAGAAGCAATATTGATTGCAATCATCCACAAACGCATTTGACGAATACAATCAAAATCTTTTTCCCAAGCTAATCTTTCAGCGCTTTTGTATCGTTCATGAGAACCAGAGCTAGAATGCCCTTGCGGTTGAGTCAATTGCGATACATGAACTAAAACCGGCACATGTTCTTTGCGTGCAACTTCAGCTGCTTTTTCGTAAGTGGCAATTAAATCAGCATAATCCCAACCTTTAACTTGTAGGATTTCAAAACCGTTGCTTCCGTTTTCTCTTTGGTATCCTTTTAAAATTTCCGAAATACTTTCTTTAGTAGTTTGGTGCTTAGCATGAACCGAAATACCGTATTCATCATCCCAAACACTCATTACCATAGGCACTTGCAAAACTCCTGCCGCATTTATTGTTTCAAAGAAAACGCCTTCAGAAGTACTGGCATTGCCAATAGTACCCCAAGCGATTTCATTTCCTTCATTAGAAAAATGGGTAGCATTAGGAATTCCGGGTACTTGTCGGTATATTTTTGAAGCGTATGCTAATCCTAAAAGGCGTGGCATTTGAGCCGCTGTAGGGGAGATATCAGAACTAGAATTTTTTTGTTCGGTTAAGTTTTTCCACGAACCGTCGGCGTGTAAACTCTGTGTTACAAAATGGCCTCCCATTTGTCTTCCTGCCGACATGGGTTCGTAATCCAAATCAGTATGACCATACAAACCAGCAAAGAATTCTTTAATGGATAATTGGCCAATAGCCATCATAAAAGTTTGATCACGATAGTAGCCAGAGCGGAAGTCTCCATTTTTAAAGTATTTAGCCATAGCTAATTGTGGTACTTCTTTTCCGTCTCCAAAAATCCCAAATTTTGCCTTTCCAGTGAGTACTTCTTTACGACCTAGCAAACTACATTCCCTGCTCGTTACTGCAATTTTGTAATCATTCAAAACTTCTATTTTGAAGTCTTCAAAAGTTAAGGCCGTAGTAGTTTTTTCGTGTACCATAATTGAAAAGGATGACATAATGCACAAATCTAATTAAAAACTACATATTTTCATACTACCACTACGAATTAAAATTAGCTTTTTGTAATCAATTTCGATATTTGTAGTATTTTGTTGAATTATTATTGGTCAAAACATAATTTGTTATATAATTATGTAATTTTTTGAATTGTCCTAAAACCATTTTCTATTGAAAAGGTTAATTAATGTTTTGGGTGAAAAAGTAATCACAAAACGAATTTTTTCATTGTATTTTTCTTGTGTAATTTCTAAACCATTATTCGAGTAAACAGGAAAATACAGTTCAAAATAATCGGTTACTAAATTCAATCGAATGCCATTGTCATAGACGAATTGAGCAGAGTTATTTTTGTTTTTTATTAAACCAAAATCACCATAGATTTCAATCCATCTCCAAATATTGAAACTGCCATTTACAGTGCCCATCCATTGATTGGCATAAGCGGTATTCAACTTCGATTTGAACCCTCCTTCCGCTTGAATGTATTGTTGGCTAAAGAAACCACTACTTTCAGATCGTCCATAAAAATTATAGTCAAAGAGATAATCGGTGGGTCTGTCAAGGGCAAAACTAAAATAATCAGAATTGGTATTATTGTATAAAAAAGCGCCTAAATACAAACGTAAATTGACTTGTCGGTTATTTTCAAAAAGCTTTCTGTATTCCCATTCTGTGGCAATTTTACCAAAGTTAGATCCGAATTGAATATCTGCATTAGTACTACTATGCTTGGTGATTTCAGTTTTGGAATTAAAATATCGGGCATTAAATACTGAATAATTGGCTTCCAAATCAGTCGGGACAATTTTACTTTGATCTCGAGTAACAATGACTTGTCTTAGCAATATTCCCTCTTTGGTATTGTCTCTAAAATCAGGTTTTCGAAATCTAAATTCCACAGCTGGGGTAATTTTAGTATAACTTGCATCAGGCGCATAATGGAAATAAGATCCTGAAAAGAGATACCTAATGGAATATAATGATCCAGTTCTTCGATTGTCATTGATGATAAATCCCCCACCACCAGATAAGTTTTTTGTTTTTGTTGAATAGGAGGGAGCCAAATCAAAAATAAAAGGTTTGTCTAAAATAGTTTTATTGTGCAAACGTAAACCGGGTGAAAGCCCATCATACAAATTATAAGTTAAAGTAGGTACGTACAATATTTGATTGTAATAGGAATCTTCTAAATCCTTCATGAATACACATTTAACAGGGCGATTGTTTGGAAAAAAACCTTCTAGTTTTTTCCAATTATTACGCAAATTGTATTCGGGAACTTCGTTATTGTAATTCAGAATAATTTTATCGGCTTGCTTTCTTGGAATCGTAAATGTGCTATCACATTCTTTTAAATCCAACCAATCTTTGAAAACAATTTCTTTCTTTTTTAATCCGTAAATTGGAATTGGAATTGGTAGATCAGTTTTGTTTTTTATTGAAAAAGTAATGCTGTCTTGTGTCTTGGATACTTTGGCAAATTTGTAATCAATTAATTCTCTCGAATGAACGATTGTGCTAAAAAACCAATCAATATTCTTGGTCGTGTTTGATTTTAAAATAGATTCAAAGTCTTTGTCTGTTGTTTGTTGGACTTTGTTTAAATTGTAAAATTGGCGAATGCTATTTTTTACGATTCCTTTTTGGAGGTAATTGTCAAGAAAACGAATGCTCAATCCAGCTCTATATTTACTGGCAATTTGTTCGTTAAATTTTATCAAATCGGTTTTAGCACTTCCTAAAGACTGATCCAAATTTTTTCGTGCCATTAGCATATAAAAATAGCTGTATTGTTCGTTAAACTTCAGATTGGCTAAATTGTATCTTTTTAATATTTTGAATTTAGATGCCTTCCCAAGCATGGTAACATCGGCATGATATTGCTCTATATATTGAATCATTGCATCCATTTGGATGGCATCGTAAATCCAGTTGTTTTTTCTTGGATCCAGCTGTAAACTGGTCTTTAGATAAGTTTCTAAATAGGTTTTTAAGAATTTAATTTCGAATAGAAAATCATCTTCAAACGGATTTAGAAATTGAGGTAATTGGTTCAATCCATAAAACGGATTTCGGTCATAATTCGTTTGGGAAACTAGGATTTTTTGATGGGGATATAATCCAATAAATTCATTAGCAAAATTGGCAATTCTATTGATTATAATGATTTTTTGAATGTCATCTAATTTTGTAGTATTGATGTCTGTTATAACTTCGTTATGATCGTTATGGTAACTTTTGAAATTAGATTTGGATTGAATTACAATGCTAAAGTCGGTCCTATTTTCATCCTCTAAAAAGTAACTCATCTGATTTTTTTCTTCCGTTTGATGCTTGATCACTAAATCTGTTGTAAGTGCTGCTTCTTTTGGGATTTTAAATTGAATTTTAAAATTACAACTGCCATTGGCTATGTCGTCCAAGTTGCAATTACTATACCTTACAAAATCGTTGTTATCATATCGCGCTGGAGTGATGAACCAATTTTTTAGTTGTAAGTCTCCATTGGCTGCAAAGCCATATTTAGTGAATTCGTTGCTTGGAATTTTAGAAAAATAGGTGAGAGAAAGCGTTACAGCCTGATTTGGCGCTAACTTGTCTCTTAAATCTACGGTAATTAAATCAGGGTTTTCTAAGGTTCTACTCCAAGAAAGAAATAATTTATCTACATTCAGAATGGTTAAATTAGAAGTTCCACCACGTTCGGCTTCAGTAGCCAAATGAAATCCTCTGTAAAATTCATCAGAAAATCGTTTGGCTAACGGGGTGTTTTTGTGAGAGTAAGCTGTATTCCAATCATTCAACACCAGGGAAGAAAGAGTGTCGTTGGTCTGATTAATAAAGGTAATTTCTTGTTGAATTCGAAGTGTATGTGTTGCAGGAACAAGCTCCACGATCATCTTGGATTGATGTTGCGCAAAGCTGCTTATTGATGTCAAAACCAATAAAGAACACAATACTATTTTGAGAAATGATTTCAACTTTAAATAATTTAACTACAAGGTACAATTAATAACCGAAAACAAATCAGAATACGATAATCTAAAGATTAAAAGTTAGGACTTAAGTCGAATTTTTTATAGAAAGCGTCAATTACTGCTACAACTTCGTCTTCGGTGTCTACAATTTTTATCAAATCTAAATCTGATGCACTCACGGTTGCTTCTCGTTCTATTAAAACGGTTTTTACCCAATCAATTAAACCTGACCAAAAAGCAGTTCCTACTAATACTATTGGAAAACGACCAATTTTCTTGGTTTGAATCAAAGTTATGGCTTCAAAAAGTTCGTCTAATGTTCCAAATCCACCTGGCATGACTACAAATCCTTGCGAATATTTTACAAACATTACTTTTCGAACAAAGAAGTAATCAAAGTTCAAATTTTTATCTCGATCAATATAGGGATTATGATGTTGTTCAAATGGCAGTTCAATATTCAATCCTACTGAAGTTCCGCCTCCTAAATGGGCTCCTTTGTTACCGGCTTCCATAATACCTGGACCTCCGCCAGTGATTACTCCGTAACCCGCTTTACTAATTTTATAAGCGATCTTTTCAGCTAGTAAATAATAGGGATCGCCAGGTTTAATTCTAGCTGAGCCAAAAATACTTACACAAGGTCCGATACGTCCCATGGTCTCATATCCATTGACAAATTCAGACATGATTTTGAAAATACCCCAACTGTCATTGGCACGAATTTCATTCCAATCTTTTTGATTGAGTTGCGCTTGAATCTCATTGTCTTCAGTACTATCGTGTAATTTCATAGGTTTAAATTTTTGGAGCTTTTCATGTCTTCAATACGAATAGCTATGTTTATGTTCTACTAAACTAATTCTTTTTTCAAAAATTCCGCAGTATAGCTTTTTTTATTTTTCACAATTTCTTCAGGAGTTCCTTTGGCTACTAATTGTCCGCCACCTTTTCCACCTTCTGGACCAATGTCAATAATATAATCGGCTAGTTTGATCACATCCATATTGTGTTCAATGATCAAGATGGTATTCCCTTTATCAACTAATTTATTAATTACCCCCATCAAAACTCGAATGTCTTCAAAATGAAGTCCAGTAGTAGGTTCGTCTAAAATGTAAAAGGTGTTCCCCGTATCTTTTTTTGATAATTCACCCGCCAATTTGATTCGTTGTGCTTCACCGCCAGAAAGGGTTGTGCTTTGTTGACCTAGAGTAATATAACCTAACCCTACTTCCTGGATGGTTTTTACTTTTCGGTAAATTTTGGGTATGTTTTCAAAGAATGGAACCGCTTCATCTACTGTCATGTTCAATACATCTGAAATGGATTTCCCTTTGTAGCGAATTTCCAATGTTTCTCTGTTGAAACGTTTTCCTTGGCAGGTTTCACATTCCACATATACATCCGGTAAAAAGTTCATTTCAATGGTTCGCACTCCAGATCCTTCACAAGTTTCGCAACGTCCGCCTTTTACATTGAAACTAAATCGCCCGGCTTTATAACCGCGAATCATACTTTCAGAAGTCATCGTGAATAAGTTACGAATCTCCGAAAAGACTTCGGTATAGGTCGCTGGATTCGATCTTGGCGTACGCCCAATTGGACTTTGATCAATGTCAATCACTTTGTCAATATGTTCTAATCCTTCAATTTTTTTATAAGGTTGTGGTTTTTTAACTCCGTTGAAATAATAGGCATTTAAAATAGGATAAAGGGTTTCGTTAATCAAAGTTGATTTCCCGCTTCCAGACACTCCAGTGACGCATATCAGTTGGCCTAAAGGTAAATCGACAGAAACATTTTTTAAATTATTTCCAGTAGCGCCCGTTAGTTTTAAGAATTTACCATTGCCCTCACGACGCTTTTTAGGGACTTCAATTTTCATGTCGCCATTCATGAATTGAGCCGTAATGGTGTTGCTTTTCAATATCTCAGCAGGAGTTCCTTGACTAATGATTTCGCCACCGAATTTTCCTGCTCTCGGACCAATGTCAATCACATAATCGGCGCGTTCAATCATGTCTTTGTCGTGTTCTACCACAATTACCGAATTGCCAATATCACGCAATTGTTCCAATGAATGAATCAATTTTTCGTTGTCTCTTTGGTGTAAACCAATACTGGGTTCATCTAAAATATACAGTACCCCAACTAATTGTGAACCAATTTGAGTTGCTAATCGGATGCGTTGTGCTTCACCACCTGAAAGGGATTTGGAACTTCGGTTTAAGGCCAAATAATTCAATCCTACATTCATCAAAAAGTCCAATCGATCTTTGATTTCTTTAATGACTTCTGTAGCAATTGTTTTTTGTTTGTCTGATAAATGACTCTCTAATTCTTGAAACCAAATTGTTAAATCTGAAATATCTAAATCGCTTAATTCGGCTATGTTTTTATCGTTTACTTTGAAAAATAGGGCTTCCTTTTTCAGTCGTGAACCTTCACATTCGGGACAGTTCACTTCGTCCATGAATTCTTTTGCCCAACGTTTAATCGAGCTTGAACCACTTTCATCGTATTGGTTTTTGATAAAATGAGCGATGCCTTCAAAGTCAATTTTATATTCTCTGGCTACGCCTAAATCTTTGGAGTTGATGGTGAATTTTTCTTTGCCACCGTTCAAAATCATTTCCATCGCTTCTTCCGAAATCGTTTCTATAGCGTCGGTCAATTTAAAACCGTATTTTTCGCCAATAATTTCCAATTGTTTGAAAATCCAGGACGATTTGTATTCGCCCAATGGCGCAAAACCACCATTTTTAATGGATAATTTTGGATTTGGGATGATCTTTTTGCGATTGATTTCATTCACCGTTCCTAATCCGTTACAATGTGAGCAAGCCCCTTTTGGCGAGTTGAAAGAAAACAAATTGGGTTCAGGATTTTGATACGAAATACCCGTAGTTGGGCACATTAAATTCCTACTGAAATAGCGTACATCATTGGAATCTTGGTCCAAAACCATCAATACATTTTCACCATGATGCATGGCGGTATTGATGCTTTCGGATAAACGTTTCTGATTGTCATCGCTGTTGTCGACAACCAATCGGTCGACTACAATTTCAATGTCATGGGTTTTGTAACGATCTAATTTCATACCGCCAACCAAATCCTGAATTTCTCCATTAACGCGTACTTTCAGAAAGCCTTGTTTGGTTATTTGTTGGAAAAGCTCGGCATAATGCCCTTTTCTAGCACGAATAATTGGTGCCAAAATATTGATTCGTTTTCCGGTGAAATCTTGTGTAATCAATTCTTTGATTTGCTCATCAGAATAGGAAACCATTTTTTCTCCGGTATTGTAACTGTAGGCATCAGCGCCACGAGCATACAATAAACGCAAGAAGTCGTAGATTTCAGTGATGGTTCCCACAGTGGAACGCGGACTTTTGCTGGTTGTTTTTTGCTCAATAGCAATTACCGGTGAAAGTCCGTCAATTTTATCGACATCGGGACGTTCCAATCCACCTAAAAACTGACGGGCATAGGCTGAAAAAGTTTCAACATAACGACGTTGTCCTTCGGCATAAATTGTATCAAAAGCTAAGGATGATTTTCCAGAACCCGATAGCCCAGTGATGACCACTAATTGCTCACGAGGAATTGAAATATCGATATTTTTTAGGTTGTGAACGCGTGCGCCCTGAACGTCAATAGTATTGTCTGTGTCTACCATAATTTTTGCAAAAAAGCAAAGTTACCATTTTGATTGATTCTTTTGGTACAACAGCAGCGAAGTTTATGTTAAAATAGCTTCTAATTTGGCAATTGAGTTTTGTGCTACTGCGATTACTCAATCGTCATGGATTTCAGTTTGGTACGGTAGGCTTCTAAAGCCATAGATTTCGATATAAATCCGTAATACTTGTCGTTTTTGAGTACCGGTAAAAAGGCCATTTTTGTTTGCTCAAATTTATTCATCACAATTTCCATACTGTCTTCTGGGGTAATGATTACTTTGGGAGCAGTCATGATCTCTTTGATTAGAGTAAATTTCACTCGGTAAGAGTTGAAAATAATTTCTTTGATGTCATTGAAATAGACCACGCCAACCAATTCGTTTTCCAAATTGACCACGGCAAAAACAACCTGAGTTGAATTGGAAATCAAGTCCACTAATTTGTCCAAATTTTCATTTGGAGATACGGTCAAATAATCGGTTTGAATGATGGAATTAGTATTTAACGTTGATAATACGTTGGCGTCTTTGTTACTCGTAAAAGCATGTCCTTTTTTGGCTAAATTTTTCACATCCATCGAATGTTTCTCAAAACGTTTCGAGATAGCAAAACTGATTGAAGAAACAATCATCAATGGAATCATTAAGTTATAGCCTCCGGTGATTTCTGCAATCAAGAAAATCGCAGTTAAAGGGGCATGAAACAACCCACTTAAAATACCCGCCATTCCCACTAAAGTAAAGTTACTGATAGGCAATTTGGCTAACCCAACAAGGTTTATCAATTTGGAAAAGAAAAATCCAACATAGGATCCTAAAAATAGGGAAGGAGCAAAATTACCTCCATTACCACCACTCCCAATAGTTAAACCGGAAGCAAAAGCTTTGAGCAACATTGTGCAACCCACAAATAGTAAAAGTGCCCAGCTGTTGTTTCTGAATCCGCTAAATAGTGTGTCTTCTAATAATTGTCCCGGATCACTTTCGGATAGAATTCGAATACTTTCGTAACCTTCCCCAAACAAAGTTGGAAAAACATAAATTAAAAGGGCTAGAAGAGTTGAGCCAAACAACGCTTTTTTATACGGGCTTAGTTTTAAACGGCTAAAGAAATGTTCTACGCGTTGAAAATTTCGGGAATAATAAATGGAAATCAAACCGGTGAATATACCTAAGAAGGCATAGAAAGGTATGTAATGATAATTAAAATCTTCTTGTTGCTGGAATGAAAGTAGTATGTTCTCATTTAGCACAATCACGGAGACTAAAGCGCCGGTTGCTGCAGAAATCATAATGGGGGTAAATGCCGAAATACTCACATCTACTAAAAGTACTTCAATAGCAAATAAAACACCGGCAATAGGTGCGTTAAACGCGGCTGCAATTCCAGCTGCAACCCCGCAACCAATTAGTAATGTTCGATCTTTATAACTTAATCTGTATTTCTGTGCAAAATTAGAACCAAAGGCAGCACCCGTAATTACAATGGGACTTTCTAAACCGGCAGAACCACCCATACCCACCGTTAAGGAACTGGTTATGATTTGCGCATACATTTGTTTGGCAGGGATAATACTGGCTTTCTTGGCTACTGCATACAGGATTTGTGAAGTCCCTTTTTGAATAGTTCCACCTAAGAATTTTTTGATTACAAAAACGGTGAGTAAAATCCCGATGATAGGCAAGATACTATTGAAAAAACCTAATTTTAAAATCCGACTTACATAGGTGGCAAAAGTAAAAACCCAGTGGGCAAAAGCTTTTAACAGAATTACTGCAAAAGCTGCAGAAATACCAACAAGTACGGCCGATAGAAAGATAAATTGCTTATCGCCTAATTTTGATCTGGACCAAGCGATCGTGCCTTCTATTTGGAGTATGATTTTCTTAAACATGGTATTTATTTCAGGGCGCTAAATTACAATTAAATATTTTTTAATGCTTCTTTTTTACTCAAAGGCTTTAAGTTGGATTGCAATACAAATTCACGAACGCCTTCTGGATCTGTTTTGGCATATTCACGAAGCGCCCAACCTATCGCTTTCCTGATAAAAAATTCATCAGAATTACTATGTTTTATGCACAATGATTTGAGAAGTTTAAAATCAGTTTGGGATTTATACCCGAGTTGAAATAGGATCACACTACGATTCAACCAAATGTTATCAGCTTCTGAAAATCGGTCAACAACTGTTGGTATTTCAGCAGGAAATTGCTGCAGATAATCGCCCAAAATGAATTTTGAAATCGTATCGACACTATCCCACCAAGAATTGGTAACCAGCAATTTTTCGATCCAAACAATGTCTTTAATAACATATTTTTTTTTCAAATTCTTGATAAGAATTTCAATTCCGCAATACTGAAGTTCTCTTTCGTTTTTATGAAATAACTCCCAACCAATTGTTCTGGTATTGGTGTCGATTTCGGTCTGGTGTTTTTTACAAACCAATTTAAAAATAGCTCTTCTTTCATCGGTCTTAATTCCAAAAAACGGGAATAAATCCTTCATGTATTTGGCCATTGGTACAGCATTTTCAGGATGCTGCTTGGCTTTGAATTCGGTTTCTAATTCGGTACTAAAATTCATGATCATTAATTAAATCCAACCGCTTTATCATCTCCTCTATAATCGGCACCACCTTCTAATTTTCCATTTGGTAAAACTAAAATGGCATCTACTTTACCAATTACAGGAGTTGTTTTTTCATTGATTAAATAGGATTTGGTTTTTAAAGCTTCCAAAGTTTTGGCATCAAAAGCTTTGGGTTCAAAAGTGATTATATCTGGCAACCATTGGTGATGAAAGCGGGGCGCATTTACCGCCTCTTGCATGCTTAAGTTGTATTCGTACACATTTAGAATAGTTTGTAAAACCGAGGTAATGATCGTTGATCCTCCTGGCGAACCCACCACCATAAATAATTTTCCATTTTTTTCAACGATGGTTGGTGTCATCGAACTCAACATTCGTTTTTGGGGAGCAATGCTGTTGGCCTCATTTCCAATCAATCCAAACATATTGGGTTCGCCTGGTTTGGCACTAAAATCGTCCATTTCATTATTCAAGAAAAAACCCAATTCATCACAATAATATTTGGATCCAAAACCATCATTAATAGTAGTCGTGGCTGCTACGGCATTCCCAAAAGAGTCCACAATGGAATAATGAGTTGTTTCGGTACTTTCATTGTAATTTACTTTAGCTTCCTTTATGTCAGAGGATAAAGTCGCTTTATTTAAATTGAAAGTTGCCATTCGGTTTTTAAGATACTCAGAGTCCATTAACTCTTTGAGTGGAATTTTTACAAAATCAGGATCGCCTAAAAAGGCACTTCTATCGGCATAGGCTCTTCGTTCTGCTTCCACAATTAGTTGAATCGCTTCGGGCGAATTATGTCCTTTACTAGCGATATCAAATGGCGCAATCATTTTCATGATTTGAGCCAAGCAAATGCCTCCGCTACTTGGTGGTGCCATCGATATTATTTTTAAATCTTTATAATTAAACTCTAGCGAATTCCTCCATTTAGCATCGTATTGTGCCAAATCGTCGGCGGTAATAATAGCCCCAATTTTTTTAAAATAGCGAACCAATTTTCGGGCTGTTTCTCCTTTGTAAAATTCTGATTTTCCATTTTTAGCGATTCGTTTTAAGGTTTCCGCTAATGCAGGATATTTGATGGTATCATTTTCTTTAAAAACAGTAGCGAATTTGGTAGAACTTCCATTCGCTTTGATAATAGATTCTCTATAATCAGCTAATCTTTTTTCTTGTTTCTTGGTAACAATAACTCCTTTCTCAGCCAATTCAATTACCGGTTTCATGATTTCGAACATGGGTAGTGAACCCAATTTTTCATGAACAGCAAATACCCCCGCAATGGTTCCGGGAACTCCAATTGCAAGAGGAGAATCAGTGCTTTTATCGGGTATAATATTTCCTGCTTTATCTAAGAACATATTTTTTGTTGCCGATAAAGGTGCTTTTTCTCGATAGTCGAGCGTTCCGGTTTCGCCATTGGCTTTGCGAAAGACCATAAATCCACCCCCACCAATATTGCCTGCATATGGATAAGCAACGGCTAATGCTAATTCGGTAGCAACCATGGCGTCAAATGCATTACCGCCTTTTTTGAGAATGGCTACACCAATTTTTGATGCTTCTTCACGAGCGGATACTACCATGGCTTTGTCAGCGATTAGCCCTTTTTGGGCAATGGTAAAATTGGAAATGAATATCAGTATTGAAATACAGAAATTACGGTTAGTTAACATCATAATTCGTTCAGTTTGTTGTTTGAAAATTGTTGGACTTCTTTATAAAATAAAGCGAATTCGGATTCAAATTCATCGTAATGTGCAACGAGTTCTTCGGTTGCAAAACGCATCAAGGATTGATTCTTGGTACGCTGATCCATTTGACTTAAAATACGTTCTAAACCAGGAATGGATTGATAATTGACAAGCCAATTGTATTCCATCATATAGGGTAATAAATTTTGAGTTTTTGGGGTTAATAGAGGAAAATTATCCGTCAATGATTGGTAAAAATTATCGGAATAATTAGTTAAGTTTTCTGAATGGTAATTGGTCCAGTTCTTGGCTAAAAAATGATCGTAATACATATCCACGATCACACCTGCATAATGATGGTAGCGGGAATGGAGCTTTTTAGTACTTTGACGAAAAAGGGGATGTGCATCAGTAAAAGTATCAATCGCTCGATGCAACAAAATTCCTTTTTGAATGTCAATAGGAAAATTTTCATATTGTTTTCCTCGAACTCCATCGGCCATGAAATTGCCAATTTTGATGAATTCGTTTTCTCCAGAAAGATGAATGTGGGCAAGGAAATTCATTTGGTTGTTCGAGTTGTTTCTTTTCAAATATACAAAGTTCAGTTCATTTTAGATTTTCATTTTGTAAAAAAAAGGTGATGATTTTGTCGTCTAGCTAAAAGCGAACTTTTATATTTGTATTTCAAAATAAAAATTTAATTCAGATATAGATGACTTTAATAAAATCAATCTCAGGAATTCGAGGAACAATAGGCGGAAAAGTTGGCGATAACTTGACTCCAGTAGATGCAGTTAAATTTGCTTCGGCTTATGGAACTTGGCTAAAAAACTATTCAGGCAAAGAAAAATTATCTGTAGTAATTGGTCGAGACGCTCGAATTTCGGGCCCTATGATTCATAATTTAGTAGTAAATACTTTGGTAGGACTTGGAATCGATGTGATTGATTTGGGATTATCGACTACACCAACGGTGGAAGTTGCAGTGCCATTGGAAAAAGCCGATGGTGGAATCATTTTAACTGCTTCGCATAATCCAAAGCAATGGAATGCCTTGAAGTTGTTGAATGAAAAAGGAGAGTTTTTGAATGGAGTAGAAGGGGAGAAAATTTTAGAAATTGCTGAAGCGGAAGCCTTTGATTTCTCTGATGTAGATGCATTAGGAACAGTGACCGAAAACGATGCATATATGGACATTCATATTGACGAGGTGTTGAATTTACCGTTAGTGGATGTTACGGCTGTAAAAGCGGCACAATTCAAAGTGGTAGTGGATGGTGTGAATTCTTCTGGAGGGATAATCATTCCAAAACTTTTGGAATTAATGGGTGTTGAAGTAGTAAAATTATACTGTGAACCAAATGGCCATTTTCCTCACAATCCAGAACCCTTGAAAGAACATTTGACCGATATTTCGGGATTGGTAGTTAAAGAAAAAGCCCACTTGGGTATTGTGGTTGATCCAGATGTAGATCGTTTGGCTTTTATTTCTGAAGACGGCGAAATGTTTGGAGAAGAATACACCTTGGTCGCTTGTGCTGACTATGTGTTAAGCAAAACTCCGGGAAATACCGTTTCCAATATGTCATCGTCTCGTGCGTTGCGTGATGTTACCAATGCGCACAAAGGAAGTTATGAAGCGAGTGCAGTGGGTGAAGTGAATGTAGTAGAGTTAATGAAAAAGAACAATGCCATTATTGGAGGAGAAGGAAACGGAGGGATCATTTACCCAGAATTGCATTATGGTCGTGATAGCTTGGTAGGAGTTGCTTTGTTCTTAACTCATTTGGCCAACAAAAAAATGAAAGTTTCTGCTTTACGAGCTTCGTATCCTGAATATTATATGAGCAAAAACAAAATTGAATTGACACCTCAAATTGATGTGGATGCTATTTTGGTTGCTATGACAGCTAAGTATAAAAATGAGGATATCACAACGATTGACGGAGTGAAAATTGATTTTGCTACCGAATGGGTGCATTTAAGAAAATCCAATACAGAACCTATTATCAGAATTTATACTGAAGCGCCTTCACAGCAAGCAGCTGATGTTTTAGCCCTTCGAATCATTGATGAAATTAAAGTGATTGCGGGAATCTAATCCGATTGCGAATAAAAATAAAAAACCCCTTTCCAAAAGAAAGGGGTTTTTTTTATCTGCGATGTTTCCATCTTTTGTGTGTCCAAAAATAAAATTCGGGTGCTTCTAAAATTTGTTGTTCTACTTCTTTAAGATATGCATCAGTGATTTCATAATCAGGTATTGATTTTGGATTATTTGCTATTGGAACAAAAGTGGCCTCATAATAGCCTCTTTTTACTTTTTTTACTTTGGCAAAAACCACTTCTAAATCATAACGTTTGGCCAACATCTCGGCTCCAGTATGAACGGGAACGGTGATACCCATAAATTGCTGCCAATGAAATGTTTTATGTACTTGAGGCGACTGATCGCTTGCTAATCCGTAAAGACTCATGATGCCATTTTTTTCATTATCATTAATCAAGGCAATGGTATTATCGGTTGTAACCAAAATGGATTTAAACTTAGATCGTATGGCTCTCACTTTAGCATCAAAGTATTTGTTGTTTACTTTTTTATATACTCCATAACATTTGAAAGAAGTACTCTCGTTAATGGACAGTAACCACTCCCAACTCGCGTAATGAGCTGCTAATAAAATGATGCTTTTGTTTTTTTGTTCGTATTCTTTGAGCAATTCAATATTGGTGATTTTGAATCGTTCTTTCATTTCCTCAGATGAAATCGACATGGTTTTTATCATTTCTAAAAACATATCGCACATATGATGATAGAATTTCTTTTCAATTACCAAACGTTTTTCTTCGGATACATGAGGTAACGCAATCAATATGTTGTTTCGAACTATTTTTTTTCGGTAGCCAATAATGTAATATACCAGAATATAGATACAATCAGAAAACCAATAAAATAAACGAAAGGGTAACTTTGAGATAATCCAAAGAAAAGGGAAACTAATACTATAAATCAAAAATTGCATGCGGTAATTTTTTACAAATATAAATCAAAATAATTGTTGAAATATAAATAAGAACGAGAACAACTGCAATTTGGCTGAATTACTATCTTTACCATTCACTAAAATGGATATATAATGAATACACTATTGATTGTAATCATAGCTGTTACAGTTCTAATTAGCTACAAAGGATTTAACGATCTTTCTTTTTTCAGAAAATTTGAATTCCATGTTGGTAGCATCCTGAAAGGGGAGCAAATCAGAATGATTTCTTCTGGCTTTTTACATGTAGATATGGGGCATTTATTTTTTAATATGGTAACGCTTTGGTTTTTTGCGCCCTTGGTTTTAGTCTATTTAGGTAACTGGACTTTTGTGCTAGTTTATATGGGAAGTTTGATTTTCGGCAATTTGTTGACCTTACTTTTTAATAAGAACAACTATAGTTATCGAGCTGTTGGCGCTTCTGGAGCAGTCACTGGTGTTTTATATTCTGCCATTTTGTTGCAACCGGATATGATGCTGGGACTTTTCTTTGTAATTCCTATTCCGGCCTATCTATTTGGTATTTTGTATTTGCTGTATTCTATTTACGGAATGAAATCAAAAAATGACAATATTGGACATTCAGCTCATTTTGGAGGTGCTGTTGGCGGGTATGTTATTACATTGATTGAGCAGCCTCAATTACTAGTCGATCATACCGAAATGGTTGTATTATTGACCATTCCAATTATTGTATTGTTTGTATTGCAGCGATTGGGTAAATTATAATTGTTTCCAATAAAAAAGTCCCGATGTAAATCGGGACTTTTTTTGTGGGGAGAGCAGGATTCGAACCTGCGAAGTTTTCACAGCAGATTTACAGTCTGCCCTCGTTGGCCGCTTGAGTATCTCCCCATTTCC
>JACCDN010209542.1_pt1 | contig 18660 bp, 16 predicted proteins | sample 7441691 | NCBI WGS metagenome assembly JACCDN01 (sample SAMN15323439, study PRJNA562643) | freshwater metagenome | isolation source: river surface water | place: USA:Blue River Watershed | collected 2017-08-16 | reverse complement strand
TTTGAAACCTGTTCCTGAAAACCGATTTCGAAGGGCCTACCTTCATCTTTTATGTAGCTTCCGTTTTCGAGGTGTGAAAATATTTCTTCCACCTCATGTTTGTGCTGTAGCACACGCATTTCTACGACAAAGATGCGTCCTTGGTTATCCGTACACTTGACATCGACAACCGGTCGTTTAAAGATGGGGATCTGAGGGGCTTGCTCAGGATACAAATACTCGATAGTCTTGATGGGACCATCGGAGGGCAAGGGTAATACCGCATTTAAAAAACTAATTAATAAATGCGGATGTTCTGCAAAAATCTTCTTGAAGACGATGTCGGAACGCGGATCTAAATAACGTGACATAGTTTATCCCCTCATTTAAAATGATGTCGCTAATTTAATATTTTTTTCTATACGATTTTTTTGCATCATTGGTTGCCAACGCACTAAATAATATATTTTTAATGGTGTCGAGCTGTGCATCCGTTAAAAAATTCCATCTCTGCCGCAATACCAAATGTGTCACCAATGCTATAATTCCGCCTGTCATAGATACATATAGTGCCACAATAATCGCCATGTTCCCCCAATGAAAAATAGTTCTGGATGATTCTTTTCTTCCATGTTCATTCTTTTTTGGTTGTCATTGCATCATTCCCCATCATGTACTATTCTTCGGCTCTGCTCATTTTATTTAGATTTTCCGTAAATCCGAGGCTCACTGTATCACGAAATCGCTCTAGAACTCTTACTACCATAGTAGCCTGACCTAAACAGGCCAAGCTGATTTTAAGTTTATTGACTGATAATAGCAGTATCCTACGCCCATCGCCATAGCAAGAAAACTGTTCATCTATTTGTGCTGTTTAGCGAACGAGGATACTAAGCCCTGCCAAATCGATGCTTAATAGCTCCCGCAAAAGTCCCGCAAGGGAAAATTTTAGTGGGATTAAGGTAGAGAAGAGAAATGCAAAAAAGGCTTGATTTATAGGGTTAAATGATGGGGCGAACGATGGGACTCGAACCCACGACGACCGGAATCACAATCCGGGACTCTACCAACTGAGCTACGTCCGCCATAAGCAGGCTACATTTACATTTGAGGACACGCTACAAACAAGCACTATCCTATCACAATCATAACGATTGGTGCGCCCGGCAGGACTCGAACCTGCTACCCTCAGCTTAGAAGGCTGATGCTCTATCCAGATGAGCTACGAGCGCCAAATCTTGGTCGGGGCAGAGGGATTCGAACCCACGACCCCCTGCTCCCAAAGCAGGTGCGCTACCAGGCTGCGCTATACCCCGTAAAAGCCAAAACTTATAACACATTTGTCACTCAGCGTACAAATCACGTACACTGGAGGCACTCGCAAAGGGCCAAAACACAATTAAGAGAGATGACTTTCATTGTGCCAGCAAAGATCCTAGAAGGTAAAATACTTGCTTTGCAAATCCACAGCCAAGTTGCTGCGCGTATCCAAGTGCTGCAACAACAGGGATATCGTCCACCTCAGTTAGCCGTTATCTTGGTCGGCCATGAACCAGCCTCAGAAGTTTATGTCCATAACAAAAGCTTGGCTTCTCAGACAGTGGGTATTGATTGTCAGATATTGAGAGAACCCAAGTCTATCGGACTAGATGACTTGTTAGAACGGATTGATGGCCTAAATAATAATCCACGGGTGGATGGCATTCTTGTGCAGCTGCCTTTACCCCCCCATTTGGACAAAGCAAGCTTCGTAGAGCGTATACAACCGTACAAAGATGTGGATGGTTTTCATCCCTATAATCTTGGCCGCCTCGCGCAACAACGCCCGTTGATGCGGCCCTGTACACCCTTTGGCATTATGAGTCTACTCACACACATAGGGATTGCCTTAGAAGGACTTCAAGCCACCGTTGTAGGTGTCTCTGATATTGTAGGACGACCCATGGTCTTGGAATTATTGATGGCAGGTTGTACCGTGACAGCCTGCCATCAAAAAACAAAAGACCTTGAAGCCGCGGTACGTCAAGCTGAATTGTTGATCGTGGCAGCCGGTTGCCCAGGCCTTATCCCCGGTACTTGGATTAAACCTGGAGCTGTGGTAATTGATGTTGGGATAAATCGCATGGATAATGGTACCTTGGTGGGCGATGTCGATTTTGTAGATGCTAAAAAACAGGCCAGTTGGATTACCCCTGTGCCAGGTGGTGTAGGCCCTATGACAGTCGCCAGTCTTTTAAAGAATACTTTATACGCTTATGAAAGCCTATTATTAAATCGAGAAATACTATGAAATGGATAAAATCTTGGGGCGCAACCTTCAAACGTTTGCTAAGGCTCGGACCCAAGCAACTACAAGCGCTGCCGATTGATCTGAGCAAGGATCCCCATGCTGAACCCGCTGCATGGTGGGGTACTTTTTTAGTCGGTGAAGAACAATCCCGTTTTTTTAAAATAGGACCCATCGTCGTCTGTTTGGATCGTTACAACCATGAATGGCGTATTACCATACGTTTGGAAGGTAGTAAAACACCTTTTCGATCGTTTGCGGCTAAGACATCCAATCATATTACCTTAAAACCTGTTTTGCCCGATCGCCCTCTACTCTCCACTTTAGATCAGCCTTTTTATATTGCTACCGACGATAGGCTTATGCTTTACCTTAGCGTACCGTTATGGATCAGTATCGAGGTGGGTCAGCCATCCATTTTACTGGATGAGATTAAGACAAATAATCTAGCCGAAACCTGGTCGGGCCGTAATACCCTAGAGGGAGAACTCTGTTATGCCAATCGTACACAGGCCTTTGCACAAATGGATGCGCAATTAGCACAAGAAGAGGCTGGCACAACCCAGGTGATTATCCCGATCTCGATTGTTAACCGTTCCAAAAACACTTTGTTGATCGATGCACTCAAAATTCCATTGCCACTCTTATCCATTTATACCGATGCTACCAATAGCCTATGGACAGAGCAGCTTTATTTCTATCACGATGAAACGGATCGCCCTCTGGCGCAACCTACCCTTCAAGGCCCTCCTAAAACCTTAAAAGAACCACGCCTTTTAAACGGACCCCGATCGGTTCTCAAGCCAACCTTAAGAAAACTATTAATCCCTTTTATACGGAACTAAAACGATGGATCTACCAATGCCCGAATTGAACACAATGTTGAGTCATGTGTTTGCCTTTTTAAAAGGTTTGGATATCTTATTGGTATTCAAAGTCGCTAGCTCTATGTTTTTGGGTGTAATGTTTACACTCCATCTGCGCCGTAAAATTGGAAATGCTTCTGAAAAACACTTGTCTGCACACCATTCACAACTAGTACGTCGCACCGTTTTCTATGCGGGTATTGCACTGGCTATTATTGTTCCTCTGAATGTTTTTGGGATCAATATCAAAGGTTTGATGGACGTTGCAGGGATTGCAGCAACGATTATTACTGCAGCCTTTGCTTTCGCAGCGCAAACCTCTATTTCTAATTTTTTAAGTGGTGTCTTCTTGCTTGCTGAAAAACCTTTTCAAGTAGGCGATTATATTGAACTGAATGGACGCTTGGGTGAGATCCTTTCCATCGATTTACTCTCGGTTAAAATGCGCACGAAGAGTAATATTTTAGTACGGATCCCGAATGAATTATTATTAAAATCCCAATTCGATAATGTATCGCGCTTCCCTATTCGCCGTTGCGATGTACAGTTTAAAGTGGCTTTCAATGAAGATCTAGCAAAAGTGAAGAAAATTCTCTTAGGGGTTGCCGCACAGAATGCCCTCTGCTTGGTCTCCCCAGCGCCTGAACTTTCCGTTCTTCGTCTCAATGATACCGCGATTAGTTTACAGTTTGCGGTTTGGGGCACGCAGAGCACATTCTCTAGTTTAGAAACTAACATTCAAATAGATATTCAAAGTGCCTTTAAGCAATACAATATCCAACTACCCAGCGTGCCAACGGTGGTGCTTGAGTCTGTGTGAAAGCCCATTGACACTTAAAAAATCCGTGATAAGCTTGTAAAGTGTTGGAAGATCCACGGGAGCATTCTGTGCCACTGTCGCTTCTGACCCATAACCGCGGGGGGTTTTAGCCTGGTAGGCTTAAATTTTTTCGCAATCGTGATGACGTCATTATTTTTGGAGAGTTACTCATGAAATTATTCGTTTCTACTGCTGCGCTCGCGCTTGCTGTTGCCTTCGCTGCCCCTGTTATGGCTGCCGAAACAACGGTTAGCACCGAACCCACCGTAATGATGAGTGCAGAAGACTGCGCCGCCGCATTGGCAAAGTGCGCAGATGCTGCTGATAAAGCTGCCTGCGAAAAAGACCTTGAAACCAAAGGTTGCAAAGCACCCGAAGCCGCAAAGTAATTTTAAGCTTCGTCTAACGCAAAAAAGGGTAGCCATGGCTACCCTTTTTTGTTTCCTCATTCATTCTTTATTCCTGCGAAGGTGGGAATCCCGTGTTCAATAACTGCCATACTGTGCCATCAGGCGTATCCTCAAGAACAATCTTTTCTGCCCATAAAAGCGATCGGATCCTATCGGCCTCCATCCAGTTTTTAGCAGCACGCGCTTGATTACGTTCCAGAATCAGGCCTTCAATGGCCTCTTTATCCAGATTGCTGCCTTCTACATTTTGTTTTTGTAGAAAAATTTCAGGATCTTTTGTTAATAAACCCAGAACTTTCCCCAGTTTCTTCAACAAAAAAGCACCCTGTGCGGCTTGTTCAGGCTGTTCGCTACGCAATCGATTAATCTCACGTACAAGATCAAATAACACTGCCAGTGCCTCGGGCGTATTAAAATCATCTTCCATTGCATTCTGAAACCGCTTTTCATAGGCTGTGATGCGTGCTGTTTGTTTCTCACTGCTGCCAGCCTCTACCCCCACAAAACCACGCAGGGCATGGTATAGCCGCTCTAAAGCTTTAATGCTCAGATCTATCTGTGCCAAGCTGTACTCAATAGGGCTTCTATAATGGCTGGAGATCACAAACAAGCGTAAAACTTCGGCATCATAACGCGCTAGAAAATCGCGAATCGTCACAAAATTGCCTAAGGATTTCGACATCTTTTGCTTATGTTCTTGCAAATAACCCACATGCATCCAATAATTCACAAAGGGCTTTTCGTTGGCCACGGTCGATTGTGCCCGCTCATTCTCATGATGAGGAAAAATTAAATCGGCACCCCCGCCATGAATATCTACCGTCTGGCCTAAATGCTCTAAAGACATGGCCGAACACTCTGTATGCCAACCGGGTCTACCTAAACCCCAAGGCGATTCCCATGCAGGCTCGCCAGGCTTTGCACTTTTCCATAATACAAAATCGAGGGGATATTGTTTGGCCTCGTTTGCTTCAATGCGTGCACCCACCTTCAGTTGTTCTCTATCGCGATGTGCCAAGGCACCATAGCTTGAAAAGGCTTGAATAGCGTAATAAACATCACCATTCTGCGCGACATAAGCATGTTTTTTGGCAATCAGCGTCTGGATCATCTGAACCATCCCTGCTACCGTCTCGGTGGCTTTGGGCTCTCGTGTGGGTCTCTCTAGACCTAAGGCCTCAAAGTCCTGATGCATCGCTTCTGTAAAACGTTGGCTTAAAGACTCAATGCTTTCTTTATTGTCTGCCGCACGCTGAATGATTTTGTCATCGATATCCGTAATATTACGCACATAATTCACCTCAAAACCCGCATAACGCAAATAGCGTAATACGATATCAAAGGCTAAATAGGTTCTGGCATGTCCAATATGACAATAGTCATACACCGTCACGCCACAGACATAGATCCCTATTTTGCCAGACACTAGCGGTTTGAAAAGTTCTTTTTTTTGCGTAAACGTATTATATATTTGCATGGGCTATTGTCCTAGGCTTGTTGCATTTGAAACATATATCCTTCTCCGGTTTCACGGGACGCGTGAGGAGGCTGATACATAGGCTGCCGCTTCTGATAACCGCTGTACGATTTTTTCAGGACCTAACAGATCTAGCAAAGGCTGCAAAGCAGGACCGCTCGTCATCCCCATCAAAGCCACCCTTAATGCCGCATACAATGATTTTTTTTGCAATCCACTCTGCTGATGCCAAGCATTCACCCAATCAGACAACGTCTGTTCTGGATTCTGCTTCAATAAATCCAAAGCCTGTACAAGCGCCTCTCCACCGATGGTACTCAGCAAGGCTTGATCGCTTGCTGAATAGTGAGGAACCAACGATGCGTGTAGAAAAAGTGCCGCTGCTAAAGGCACCGCGTCCTTGGGTAAAACCAGATTAGGCTGCACCAAAGCCACAAATGCGTCTCGTTGTGCTTCGGGCACCACAGAACCCACCAGCGGTTCTAAGACACGCCAACAATCCTCGACGCGCGCGTGCTGCATACTCAGTTTCTGCCAATAGAGCAACTGCGCCTCGTTATAATGCGCGGGTGAATGACTAATATGAGATAAATCAAAATGCGCGCTCAATGTTTCCAAGGACAAAAGCGTCATGTCGGGATCATAGTGCCCCAAACGTGCTAAATAATTCACAATCGCGGAAGGCCAATAACCTTCCGCTGCTAAGGTTTGAATATCCCGACTGCCATTGCGCTTAGAAAGCGGGCTATGATCAGGCCCCAAAATAGTCGGAAAATGCCCATAGGCGGGTTTTGCTAAACCCAATGCTTCTAAAATAAGTAGCTGACGGGGTGTATTGCTCAGGTGATCATCCCCCCGCAAGGCATGGGTAACCCCCATCAAGGCATCATCCACCGCATTACAAAAAATAAAAGAAGCACTACTGTCTGCACGACGCACAATAAAATCGCCCATTGCATCGGAATCAAAATGCTGCTCGCCTTTGATTAAATCGTTAAAATTGAGCGCCACACCTTTGGGTACCTGAAAACGTAATACAAAGGGTTCGCCCAAAGCCTGCTTGGCCCGTACAGCCTCAGCACTCAATGCCCGACACTTGCCCGTATAACGAGGCGCTTGGTGAGCAGCCATTTGTACCTTGCGACTAAGGGCTAACTGTTCTTCCGTGCAAAAACAAGGATAGAGTCGATGTTCCGCCTGTAATTGCAAATAATACTGTTCATACACAGCCTGACGCTCTGATTGATAATAAGGCCCTTCATCCCAAACTAATCCAAGCCACTGCAGATCCTTTAATAGCGACGCTGCATAGTCCGTGGTTGAACGCTTTCCATCGGTATCTTCTACCCGTAGCAATAGCTGTCCTTGAAAGCGTTTAGCATACAAATAATTAAAAAGGGCTGTGCGAACATTGCCAAAATGCATGAGTCCGGTAGGACTGGGCGCAAAACGTGTTTTAACAGTAGGATTCATATGGCAATTGTACACAATTGGCAGCCATAATACACGTATGATAGACTGATGCCTTAGGGCGTGTATAAGCCCACACTGTCTAAAGGATGCATGCATGACAAATGTGAAAATCACAACCTCTGAGGGCGATCTTCTTGTGAAGCTAGAAGATGAGCTAACGCCAAAAACTGTAGCCAATTTTCTGCACTATGTCGATGAAGGGTTTTATACCAATACTCTATTCCACCGTGTGATCAAAGATTTTATGGTTCAAGGCGGCGGCTTTAAGACGGGAATGGCCGCTCAAACAGCTAAGGCTCCCATTGAAAACGAAGCAGCGCTGGGCTTAAAAAACACGCTCGGTACCCTTAGCATGGCCCGCCTACCCGATCCGCACTCTGCTTCCTCACAATTTTTTATTAATGTGGCGCAGAATAGCTTTCTAGATTTTAAGGCCCCAACCGCCGACAAGTTTGGATACTGTGCCTTTGGTACAGTCATCGAAGGCCTAGATGTATTGCAGCGTATGGCTAGCGTTCCAACAACCACCCGTGCCGGACATAGTGATGTACCGGTGAACGATTTACTTATTGTGAGTATCGAGCGTATTTAATGCCAACTTATTTTATCTCCGATTTACATCTGAGTGCCAAAAAGCCTGAGATTACCGAGCGTTTTTTGAAGTTTTTGCGTGAAGATGCCATCAAAGCCGATGCCTTATATATCTTAGGCGATCTGTTTGATGTATGGATGGGCGATGATCAGGTCGATCCCACTACGCAAACGATTATCGAAGGACTCTATCATTTACATGAACAAGGTATTCCCTTGTATTTTATGCGCGGTAATCGGGATTTTCTTATCGGTGACGATTTTGCACACAACAGTGGCTGTGTATTGCTACCCGATCCAACGCGTATTATGCTATATGGCAAAAATATTTTACTCACCCATGGCGATCAACTCTGTACCCTCGATAAAAAATATCAATCCTTTAGACGGTTTGTACGCACCCCTATGCTTGAAAGCTTCTTTTTGAAACTACCGATGCGACTACGCGCCCTGATCGCAGGTTGGATTCGCAAGCAATCCAAGCGATCACAAACAGGCGCCACCTATCATCCAACATGGGATGTAGCCTTAGAAACCGTTTATGGTGCTTTGCGTCACCATGATTGTAATACCTTGATCCACGGACATACGCATCAACCCAACATTCATGATTTTATTCTGGATGAACAACCGGCCAAACGCATTGTCTTGGGTGATTGGAGTGTGACCACCGGATCAGTGTTGATCTACGATCTGGATACGATCACCCTTAAAACCTTGGTATGACCGCAGTGCGCCCTCCACGGCTCTTCCGTTTGTGCCTGATAAGCCATCTGTTATTTTTTTTCGCACTGTTCCTCTGGTTTAATCCACTCACCCACGTACTGTGTGTCGAAAGCGATAAGGCTATCTTTTATCTACTCAATGGTAGTCTATCGCACAATCCCGCTTGGCAAAGCGTATGGGGTATGCTGAACCATCGTCGAGAAACCAGCTACAACCTGCTACTCGCTTGCTGTTTTAATCTGTGGGCGATCTACCAAACCAAAGACCCTAGTAACTCATCAACGAAGTTTTTCCGAATGGCACTCGGGAACATACATCCCTGTATTCGACGATTAACTCTCCTTGGAATCGACGCCCCTCATGCACACTCGGAAAAACTTTTTGGACACACTACTAGACTACGCATGCAATGCATCAAAAGCTTTATTTATTTTTGGATTTGTTTTGAGTTGGTTTTTTGTTTGCAAGAATATTTTTTTCATGGTTTTTTAAAGCTCGCACGCTATTCACCTTCTTTGGTTTTAGCGCCAAGCCTGCGATTATCTGAAGTATTACACAATCCCTCTATCAAAGATGCATCCCAAAATTGCTTTCCCGGTGGACATGCCTTTGCCTTACTCTATTGGGCTTTGTTTAGCCTCTATCTTTCACCTAGATACATTGGTATTTTGGGCATGATCTTTGGGCTTTTTCTGTGTCTACCACGGTTATTCAGTGGTGCGCACTGGATGAGTGATACGGTATTTTCAGCACTTTTAGCGCTTGTTTGCTTTGTATGGACGCTCATGCTGCTGCATTATTGGAAGCCTCCCGCCCCAACCGAATCTAATAGGATTGCTTAAAAAACAGGGATCAACTGTTTGTTTCAAATACCCTCCCTAAACACTTCGACACAATCTCTTGTACATTCGTAGACAAGTTTGGTGCTGCTTGAATCGTCTGCAACGCAGTCTGCATTTTTTGCTGACGCGCTGCATCAAAACGTCGCCAAGGTGCAAAAGCATCCACAATCCGCGCGGCGACCTGTGGATTTAAAGCATTCAGTTTTAAAACAACCTCCAACACTAGATCATAACCCGCACCACGCTGATCATGAAAATGCACGAGATTAGTGTTCGCAAAAGCACCTATCAAGGCATAAACCTTATTGGGATTTTTCAGATCAAAAGCCGCATCCTGCATTAAACGCTTCACCGTTTGTACCGTATCCGGCAATACGGAGACCGCTTGGGTCCTAAACCATTTATCTAAAACCAAGGGATAATGACGCCATTTTTCATAAAATTCAGATAAAACAGTCGCACGCAGAGGGGCCGTACTATCACATACGGCGTTTAAAACCCCCATGGTATCGGTCATACTGCGTGTATGCTGAAATTGTTGCTTGCAGAGTGCTAAAGCTTCTGTATCATTTGTTTGTACCAAATAGCTTAAGGAAAGATCCCTTAAACGGCGCATCGCACAGGCTTCTGGACTAAACACGTAGGATCCTTTGACATGATTATCGGCATAACTCTCAAAAAAATCGCTTTTTAAAGCGCTCGCTAATTGCGCCTTAAGAAACTGTCGCACTGCACTTAAGCCCTCAATATTCACAGGTAATTGGGCCTCTACCAAGGTATTCAAGGTCGGCAAAGTTAAAATTTTAGCGCGAAGGGCTGGGTCTAAAGTCTGATCCCTTAATACCGCCTGATGCGCGGCTATCCAACTAGGATCGACGATCAAAACACGCTTGGCTTCGAAGTCCTCTAACAACTGAAAGATCAATCCTTCGCTTAACTGCTGGCCCGCATCCCAACGGTTAAAGGCATCGCTATCATGCGCTAACAGAAAAGCCAAAGCTTCCTTAGATTGCTTCGTACCGCGTTTGACCGGTGCAGAAAAGGATCGCAAAAGCGATAATACGGGCTTGCAAGGAATAGGCTCGAAAACAAAAGTCTGTGCTTTTTCTGTCAGTGTAAGCCGGGTTTCTTTCGGTAAAAGATCACGACCCTCCGTGTCTAACAATCCTATTGCAACGGGTATAAAAAAAGGTTTTTTGAGGTCCTGTCCAGGTGTGGGTGCACAGTACTGTTCCAGGGTCAGTGTAAACCTATGGTTTTTCGCATCATAAGCTTCTTCTGCCCTGAGGACTGGCGTGCCCGCTTGGCTATACCATAAACGAAACTGTGTTAAATCTTGCTTAGAGACCTGCTCCATGGTTCCAATAAAATCTTCGAGGGTAACAGCTTGACCATCATACTCTGCAAAATACTGGTCCATACCTTGTCTAAAGGTTGTCCAACCGATAAAGTTCTGCAACATGCGAATGATCTCTGCACCCTTTTCATAAATAGTGGAAGTATAAAAATTATTAATTTCGGCATAGGCTTCTGGACGAACCGAATGAGCCATGGGTCCGGCATCTTCTGCAAACTGATCGTCTCTTAAACAACAGACTTGATCAATCAGCTGAACGGCTGATTGCCTAAGATCCCCACAAAAATGATGCTCACGAAAAACCGTAAGCCCTTCCTTTAAACTCAGTTGAAACCAATCACGACAGGTGACTCGGTTGCCAGACCAATTATGAAAATACTCATGCCCCACCACTGCATCAATATTGTCATAATCCGTATCGGTTGCGGTTTGTGCATTGGCTAATATATATTTCGTGTTAAAAACATTGAGCCCTTTGTTTTCCATAGCGCCCATATTAAAATCGCTGACAGCAACAATCATATAACGATCTAAATCATATTCTCGACCATAGGTCTTTTCATCCCAGCGCATCGCTTTTTTAAGCGCGAGCATGGCATGTTGGCATTGGTCCTGATCGTGAAAATCTGTGTAGATTTCTAAACTGACTACGCGATTATTCATCGTCACAAAATGATCGATCATACACACCAGATCACCGGCAACCAAAGCGAATAAATAACAAGGTTTTGGAAAAGGATCTTGCCAACGCACCCCGTGTCGCTCAGCATTCAGATCAAATTTTTCGATCAAATTACCATTGGACAATAAAACAGGAAAGGCACGCTTATCCGCATGAATGGTGGTTGTAAAACGGGCCATCACATCGGGTCTATCCAGATAGTACGTCATGCGTCTAAACCCCTCTGCTTCACACTGGGTACAAAACATGTTTTTGGATCGATAAAGTCCCGAGAGCTCTGTATTCGTTTCTGGATGAATGTGTACGATGGTTTTCAGACTAAAGCTTTGGGGGACTTTAAAAAGGGTTAGGGTTTTCTCATCTACGGCGTATTCTGTTGCTAACAAGACCCGCCCATCCATATGTATGGCTTGCAAGCTCAGTTTTTCGCCTTGTAAAATCAAAGGCGTATCTGTACCAATAGGGTTATTTGTGCTATTCGGATTACGTCTGCATTGCAAAGTTGCTTCTACGGTTGTCGGAGCATTGTCTTGAAGATCAACGATTAAATCCACTTGATCGATCATATAATCCGAAGGCTTATAATCTTTGAGATATATCATGCGTATTTTTTCCTTAAGGATAAAGGGCTGCATATAGAGGACAGGTTTTTCTACGTTCGTTGGAGGGATTATCGGGACTCACTACATAAACATTACGGGGACTACTATCCTGCGCTACATTCGCACAAACTTGATCACCAAAGGGCAGGCTTGTCTCTTGCTCTTCCCGAGGATTGCCTTGATTATCCAAAAGGGAACTTGTATCCGATCTAGGGCTCGGCTTACAACAAGGCAAACATTGAAAATAAAAAAACAACCCACGTAAATTGGGTAGCAGACTTCGCATACGTATACTCCCTTTTTCTACTTTAGGTATCCTACAAACAAATACAAGCGCTCGTCAAGCACCGCACCATTGCATCCGTCGATGATATCCTTGCGGGGATCCAGCCCTTCTTGCATTGCTAAAACGCAGCTACATTCCGTACAATGAGAATACATGATTTTATAAGGTAGAGCACTAAGCGATGCGGCAAGACTTTTCTTTCAAACATCATCGCCTCATCATTACCTTAATACTCGGTTTTTCTTCGGGACTGCCACTCGCCCTCTCCGGTGGCACCTTACAAGCCTGGTTTACCGTATCGGGAATGTCCTTAAAAACGATTGGTTTTTTAGCATTTGCGGGTGGACCTTATATGCTTAAATTTTTATGGGCACCCTTGATGGATCGATGGAGCCCACCTTTCTTGGGTCGTCGAAGAGGCTGGATTGCCATCTGCCAGCTTTTATTATGCTTATGTATTCTTTGGATGGCCTTTTTAGATCCCAATACCCATCCGCATATTTTATTTTGGATCGCTGCGGCCATTGCCTTTCTTTCAGCCTCACAGGATATTGCCATCGATGCCTATCGGGCAGATATTTTGCAGCCCAATGAACGCCCCATGGGTGCGGCCATGGCCATTAATGGTTATCGCGTTGCTATGCTGGTATCTGGAGGTTTGGCCTTGGTCATTGCCGATCACATCGGTTGGAAAAATATGTACTTTATGATGGCCTCTCTCATGGGCATTGGCATCTTAGCAACAATCCTTGGCCCCAATCCTGAAGAACAATCCGCTGTACAGGCCCCGCGTACACTTTGGGACTGTACTATCTTGCCTCTTATTGATTTCTTGAAAAGACCCCAAGCACTATGGATCTTACTATTTATTGTTTGCTATAAACTAGGAGATGCTTTTGCAGGGGCACTTACCCAAACCTTTTTGCTGCGCGCTATTAAAATGTCGCTGTCTGAAGTGGGATCCCTGGTAAAACTGCTTGGTTTTTTAGGCACGATTGTAGGGACGACCATGGGTGCCTGGTATGTACCTAAACTCGGCTGGTTCAAGGCTTTATTGATCTTCGGCATTTTGCAAGCGCTATCCAATCTCAGTTATTTGGCACTGCTTTATACGGGTCCTGATTATGTGATGGCAGGTTTTTCTATTTTCTTTGAAAATATTTGTGGCGGCATGGGATCGGCGGCTTTTACCGGTTTATTAATGGGTCTCTGTAATGCACGTTTCACGGCCTTCCAATATGCACTATTTTCATCGCTCAGTGCTGTGGGTCGTGTTTGTATTGGGTCCGTAGCCGGTATTATTGCCGAATATGGATGGTTTGAGTATTTTATGGCTTCCTTGGTGTTCGCCGTACCGGGCTTGTTATTGCTATGTTTGTTTAAAAACACTATTCAAACGATGACTGCTACACATAAATAGTCTCTGACGCTGTCTTGTTTTCCCTCTATCTAACACTTCAATGCCTATAAGATTCTTTCAGCATCACACTTAAACCTGCTGCCATAACCAATGCCACGGGTAGTACCACTAAAGCAGCCACATAATCCCCTGCCACACAGGCTTTTTCAAGTATGGTACTATCATCCAGTAATGCACCAATCATGGTCGGTAAGAACATACCCCCTACCATGGTCAGCATATTGGTAAAAGCGATCGCGGTCGCACTCACTGAGCCATGTGCAATATCATTACTCACCGCAAACACAAGTATTTCTGCGCTCGCAAAAAAGGTCGTGAGAAATAACAAAGGATACATCCATAGCACTGAAGCACTGGGCATAAAAATAGTGAATGCCATGAAAACGGCGGAAAAACAAGAACCTATAATGAGAGGTATACGACGACTATGAATTTTATCGGATAAAAAGCCCCACCAAGGGCCCCCGACCGCAAAACCTAAAAATAACATCGAAGATCCCCAGGCTGCTTTTGCCTCGGACATACCCGTTGCTTTTAAGAAATCCGGTGCCCAGGTTTCTGCAAAACCTACGATAGGCAAAAAGGTTAAACAACCAATGGCACCATTCATCCAAACTTGCTTACTTAAAAGAATTCTTTTGAGTGATTTCAGAGGCACAGCGACATAATCTTTTTGTAGCGATCCTACAATAGGCTGAACATCCTCTGCTACTTTATCGCGTAAAAACAACCATAATAGTTCTGTAAGAACAAGACCTATTAATGCCAAAAAGCATAAGGTTTCACGCCATCCCACCTGGTGCACTAAAGCTGTCATCACAACCTGACCACTACTAGCCCCTAACATGCCTAAGGTGCTCGATAACCCTGCCATAAAGGCAAAATACTTTTTGGGCAACCACACATGAGCGATTTTTAAAATACCCACATAGGCAAAGGCCGACCCAAAACCCATTAGGAAACGCGCCGCTTGTGCTATCCAGAGGTTGCTGGTTTCTGAAAACAAATAAGCGCTACCTGCACAGATTAAACAGGCCATCGTTAAGATCTTTCGCACACCATAGCGATCGAACAGGACCCCCACGGGAACCTGCATCGGTGTATAGGCATAATAATAAAAGGCAGCTAAATGTCCAAATGCCGCTTCCCCCAAACCAAAACTCTGTTTTAAGGGATCGTGCATGACACTGGGTGCTACGCGTAAATAATATTCATAGAAGTAAAAGAAGACCGCTAAAAAGCACATAAAAAAGGCAAGCGCATATGCACGCTTGGGATTATTTTGAGTGGATTTCATGGAGCCAGTCTCCCAGGACAAAGTTGGTCGGGGCGAGAGGATTTGAACCTCCGACCACATACACCCCATGCATGTGCGCTACCAGGCTGCGCCACGCCCCGAAGCACAGACTATAACATTGAAGAGCCTAGACTGGGAATATCAAAGGTAGATTAACAGCCCGTAAGCGGGCCTTGAGCTTTTGACCCGCCTTACAGGTGACAACCCGTCTGGCTTTAATTAAGGTGGGTTTGAGCGTTTTAGGATTACGCCCTGGACGCGCAGGTTTATGACGTAGTTCAAAATTGACAAAGCCTGAGAGCTTAACAGGCTCCCCCGATGCTAAAGAGCTGCGGATTAACTCAAAAATCTGATCCGTAAAATCGACAGTACCTAAAGCATCTAAACCCAATCCTTGCTGGACACTGTGCCCAAGCTTAGCCTTTGTTAGCGTGCCATCCATAGACTACGCCCTTAAGCTTGCTTGAAAGTGTTGTTTTAGATCTTGTACAACCGTGTCTACCAGACTCTTAATCTCAGTTTCCTCCAAAGTGCGCGTAGGATGTTGAAATATCAAACCTAAAGCAACACTTTTTTGTGCTACATCCAGCGCTTTGCCTTCATACACATCAAAGATGATCACATTTTGTAACCATTCGCCTGCGCTCGCTACAACACTTTGCTTGAGATCGGCGGCAAGAACAGTCTTAGCCACTAATAAAGCGATATCCCGTCGAACACTCGGAAATTTTGAAAGCGGCACAAAAGAAGGTATGGTTGCCACAAAAGCCGATTGATCCACTTCAAATAACCAGATAGGCCCCTGTAAATTCAAGTTTTTTACAATACGTGGATGCAGCGCGCCCACAATGCCAATCTTTTGATGCCTGCGATAAATAGCCGCACTTTGTCCGGCTTGCAGTGCTGGATGTTCAAGGGCTTCAAAATGCAACGGCTCGAAATCCAAAGGCTTGCGATTGCAATCGGTTCCAAGCAGGCTGACTAATGCTTCTACATCGCCTTTGATATCATAAAAATCGTGTGCCCGTCCTTTCAAATCCCACTGTTCAGGCGCTAGGTATCCGACACATAACCCGGCTAGCAGGGGATTTTCACACAAACTATCCTGCTGATTAATAAAACACGTCCCCATTTCAAAGAGACGTGCACGCTTGACTTGACGATTTTGATTATGCTGCAAGGCTGTTAACAATCCTGGCCATAAGCTGCTGCGCATCATGGCCATTTCACTAGAAATAGGATTCTTTAAAAGCAAAGGTTTCTCGGTCATACTCAGACGATCGGCCCAAAGTGGATCGATAAAACTATAACTGATGATTTCTGAATAACCGCGATTGATCAAAACTTCTTTTAGGGATCGATCCAGAATTTTTTGATCGGACAACACAGGTGCTTTTACCGTACCACAAAAATCGACCGCGGGTATGCGATCAAAGCCATAAAGTCTGCCTAATTCTTCTATGAGATCGACCGAAAGCTTGAGATCCAAACGGTAACTCGGTGGCTGCACATGAAAACCTTCGGGCTGTGGTACAACCTGCATATTCAAGCGTTCGAGAAGAGCGATCACCTGCTTATCATCCAGCATCACACCCAGTAACTGTTGGATCTGCTTGCGTGCTAAAAAAATAGGCGTTGATGGATGCGCACTAAAATCTTGTGGCTGTACGGTATAAATAGGACCGACTTTGGCCGCTGTGTTTTGAGTTATCAATAATAAAGCACGTTTTAAGGCACGCAGCGCCAATGTGGGATCAATTCCTCGCTCAAAGCGATAAGAAGCTTCGCTGTGCACACCATAACGCTGTACCGCTTGACGTATCGCAATCGGATCAAAGGAGGCACTGGTTAAAACCAGGTCTGTGGTTGTTTGAGTGGCGGCCGATCGTGCAGCACCCACAATGCCCGCAAGGGCCTGTACGTTTTTTTGATCCGCGATCACCAAGGCTTCCGTATCAAGCTTGATGCTCCGATCATCACCCAGTTTAATAGACTCTAGCTCCTTAGCTTTTCGAATCACCAGAGGGCCTTCAAGTGCCTGTAAATCAAAAGCCTGCAGGGGTTGTCCTAGTTCTAACATCACATAGGCCAGAATATCCATCACGATAGACAAGGGCGTAATCCCTGCAATACTTAATTTTTCTAAAATCTCAGGTGGTGTTGCAAGCGTGTTATCGAGATCACGTATCACACAGCTGTAATAATTTAGACATTCGGAAGCTTGAACCTGCACAGCATATTGATCGGTATCCGATAACAAGGCGGCATACGCCTGAGAAGATACTGCGCTCAAAGGTGTATGCGTGATGGCCGATACCTCACGCGCAAGGCCTTCTACGCTTAAACAATCACCCCGGTTGGGTGGAATTTTGAGGGTTAAGACCGCACCGGTCGTAGATGCCACAGACTCTAACTGTTCTACCTCGATACCCGCATAGCTAAGGGCATCGGCTAATTCAGCCAAAGCCAGTGGGTAATTAACAAAGCTTTTTAACCAATGTTCATTAACTTTCATTTTTTTTCCTAAGCGCTACACCCAGTTTATAGAATTGTGATGCGAAGGCAAAGCTTAAATGTTCGCAGTAAGCACGGCCAAGAGTGTTTGCATATCAAGGGGTAATGGTGCCTCCCAGGATAGCGGTTCGAAGCTTAAGGGATGCGTTAAGGCTAATTGCCGTGCATGCAAAGCCTGACGCTTAAAGCTTTTAAGCGATTCCACACTAAAACGTTTACCATAGGCTGAGTCCCCCACAATAGGATGACGCTTATGGGCCATGTGTACACGAATTTGATGCGTACGACCCGTTTCTAACTGTAAGCGCACATGGGTATGGGCCTTGAAACGCTTGATCACCCGATAATGGGTAATCGCTTCTCGACCGGATTGGATCACTGCCATGCGGGTTCTATCACGGGGGTGACGCCCTATGGGCAGATCGACCGTGCCACCCGAGACCATCACACCATACACAATCGCCTCATACACGCGCTTCACAGCTCTGGCTTGCATAGCTGCCACCAAGCCTGTTTGAGCCACAATCGTTTTAGCCACAACCATCAATCCGGTCGTATCTTTGTCTAAACGATGCACTATCCCTGCTCTTGGAACCTGCGCTAAGCTTGGGCAATGGTGTAACAAGGCATTCACCAAAGTACCGGATGGATTACCCGCACCTGGATGCACCACTAAATCTGCGGGTTTATTGATAACGAGAAGGTGTTCGTCCTCATAGACAATCGAAAGCGGCATGTCCTCAGCACCCCAATGGACGGCTATCACCGTTTCAGGATCTATTCGGATCTTATCGCCTTCTGAAACCATCTCTCGGGGACGTGTAACCGGCTGATCATTCACCAAAACACGCCCATGCAGGATCCAGAGCTTAAGCCTACTACGGGAATGCTCTGGAAAAGCCAGAGAAATGGCTTGATCCAAGCGCAAACCATGAAGCGCGTCGCTAATGTCTAGATGAAGGGGTATGTTATGCATAATTGATCCAGGATACCACTAGCGGTCTTTTTTAGCTCTATGTAAAATCTTTGCC
>JACCDN010323259.1_pt1 | contig 18664 bp, 11 predicted proteins | sample 7441691 | NCBI WGS metagenome assembly JACCDN01 (sample SAMN15323439, study PRJNA562643) | freshwater metagenome | isolation source: river surface water | place: USA:Blue River Watershed | collected 2017-08-16 | reverse complement strand
TTTCTTCAGAATCTAACTCGCTCAAAAGCCTACAAAATTTCATGTGGGGATATTGCATGGTACCCTCCTTAAAAGAGCATACCATAGCGGGAACTCAATTCACAGGTACTTTTCGGATAAGCATTAGACTTTTTAATCAACCGCTTTTGCAGGCTACAGGATTTTATGGGATCCAGTCTGGTCGATGCTGTGCTGATGCAAATAAATGAATTTGCTGATGACCTGACTATGATCGATAAGATGAATAAGCTTGAGAAATTTCATTTTATTAAAGACGCCCGATTATGGCAACAGATGAGAAAGCTGCGGAACCATTTGATTCACGAGTATCCTGGCCATCCGGAGCTGATTGCCCATTTTCTCAATCAGGCGTATCCGTTATCATTTGAACTCCTTGAAGTTTTAAATAAACTTTTAAGTAGCCTCGAAAGGATCCCATCCGATGAATCTTGAATCCATCGGAAAGGCAGCTCCCTTATTTCTCACCACAAAAATCCTTGAAAAATTCTCGGGTTCCTAGCTTTTCCAGCCGGGTTTTCATCGTGCTGTAAAGCGGCGCATCCGTCCCGGGAAGATTCCCGTTATGGTTATGAATGTCCATAATAACATCCGTCTCAAAGTATTGCCAGTCGGATTTGTTCACGTCCGTATTGTTGCTAAGTTTTTTGACGTTGTCGTGGAAAGCCTCAATAGAGGGCTTTTCCGCCTGGATTTTAAGGCAATACATGCGATAAAATACCCCCGTGGCGGGATTGAGGTGGTCCACGTAGTGACCATTTGCCTCCGCTTCCTCCACATGCGCAAGGGTAATGAAGCGTTCTAAGGTTTGCGCCGTTTCTTCATTAGCCTCCCGATGGGCCGTTTGGGCTAAAGTTTCATTTTGTTCCTTATTTCCTCCAAACTCCATCCAGGCGAAACTTTTGTACCGCTCCCGGTATTCCTTGCCAAGCAAGACTGTTCTTCCATCATCAAAGAACGGGAGCACCCCTGCAGCCATCTTGGTAGGGGGAGTTAAAGGCTGCTCTTGATTCAGCATTTTTTCCATCGCATTTGCTGCGTCAACCGGGAAGACAGCACAGAAAATTAAAATTAAGCCAATGGTTCTTGTCATTTTAGTATTATAAAACATATTTAATTCCTTTCTAAATTATACAGGCGTAAAGATCAGGGACGCCTCATTAAAAAAACCATATACCGTTATTTTTGAAATTTAAATGATTTATTGTTGAACTTTGAATCAAATGCCAAAAAATAAGTCTGTTATATGATAACGTAACCATAATTTTATCAATACATTGATTTCAGATTCAAGATGCTGCTTCTTCGTTCAGGAGCAATCAATCTCACTGGAACAGCTTGACACTCCTCTTTTTCATTTAAAATTTTCATATTCTCCCATCTAATAGCAGCTGCATACTCTTCCCTGAAAGAGAGGAGGGGAATTATATCCCTCTCCTCTCTCCATCCAGGTTGCCTTAATCTATTTCAATTTAGGCGCTTTTTTATTAGGGATATACTGGTATCCCAAATCGCTGGCAATTTTAGACCAGCGCTTTGCTTGTTCTTCATCCTTTACAAGGCCTCCTATGCCTCTTGAATAAAAGAAACTGACGCTGTTCGCTGCCTTTGCGTTACCTTCTTCAGCTGCTTCCTTATAAAGCTGCAAAGCTTCTTCGAAGTTGCCTGCGTCTTGCGCCTTTTTGGCAAGTTTGTTCAGCTGAAATCCCTTTATATGTTGTTTTGCTGAACCAGCGCCTTGTTTACCAGCTTTCTCCTGTTTCAAAGTTTTTCCCGAGGAGTTACCCTGCTTTTTCCCTGTAGGCTCTTTACCGGACTGAGGATCTTCATACTGATATCCCAGACTTCTTGCAACCTCAAACCAATGTGTGGCTTGTTGCTCATCGGGTGAGGGAAGCCCCATGCCTTCTAAATAGAAGAAACGTACGCTATTTGCTGCCTTTGCGTTACCTTCTTCAGCTGCTTTCTTATAAAGCTGCAAAGCTTCTTCGAGGTTGCCTGCTTTTTGCGCTTCTCTGGCAAGTTTGTTCAGCTCAAATCCCTTTATATTTTGTTCCCCTGAACCAGCAGCTTGTTTATCAGCTTTCTCCTGTTTCAAAGTTTCTCCCGAGGGATTACTTTGCTTTTTCCTTGTAATCTCTTTACTGGGCTGCGGATCTTTATACTGGTAGCCGAGACCTTTTGCAACCTCAGACCAATGCCTCGCTTGTTGTTCATCGGGTGAGGGAAGTCCCATGCCTTTTGAATAGAAGAAACCGACGCTATTTGCTGCCTTTGCGTTACCTTCTTCAGCTGCTTCCTTATAAAGCCGCAAAGCTTCTTCGAGGTTTCCTGCTTTTTGCGCCTCTCTGGCAAGTTTGTTCAGCTGAAACCCTTTCATATTGTGTTTCTCTGAAACCACAGCTTGTTTCTCATCGGCCTGCTCAACGGAAGAAATGCCTTTAGACGATGGGGAGGTTCTCGGTTTATAGCCAAGCTCTTTTGCTACTGTGAACCACTCTTTTGCTGCCTGTGCATTGGCTGGAATGCCTTCCTTGCCATTCAGATAGAAAAAGCCTACGATATTCGCCGCTTTTCCATTACCTTTATGGGCGGCTTGCGTATAATGATCCAGCGCTTCTATAAAGTTTCTCGCATTTTCTTTTTCCCTGCCCATTTTATAGAGGTTGAATGCCTCCTTTTGCCCTGCGCTGATTTTATCAGGTTGCAGTCCGTTTAAGCTTCGTTTTACTAAAGTGGGCTTATCACGAGAGTCTGCTTCATTATGCTTATCTTCGAAGGCTCTATGATAATTGTAGTTTGCCAGATTATGCTGCTTCTCTGCTTCTTGTTGAGTGGCCACAGAATAATGAGGAAGACTTGCTATGCGATCATTCCCTGAATTTTGCGCAGAAGTTTTTACTTTCCCCGCAGGCCTGACATAGCGTTCTTTCTTGCCAGTCTTGCCAAGAGACGAGACCTTTGCGGAGTTGCCCTCTGAAATGTTTGAAGGTAATTCAAATTGAGCCTGAGAAAGCCCGCGCTGGTTCTGGCGAGGTGGTCTACCGGCCAAAGCTAACTCGAATGCCTGTCTGAAGCCATTCGACCGAAGAGCTTTATAGTCAGCTTGGATGCTCCTTTGTAATTGGTCAATAATAAGGGGCATGTTTTTTGCTATTTTAATCACAAATCCTTCTTCCATATTGTGCTTGTCCATATTGGCTGCTGATAACCCGGCCGCATGGCTCCTGAGATCTTCAAAAACCTTGTTCCAGTGGTTGGTATAAGGTATTGCCGCATTGGGCCCGCCAAAAATTTCATTAAACTCAGGATGCCGCACAACGAAGGCTTTTGGCTCAAGTTTTGCCTTGCTTTCATCCCATACCTGTAAAAATTCATACATGCAATTGCGGGAGCGTAAATAAGCATCGTTCAGGAAAATAAGGACAAGGTCAGCTTCCTTGGCATGGCGCATGAACGCCTCAATATCAGTTCCCATTGTCATACCCAAGCCTTCTTCTTCCCGCACATCCCGGTAATAATTATTGATGTTTAACTTTTTCAGGAAATTCTCAAAATCATCTACCATCGGTTTTGTGCTGTAAGACCGGTTCCAGCAGTAAGAAAGAAAGATTCGCTTGTTCTGTTGCATAATATGAGCGCCAAGCTCCTGGAGAGCCGGAGTAACATCTGTATCTTTTTTTAAAAGACTGTGAACAAGAACATTAGAGCGCGAGAGACTTTCTTTAATCTGTTGAATCGTCGCAGCCTGCTCCTGCGCCCATTGATTTTGCTGCTCAAGCAAGGCGACAACTGTTTTCCCTTGCTTGTTTTCCAGCGTATAGTCAAATTTTTCAGTTTTCATAAATGGTAAGACGCAATCCATCTTTTGTTTTTGGACAGCTTTATGAAAAGCCGTATTGCCATCATCATCCTGGATATTCACAAGGGCTGTTTCCTCTTGCAGGAGAAGCTCCAGCAGGGTCTTATCCCCATTTATGGCGGCTTCATGCAAAGGGGTTTCCCCATATAAGTTTTTAATGTTGACATCGCAGTTAACTTTTAAAAGAAACTCCACAATATCCTCCTTCTTTTTTTGGATAGCAAGGTGAAGGATGGAGTTTCCGTCATCAATGTCCTGGGTATCCCTGTCAACTTTTTCCCTGTTGATTAGCCTCTTTACTGTTGACAAATCCCCGCCCGTAACAGCATTGATAAGTTCTTGCTGCTTATTGCTTAACCCTGCAAAAGGCTGGGGTATATTGTGTGCCTGTTCGCTGAAATCGCAGCTATGTCCTTCTATTGTTGACAGAGCCAGAGTGGAAGCCGTTGTGAGCAGGACTAAAGATTTTTTGAAATTCATGATCGTTCTCCTAAAATAAAGTTTGTTTCATTTATTTGCATTTTTTATGCAAATGGTTAATAAAATAATTATAGATACTTTCTTTCACACTATGGTTGAGGGTTACCTCCTTTCCTGTTATAAGTTGCTTTCCTAAAGTGTTTGCAGGGTACGCGAAAAGTCTTGAAATGACCTGTTTGCAAGAGACTTTGCGTGAAGCGCCAGACTGTGAACCAGCGTGCTTTTTCCGCTCCCCGTTACGCCAATGAGGAGAACCCTGGTTGTGTGAGGGTTCTCGGCTTGTAATTGCTTTTGAACTTCCGTTTGCGTTTTGAGAATAGATGATTCCAGGGCTTTATACGCATCATTCGCATTATTTTCTGTCCCCTTAATGGGACACGCGGTCAAAAAACCAACCGCTGTACACGTAGAAAGCAGATTTACTATCGTATCCGTAACGCCTCTCCATTCTTTTGATTTTGAGAGGCTTTTGGGAGTAGCCTCTAAAATGAAAGTTGACGCTGTCGCTAATAAAGACAAAGCTTTTTTTAATTTCATAATCAGTCTCCTATAATAAAATTTGTTTCAAATATCTTTTAATATGAGATTGCTCATTAATGATAATTTCCAAACCACAGATTTGTAGCCTTGTTATTATTCTGATCCCAATTAAAACAAAGGCGGTACCCATCATTAATCCGTATGCTATATAGTTTTTCTTGCCTACTGCTTTGTCCTCTTAAATGTTCAATATTTCTTCCCTTTGATAAAGAGCTTTTTAAATCATTGAAATTTTCTGCTTGATTAATTGTTTTTAATACTCCCAAAAGATTATTCTTAAATTCTCTGTAAATATTATAATCTTTATCAACCCAAAATTTTTCCAACTTCTTGCCTTCTCTACTTGTGCTGAAAGAGGCGATACCTCCTCTGACGTCAGTTGGATTTTCTTGTAAATTAAGCCTATGGTGAGACCTCTCTGTAAAAGCGTTTAGCGGTTCCGAGGCGGATGCGCCTCCCTGGTAAAGGCCGGCCAGGCAGCAGGGAACAATTGCGATTTTAAAAATGTTTTTCATGATTTTAACTCCTTGTTTCAGTTTGGTTGTCAATTTACGTCGAACGCTTATTCGCGCCCCACTCATCGCAATTTACGGCTTGACATTTGCCCGGCCGACTCTGAAAATCCCTCATGGAAAGCTCTAGGGGGAAATACCCCCTGTTGGGGCGTTACAGCTTCCAGGTGTTTTTGATTCAATGAAGGGGAGCCAGAAGATGCGTAAGATGGCTGGGAATTTTTTGATCGAAGAGAGAAAGTTCTTGTTAAGAAAAAATGATGGATTTTAGCTCTGAATCCGGTATCCGGGCATACCTGTGGGAGATCAGATCATGACAGAAGAGGGCGCACAGTTTAGCTTGCCCCTGGAGTTTTATGCGGCTTACCTGAAAACAATAAACAATGTCAAATTCAGGCGCCGGGAAATTGACATCATCGCGTTTATGCTCAATGGCCGCTCAGGTAAAAAAACAGCCTCTTTTTTATCCTTGTCTCCCAAAACAATTGAAAATTACACCCACAACATCATGGTGAAACTGGAGTGCAATTCACGCGAAGGCATTATCGATTTTATCGAGAAGTCTGATCAGCTGGGAAACGTAAGAAAATATTACTCTCTCTTATTGATGCAGGAATATTTTGAATCCAGAATAAAAGAGATTGATCTTGTTTTGAGCAAGGGAAAAAGGATTTCGGTCACCGTATATTACCAAAAAACAGAGAAACATGAATTTTTACTGCACGAGATCCAAAGGCACCTGAAGATTCTGGGAGCCAGTGTTTGTATTGAGGCTTTGGAGAAGGAACAACCATTTTCTGAAGTGATGTCAAAAAAGCAGGACACGGATTACGTGATCTATGCCGTGCCTGCTATATCAGAGCTAACCACCATCACTCCCGCATTAAATCGTCATGCTGGATCTGAGACGTCCCCACAAACCAGCCGACCAACAACAAATGTTTTTTTTCTGTTTTTAGGAGACCCGGTTTCTGGCGAATTGCCCCTTGAGGCTATAAATGCTGGCTGTTTATGCCTCTTTCAGCACAAAAGCTACTATCTTTTCTTTTTTGAACTTCTCAAAAGGCTTCTTCCCGATCTCGACTTGGAAACAATCATTGCGGAATTCAATAAGAAAAGCTCCGTATTATTCGACAACCCTGGCGCTCGCTCTCATGCTGTAGCACCGGGATCAGAAAAAGGCCCTCCTTTAATAAACCAGGTTGTCTTGAACTCTATAAATTTTTTAAAACAACGCAAGCGAGCGGTTTCATCGTTCATTCTTGTGTGCCTAGCGCTCTTCGCAGGGGTTCTTGTCAAAGACGGTCTCTTCAGCGAGGAAAAGAGAAATTCTTCTCGCATGCATCGTTTAAAAGAAGAGCCAACGCTATCTATTCAGTCAGATTTGCTGATTCCTGCAGATCCTGTGCTGCTTGAACGGCCGTCCCTGATCACCCGGATTCATGGCAAGTTTCAGGAAAAACCGGACAGCATACAAACCATTGCCCTTTATGGTGCAGGAGGAGCCGGCAAGACTACCGTTGCCCGCCAATATGGCCGTCAACAAACAGGAATCGTGTGGGAAGCTAATGCGGAAACACCCGGCGCCCTCAGGGAATCTTTTGAAAACCTTGCCTATGCTCTCGTTAAAACCGATGCGGAAAAAAATACATTGATGGGGTTGAAAGACATTAAAGATATGGATGAAAAAGAGGCCAGGCTCCTGTTTTTTGTGAAGGAGAAACTAAAGTCCCATCCAGGCTGGCTTCTGATTTTTGATAATATTGAAGGAATCAACAATATCCGGAATTATTTTCCTTCTAACCCGGCTGCATGGGGAAAAGGGAAAGTGATCGTTACCACCCGAAACAGCAATATAGCGGCCCACTCCTTTATCCATCACGCCTTGTCTGTAGGGGAATTAACGCCTGAGGAAAAATTAAGCCTCTTTACCAGGATAACGGGCAACGGAGACGGGCATAGTCTAGAAAAAGACCAGAAAAACAAGGTTATCAGTCTTTTAAATAATATTCCGTCTTTTCCTCTTGACGTATCCGTTGCCGCTCATTATCTCAAAACATTCAATATCCCCTACGATGAGTATATAAAGAACATCAGTGAAAACATATCCGAGTTTGATCAAGTCCAGCATAATGTGCTGAATGAAATCGGCGCCTACTCAAAAACGCGCTACAAGATTATTACCTTGTCTCTAAAGGAAATCATTAAGGAATCAAAGGATTTTGGCGACATCCTTCTTTTTATGAGTTTACTGGACAGCCAGAATATTCCAGCAGAGCTTATCGACAAATTCAAAGATCCTATTATACGGGACAGCTTTATCCACTGCTTAAAAAAATACTCTCTTGTTCTCAGCGGCCAAAGTTCTTCAATTCCTTGCCTTTCCATGCACCGCAGTACGCAGGATATTGCTTTAGCTTATTTGAGCCGTGAATTAAAGTTCGGAAAAACCAGTCCCCTGTCGCAAAAAATTTTTGACGTCATAGATAATTATGTCGATCAAGCTATAGAGGAAGAGGATGGGTCCCGAATGAAGCTCTCTGTAACGCACGTTGAGAGATTGCTGGACCATAAGGGTTTATTGCCCGATATTGCTATGGGATCTATAAGAAGCAAGCTGGGGTGTATTTACTATTTTGTCAATGATCACGTCAAGTCACAAAAAGCTATGGATGAAAGCCTTCTCATACTCAATAAAAATGCGAATGACAACTCTCTCAAAGATAAAGTGGCCGACTCTTTCATGCATATTGGCTATATTCTGACGGAAACGGGCGATTACCCCCAGGCGCAAAAATTATTTGAGCGTAGCCTCGATATTTACAAGGCCGGGTCTCCCCGCAATGAATTGGGAGTTGCCTGGGCCTTGTCTTATCTGGGCAATATATATCGCAGACAGGGGCATTTTGAAAAAGGCAAAGATCTTCTGGAAGAAAGCATCCGGATTCAGGAAAAGCATCCTGAAAATCCAATCAGAATGGCCAGAACGTTGAGTTACATGGGAAGCGTATACAGATGGCTTGGCGACTACCAGAAAGCTGACGGGGCATTCAAGACAAGTTTAAAGTATTACCAGCAGTCTCTTCCTCCCCATCATTTCCGCATCGGCTGGATGTTTTCTTATCTGGGCAACTTGCACAGAAAGCTGGGCCAGCTTGAAAGCGCGCAAAGTTTCTTTGAAAAAGGTCTGGAGATTTACCGGGCAAACTTCCCTAAGGACCATGTCAATATCGGTTTAATGTGCGCTTATCTAGGAAACAATCATAGAAAATTAAAAAACTATGAACAAGGGCGGTTGTTACTAGAAGAAGGATTGGAGATTTATCAAAAGCAACCTAAAAAAAACAATGAGCGGATCGCCTGGATCGCCTTTCATCTGGGAAAGACTTATGAAGGCTTAAAAAATCAGAAGAGAGCTAAAGAACTATTTGATAAATCTCTTGAGTTCTACAAACAAGAATATCAAAAAAAGGGAGACATTGAAAAATCGGAAATTTTAAGGAGAATAGGGGAAATTTATTTATTTAACGACCAATTAGAAGACGCTGAATCGGTCTTAACTCAAGCCCTTAATATTGTTGAAGAAAAAAACCACCCGAATGTTTGTGAGTCTCTTACAACTCTAGCGCAGCTTTATGAGAAACAATCGCTTTATGCTCTGAGCCAGGGTAACAAAAAAGAATCTCAAGATTTGAAAAGTAAATCCCTATCTTGTCTACAAAAAGCCTTAAAAATTATAAGCGGGGGCTTGCCAGAAAGTTCAAGTCGTGTTGAAAAGATCCAGAATAAAATTCGGGAGTTAGAAAAGACATAAAGAGTTATAGCCATCAAGGATGCATGCGGCATTATGCTTCTTGTTAGGAGTGTCAAATCTAGCATAGATAGTATGCGACATGCCAACTAAAAAAGTATGATGCCTAACCACGAGGATGGAATGGCATCATGATAGGAAACGCGTAATTGATGCACAACTGTTAGCTAGCAATAATGAGGAACCATGACGCATAATATAGCCAAGTCATTTTTGTTGATTCTTACGACCACTGTTTTTTACTCGGCAAACTCACTACCCATTCAGGGGGTGGACAATAACCCCGCAGTCCCCCTGGAATGGAATCCGAAAGAACGCCCTTCTCCTCGATTGCAACAAGTTAAAAGTCTGATTCCAAACATGGAACAGAATGTTAAAAACGATGTTCAGTCTATAAAAAATTATTTTGAAAGAGTTAAACCTCTATTACATTGCCCGAAGTGCAGAAGACAAGATGAAAGTCATCATCAACCAGAAGACTTGGATTATTGGCATGCCGGTTTGTATTATCATGATCTAATAGGACAAGCGTTAGCGGAAGATGTTCAGAATGAAGAGACGAATAGGCCTACTGCTAAAGGAAAATCAGCCGCCTTGCAATCCCCACAAACACAAGGGCTTGAAGGCAGGGAAAAAGACTTATGCAGTATGGCTGATAAATCTAAAGATAATAACGGATGTACCGTTGAATCAACGCCGAAACATACGATACGATTTATGTCTTGTTCTTCGGACTTTGTTAGGCCAGGAGAATTAGGATTATTTTGTGAAGGAGAAAAGTTATATTGTCAAATTTTTGGTAAAGTTAACCTCGAGATTCAAGTCGATGAAAGCACTCAGGACGCGGCAACCTCAAAGGGCTTGCGAAGAAATATTTTTGAGAAAATTATCGGAGTTATGAATAATGATAAAAATGAAAGGATGTTTGGTGTTGCTCACGAACAAGAAAAAGAAGGCCAACACGATCTCGCAGCTGTTAATTATAATGACGCTTTTACAAGAATAGAGGATTCAGAACAAGACGCATTGCTTCAATTCATATCATTATGTGGTTATAGGACAAGGAATGCATTAGTTGAAAGTGACCCCCATCATAACAGCCAGACAAGCGGATATAGCGGCGCTATTGTTGCGCATTTCCCTGGAAAGGCTGCTATCCCTGCACAAATCATTAAAATATTTAGAGAAGAAGAAAAGGGACTTGAAGAGTTTTTATATTCTTTAATGGCGTTCCGCCTCCATCCTCGCCATGAATTGAAGATCGTTGACATCTATGACGCCGTACTATGTCAAAACGCTTTAAGTTTTATCATGGAAAAAGCAAGAGGAAAAGATATCGACTCTTTTATGATAACAAATAAGATAAAAAAAGATGAAAAAAATAGAAGAAACGTTATCAGAGCCTGTGCTCAGTATTTAGGGAATTTTCACGTTATCCAATCTGAACGCTATACAGAAACTTATAAAGGCCGTTATCTTGGTCACACAGCGGAATTTTTTCATAGTCTATCGCAAAATCTAATAGAAGAGGAGAAAGAATCTAAGCTTTTTAAGTTGCGTTCTGATGATAACAGGGAACCAGAAGGCATATTTCTCAATTCTGCCAATATTATTCAGGCGTTTTGTAAAGATAAGCAAAAAGAGGCCATAAAATTTATAAACAGGACACGAAAAATCTTTGAAAAGTGCGCCGGTGATATTTATAGGGCTTTAAACGCTGAAGACAGGGATAAAGAATACTGGACAACCATAACACACGGCGACGCTCATCGGCGGAATTTCTTTTATGACCATGAGACTACAGGCATACCTGAGGATTCCCTTGAACGTGTCACGATGATTGATTATTCCAGTATCATGAGGACTTATGAAAGCATTGGCGATCCAGCAGAAGATATTGGGCGCTTTTTAGGATCTTTATGGGATTGGGCTTCTGAAAGTTTTGAAAACCACCCGCCAAAAGAGGGTGAGCTCTTAAGCGAGGAAGATCTTTTAACAGTAACCGAGGAAGAAAAAAAGAAAAACTATGACTCAATGAGTGCCCTTCAAAAAACTTTTTTGGATTCCTATTTTGAGGTTATAAGCCAAAAGTATCATGGCCTTTCTATTGAGAAATTTAAAGAGATCTTCCTTGAAAACTGCAATTTTTATCAGTTGCGGTATTACAGGGCCATCTTTAATTCTAAAACAGATAGAAAGAAGAATAAATCCAAGGAAATTCTGTTTAATTACTGGTTTAAACAGATGGAATCTCATAAATCGGATTTGGTAAAACATATAGAAGATATTATCAAACAGGAAGATGAACGCAAGGAAAAAGCAAGGTCACAGCTTAAGTGGATTCCCATTCAAAGTGCTGACGAAATCATTCATAATTTGCCAAACAGGGTAGACTCATTTATTGAAAGCGCTCCCCATGGGGAAAGCTCAAACAGCAGTTATCTCACCCAACTATTCACTCAGCTTCAGCATTCAGGAACGGCAACGCTAACTTCGCAAGGCGAGAATGCCGGCCTGGGAGGAATTGGCAAGACTTCCTTAGCGTTAGAATATGCTCATGAGAGCTACCATAATAGGGCATATGATCTCATCTGGTGGTTGCCTAGCGAAAACTCAGAACGTTCACTTAAAGAAAGATACAAAGAGATTTTGCAAAGCGTTAATCCAAAGTTGATTCAAGGAGATTTCAGTAAGGCGGATTCACTTAAAGGCTGGAAGAAACTCATCGAGCGACAAATTTCGTCTGAACACAAGTGGTTGCTGATTTATGACAATGCTCGAAGCTCTAAAAGTTTAGAGGATATGATCCCCAAAAAAGAAAATATCCATGTTTTAATTACATCCCGTCATTACAAGGAGTGGGAGCTTTCTTCCCTTCTTAATCTGACGCCGTTCAGTCTGGAAGAGTCGATACACTATCTCCTCACAGTAACAGGCGCGAGTGATAATTTAGAAAACCGCGATATAATAAGAAGGGTTGCGGAAGCGCTTGACAATCTCCCGCTTGCTCTTTCTATAGCGGCCAATTACGTTAAATTGGTTGGAGGAGACGCGGTCACGGGTGGTCTTTTTGAAACGTTTCTGGAAGAGTTTGATAAGGATCCTGACGCTAGAAATCCTGTAGCAGATCAGCCAACGCTATTTAAACGTTTGGTTGGAAGCACCTACAATATACTGGAAAAAGAACTTGGCAAGGGATCAGAGATTGCCAGGTGTGCAAACAATATTATGATTTGGTGTTCTTACCTTGATCCTGATTTTATTCCCGAGGATACCTTCTTGAACATAGAAGAAGATAGAGAGAGAACAAAAGAGGCGTTAGAGCGACTATACTCTTTGTCTCTTATTAGAAAAGTCCAAGATCACGCTTTTTCTGTTCACCGTTTAATACAAAAAGTCATTAGGGGGAAGCAGCAAGAAAAAGCCCCTCTTTTAAAAGTTATGTCTAACGTAGAACAACTTTTTCATAAGGAGCTTGCTGGTAATAAAAAGTTAGAGACTCTGATATTATTACCGCATGTGCTTAGGCTACTTGAAAATTCAGAGCCTTCTAAATCATCTGAGGTTGAGCAGTCTGCAGAACTCTCTGAGAAGAAACCTAGAGCGCCCAGATACGTAGATATATCAAGTAGCGATACGTATTCTCTGCGTTGGATAGGGAGAATTTTATTTGATTGGTATTCTCATCAAGAGATATTCGGAGAATGGGAGGATGTTAGATTAAAGAAAGACAAGGGCTTTATAAAAAAACTTTCACCAGAAATAGAAGGCTTACTAGCAATCAGAGAAGGTGAAAATTCTAGTGATTGGCCCAAACAGCACCCACACCCTGAAATCTACAATGTTGTCGGTTTAATGCATGCCGCAGGCAGATATGGTTTAAAAGAAGACGGCAATGAGGCTTTGAAATACTTGAAGGCAGCCTGGAACAAGGGCAATGGAAGTAGTGAAGCCAAGTTTTATAAAGGTGTGCTTTATTACAACGGCGGATGTATAGAGAAGGATAATGCAAAATCTAAAGCCTGCTTCAAAAAAGCTGCTAAAAAGAGGAATGTTCACGCTATGCATAATCTCGGCATATGTTATTACGAAGGCAAAGGTGTAAAGGAAAAAAATCCTAAAAAAGCCGCAGAATGGTTAGAAGAGGCTGCTATTGAGAAATACCTCCCGGCCATGAATACCTTTGGGGATCTTTGTTACAGCGGTGAAGGTGTGGAGAAAAAAGATCCTGAAAAAGCTAAGAAGTTGTTCAAAGAAGCCGCCAAGCGCGGGTATGCTCCCGCCATGAATAATATGGGCAGGTTTTATCAGAATAAAGCGGAAGAACCGTATCAGGTAGATAAAGAAAAGTATTATGCAAAAGCCATGAATTGGTACACAGAAGCCGCTAAACAGAGGTATCCTGACGCTTTGCACAATGTAGGTTGGTTTTACGAGAGAAGCAAGCACTATGAAGAAGCCATGAATTTGTACAAACAAGCTGCACGCCAAAAACACGCAGCTGCCATGAACAATATCGGCATGCTTTATTACAATGGCCTAGGTGTAAACAAGGATGATGGGCAAGCCATGCACTGGTTTAAAAAAGCTGTTGAAAGTGGGTATGCTGACGCTATAGATAACATAAAGGAAATCGCAAATCACTACTTACAAGAAGACACACCACAGAGCAGTGAAAAAGCCCGTAAATGGTTTGAGATAGCCGCTAATCTGGGAGATAGTAAAATTATAGATAGGATAAAAGAAATCGGAAATTCCTATCTGGGAATAAGAAGTTCCTCCCTACAAGGGGTACATGAAAGACCCATCACAAAGAATAATGAGACAGCTCGTAAGTGGTTTGAGATAGCCGCTAAATTGGGTGATACTGACTCTATGGAGAAGCTGGCCTGTTTGTACAAAAAAGGTAAAGGAAAAAATAACGAACAAGCTAAATATTGGAGCAAGCAAGCACTTGAAAAGAAGACTTCAAACAACAAGTAAATAAAGTGACCTGAATCGGCTTTGATACTGTGTAGAAATGGGTTAAATTACAGACTGCATATTTCGTGAGCTGTCTGCAAGCATGCGTGAAAAGTGTTCAAAGAACTGGTGCGTCCAGCGAAGGCTGGTTTGTTCAGCAGGAGTTAGGCCTTCTAACCCCAAACCCCTGACATTTCCCATTATGTATAAAATAAGTTTTTAGCCCTAATTTTATGAATTTTTTTCTGTGTGTGCCAGGAAAAGTCGCACTGATCTTGTAGGTGAAAGTCCTGCTATGGGGGGGGGTGTTAAGGAAGGACCGTTTTGGGGTTCTACGCCCAAACCGCCGAAATTTCCGAGATAGTAAAGCCTTTGAAAATTTCAAATGATTATGGAGTGGTTATCAGTAAATAATCTTCTTTTATATTTTTAAAACTGCTTTTGATTATTTTTTTTCATAAAAATTTTTTTTAATTCAATTGATGCTTCTTCGATTATTTTATTGATGTCTATGTTTGAATCTTCAAGGAAAGTAAAGTATCCAGTGAAATGAAGATGCTGCCAAGCAGCAGGGGACGATTCATTTGTTAGAAATTGTTGTTGCTTCGTGTCATTTTCATCTGTTTTGTCGAGCAAGCCAGATTGAATGTAGCAGTTGTAGTATATTATGGCTGCAGCGATAAGACGCCCGCATTGGTTGCTAATTTCTACTTCAATATCGTAACCGTTCGAGGAACCACCCCATTTTTTCTACTTTACTTTGGAGAGTTCTACATTTTAGGTTTGCCAGGCTTTTGGCGCATATGCGCCTGGCTCGCCCTTTAGTCGAGTAGCCGCTCCTCAGTTGCCTGAGGAGCAGCCCTCTTGGAACGGAGCGGGCCTGTTTCCATGCACTCCGCTCGAGCATCAATAAGGCTGAATTATCTTCAACCCGGAATAGTGAGCTGCGTTGCTGGTTGTTTTGCGGCGTATGCGTTCCTGTTCCCGTTGTGCAAAGTATTCTGTGTACAATGGGTTAAATGGCGTAGCCGCGCTCTTGATCTTAACATGGCGGCGAATCTTGGTATCACTCGCATTCTTTAGATAAAGCGTGTGTTTCCGGCAAGGTAGTGTAGGTTCTTCAATAAGCTGATATTATTCGATTTTATTTTTTTGATGAAATTTTATTGAGCATAGAAAAGTCTCAGCGTTCTATCCTCTTGCGCGGCGGTGAGCATTCAGTGGTACAACGTTTTCTGGCAACGGTGGGGAGGGAAAGACAACCGGGGTAAAAAGCGGACTGTCAACCCGCTCTTTAAACATGCGGTACCGTTTTTTGATTTGATTCATGAATCCGGGATCGCTGTTGATTTTACGCTTTATGAAACTTAAAAAGAAAGGGCTATGCACCGTCTGTATGCTCCAGGGATCCAGAAACCCGCTTGTTAAAGATCCTGTCGTGTCTTTATCCAACCCCCACCTGTAATAATAGCTTTTTGATTTCCAACCATACGCCACTGTGGCTAAAACACTTTTCCTGGCCGCATCCGTAATGACAATGCTCACCTTATGGCAGTCACACATATAATCCTGACAGAGTAAATCAACCATATGATAGGGGCCGTTCGAGGTGAGACCCTCTGGGGGAGAGGATATATAAAACGACCCAAGGTCACCTTCTTCAGGAAACAAAACGCTGAAAGCTATCAAGTCTAACATATGCTTTTAACTCCCTGGGCTGTCTTAAACATAATCAAAATGCCACTTACTTTCCACATGGATTGCCGGAATTCCCATGCGGTAAAAAAACGCTTCCTTGACCTATAACCATTTTTCATAATTTCTTGTATATTGTGGTAAAAGAAAAACCCTGTTGAACGTTTGCCTTAATGCCGAAGCCATCTCCTAACCTCCCTGAAGTCGTTAAATTGACTGCCGCAGAGCTTGAAGGACTCTATCATCGCCTTGAAAGCTCGAACCTGAGCGATAACGACAAGCGTTTGTTTAAAGGATTGGCGCAAGCCTATATTTGGCTAAAACATAAATATGATACAGGTAAGCTTGGTCTCCATAAATTGGCAACCATTTTATTTGGGAACAGGTCAGAAAAACGGGGACAACGCGGCAAGGAAAAAGAGGAAGAAGGCAAACAGACTGAAAGCATACCCGAAAGCCAAAATAAGGAAAGCGCCCCATCAAGCATTCCTGGTCCTGAGGCGCCCTCGAAAAACGCCCTGGCAAGCGTGAATGGGAATTCTGCGCAACCTCCTAAAGTAAAACCCAAAGGCCATGGGCGCTTAGGGGCGGATGCCTACATTAATGCTGAAGATATCACTGTTAGTCATCCAACTCTCAAGCCTGGCGACCCTTGCCCGGAAAGCTGTGGAGGCAAGTTATATCCCATTGAGCCGGGAGTTCTGATACGCATCGCCGGTCAGGATATTGCTAAAGTCAACCGCTATCATATGCAAAAGTTGAGGTGTCATACATGTGGGCTTCTTGTGAAGGCTTCCTTTCCCCCGGAAGTCAGCCCAAACAAATACAATGATCGCTTCAAGGCCATTTTGGCTGTCCAAAAGTATTTTGTGGGCGTTCCCTTTTTCCGTCAGGAAGCCTTTCAAGAATTGATGGGCTTTCCCCTTTCCGATTCAACCCAATGGGATCTTATAGAACAGGTTGCCAATAGCGTCCACCCTGTTTTCAATGCCCTGGAAAAAGAGGCTGCACAGGCAAAGGTTATTTATAACGACGACACGCCTGTAAAAATAATTGAGGTTATGCAGCTGAACAAAAAGGATCCAACCCGAAAAAGGAAAGGGATGTTTACGACAGGCATTTATGCTCAATTTGATGGAAGCAGGGCCATTTCCTTATATTATAGTGGAACCCGCCATGCGGGAGAGAACCTGAGCCTGATTTTAAGACACCGTTCCAAGGACTTGCCTCCTGTCATCCACATGAGCGATGCCTTAAGCGCTAACCTTACGGAATTTTTGGTAAGTCGGGCAATCTGTATGTCCCATGGCCGGCGTAAATTTATAGAGATTGAAATGTTTTTTCCTGAAGAATGCCGCTTCGTGATCGACCAATTTGCCGTGGTTTATTACAACGATGACCAGGCAAAGAAATTGGGGCTATCGGGTAAAGAGCGCCTTGCCTACCATAAGGCGCATTCCCGGCCAGCCATGAAAAAACTCAAAAGGTGGTTAGATAAACAGGTGAAGGAAGAACGGGTGGAACCCAACAGCGGTTTAGGTAAGGCCATAGAATATTTACGAAGACATTGGAAAGGTCTAACCTTGTTCCTGCGCCAAGCGAATGCTCCATTAGACAACAATATTTTAGAACAGGCCTTAAAAATCCCCATCCGCCTTCGAAAGAACTCTCTTGTGCACCGGACATGCCATGGAGCGCATATTGCCAGCATTTTGATGAGTATCATACAAACGTGCCGGTTATGTAAGGTTAACCCTATTGATTACCTGACGGTTTTACAAGAAAACAAACAATTTGTGTTTAAGGATCCTGAAGATTGGCTTCCCTGGCGCTATAAGGAGGCGTTGCAAGAGAGGATTTGTGCTTCGTTAATGGCGGCTTAGAAGAATCACTGGCGCCAAGTTGGCGCCAGTGAGGCGGTGTTTGGGCATGCAGAGGGTTTCCTTGAGCAAGCAGGATATGGAGCTGGCTTGGTGTAAGGGAAAAAGCAGGGATATTTTGGGTTGGCCACCAGGCGAGCCGGCCTTTGGAAAATCTTTTGGCCACAAGCCAAAAACCGGATCCATCAAAGACCAGGATTTTTATAGCTGTCCGGAGTTTGTTTGTAAAGACAAAGAAGGTTCCCTTAAAAGGATCTTCGTGCAGAGTTTGCTTACATAAGGCTGCCAGGCTGTCGATGCCTTTTCGAAAATCAGCTGGCTTAACAGCCAGGAGCAGATGATGATGTGGCGTAATTTGGAGCATCAGTGTGAAGACGGGTTTAAAAAGGTCTGGAGGACGGGAACAAGATCTTGAGGATGGATCCCTGTGGCTTTCATGCTGATCCCGCCTCTTCCTTGTACCTCCAGGATGATAGAGGAAGGAGGGAGAGGCCACTGAGGCTGCTCGGAGGTTTCGGTTACAGGGATACGAGCGTTAACAAAATGGGATTGTGAAAGAACAGGGATGTCTTTGGGATCTTCTTTCGGACCTTCTTGTCCTTGTTCTTCTAAATGAGAGAAGAGCTGTTGGTAACTGATCTGCAACTGGGAGGCGATTTGGCTGTAGCTGTATTGTTTAGAAAGGTTCCTGACTTCGTTCCATAAATATTCCGGAATCTTGCAGCGTTTTGGACGTGTTGTGCGCCATTGATCGAATAGAGCCTTGACGGCATCGAGGGTGGATGGTTCTGCAGGGTCGTTGATGGGTATTGAAATCATTGGCTTTACTCCCTATTTTTTGAAAACCGTTAGGAGAATACCAAATTATTTAGACCCACGTCACGCAAACTTGCCGGAACCACAC
>JACCDN010197812.1_pt1 | contig 18667 bp, 16 predicted proteins | sample 7441691 | NCBI WGS metagenome assembly JACCDN01 (sample SAMN15323439, study PRJNA562643) | freshwater metagenome | isolation source: river surface water | place: USA:Blue River Watershed | collected 2017-08-16 | reverse complement strand
GGGCTTTTGAGCAGTCCATGAATGTGAATTACAACAATTTCAAAAATCAAGTTGCCAAAACCCGAGGCTATGAATTTGCAAAAGCACTAGGCAACGTTTGGGTTGCCATGCTTGCCGTCGAAGACGAGCAAGCTCGAACTAATAAAGAAACAAAGGTACTGAATGTCTAAACCACTAACAATTGCATACAGCGACATCTATCTGGACTGGAAGTTGGGCGCGGGCGATGGCTCGCACCCAACCAATCCGGTTCGGGCAAAGTTGGCTACTGAAAAACTAATTGAGCGCTTGGGTGATGCCGTGCGCGTGATTGACCCTGCACCAGCAGAAACTTACGCTGCCGATGAAAAGGCACTTGAACTTGTGCACTCAGAGGAGCACATTCACGCTGCCCTACACAACTATGTTGACCCGCAGTGGTCTGGCGCCAACAAGTCTGTAGCCGAAGCGGGCTTTGCTATGTTTCGTGGAACTGTGCGATTGGTTGAGGGAATGCTCGCGGGCGAAGTTCAAGTTGGTTTCAACCCTCAGGGTGCTAAGCACCACGCTCAGCGCAACCATTCAAGTGGCTTCTGTGTTTATAACGACATGGCCTGGGCAGCCCTCACCCTCAAGGCAGCTGGCCTAAAGCCGCTTTACCTCGATTGGGACATCCACGCTGGTGACGGCGTGCACCACCTGTTGAAAGAAACCGATATCCCAACCCTGAGCATCCACAACGGTGGAATCTACCCAATGGACCCCGAACTGATGGATTTATCAAAGCGTGGCACTCGACACACTCAACACAACCCAGAAATGCACTCCTACAACTGGAATGTGGTCTCGGGCGACGGTGATGATGCCTTCAAATGGGCCATGGATGAGGCTGCGTCTGTGATTGACCAGTACCAGCCTGACGTTATTTTGCTTGCAGCGGGCGCTGATGGCCACGGCGGCAAGAGCAACCTGGGTGTGACTAATACCTATTCATATGAGGGGTTCAATTACGCTGCTCGGATTGTTGCCGAACTTGCCAACAAGCACAGCCATGGCAGAGTGCTGATTGGTGGAGCTGGGGGCTATCAACCGCTTGATCACACGCCGGACATTTGGGCGAACGTTGTTGAGGTAATTCAGAGCGCGTATCTTTGATTCGTTTCTTAATAGCCTGGGTCTATACGATAACTAGACTATTTTGTTGGCCATGCCGCTTATGAGAATTGCTTCTTGTTGCATACTCTCGAAAACAGCCTCTAATTCCTTTTTGGAAGCATTAAATGCAAAATCTAATTCTGGAAGATGAACCACGCCGATAAAGTATTCGCCCTTATCAGCATCTTCCAAGAGACTGAACTTATGAGTGCTGTCAAAAGACTTTAATTTCTCTATGAGAGCCTCAAGGTTTCTAATTTGCAAAGCCTTCGGTGAGAGAACTGAAAAAATAATGTCATACTGCTTGGAAACTATCTCGTCTTCAATGAAAACGCTTTGCACGCCTTTCGAAGTCTTATTGATTGCAACCAGTTCTTGTGGTTGTACCAATTGCCCATGTGGTGAAATTTTGAATCGACGCAATTTGGAAGTTATCGCCTGGAAACCGCCAATGGCGTTTCCTCCATGAAAAGCCCCAGGATTTTCATCAAAATAATAAGGTTGCATGATCCGCCCCTATGCGCCGAAAGAGTTATTTATGTTCACAAAACTACACCCTTACAAGCATCAATCTGAAATAAGAATGAGACAAGTACCATTGAATTTAGGCGTCTTCAAGCCCCAACCAGTGGGCGAGTCTTTCTAATCTCCCGGCATCTGGACGTAAGGGCTTTTGAACGTAAGGCTGCTTGGTAACCTTCTGGGGTTTGGGTTCTAAAGTGCCTTCAGCTTTCTTTCTCCGATAGTTGAAGTAAGCGGTCAAACCACCGATCAATGCGAAAAGAATTTCCATCAGCAAGCTCCTACTTAGTTTCCAGAATTCTTAGGTTAGATACTTCCTGTGACAATTTGTCTAGAAATACAGCGCTTCAGGTTCAAAACATGGCACCAACTCCGTTGGGCTGAAACTGTATAGATACGTTTCGTCATCCCGTGCACCAAATGTGAGCAACCGAAACTTTGGCTCGTACTTGGCCCCCTTTTGCCCATACTTCTCAATGAATGTCAGTAGTCCGTGCGGATCGTGATTATGCATAATTCGCGTTGCACCGTGACTGTATTCAATTTGAAAATGATCCCCGCCACAATAAGTAACCATGGCCTTATACCAAGTCTGGCCAGCAGCTAACTTACCTTGGATGAATGCGGGCTTGTGACCGTAAGAATATCGATCGCAAACAAATGTTTCTATGGGCATGATGCCCCTTTCCGGGGCATAAAAATAACCCCGATAGGTTCGGGGCCTAGACCCCATCTTGCCAAAACCTTTTGGTATTGGCCGCATCTTCTTCCGGGAGCACCCACCGATGGGAGGGTTGCCGTTCAGCTAGCCGGAAGGCTTATCGCTGAACTCTTGATGCTTCGACTATCTTAACTCCATGGTCCGTCAATAATTACGAATGACCCTCCTAAATTGTCAGAGGGTACCTCTAGATTTATCTCTCCGGGGGATAAGTCACTAGGCAGAGGGAGCCACAAAAATGACAATTCTAGACACAAAAAAGCTGAACAAGCTATGGGCTAAATCCACCGACCTACAGAACCCACTCCGTGAACGCCACATGTTCGACCTTGCGTTTTTCCTCTGGAACAATAGGCAATTTGAGGAGTCTGTTGCCGTATCCGGAACCTTGATAGAACTGCTCGCAGACCGCCTTGGGGGGTCCCTGTGGATTGACGCAATGCACCTCCAGAGCATGGCCCTGCACGATCTAAAACGTGATGACGAGGCAATTGAGACCGAACTTCACTCTTTGGAATACGCGGAAACACTGGAGCCAGCTAGCGAGCGCGCTTTTATGCACTGGCATCTCGCCGACTGCTATCGAACAACCGAACAGCAAGAATTACAGGAAGCACAGTATCTAAAGGCAATTGATGCGTTCATTGAAAGTGAGAACAAGTTCTTTTTAGGCCAGGCGTACATTGACCTAGCAAACCTTCACTACGGTGCTAGCCGCTATGACCAAAGCAAGAAATACTTCCAGTCTGCGATACCTGTCCTAGAGGAAACATCCCGCACCGATCGAATGCCATTTGTGAAATATCGGCTTGCTGGAGTAGAGCGTCATTTAGGAAATCTTCATGTTGCTCTAGCCCTAGCTGAAGAGGCAGTGGAACTCGCACGCTTTGCAAAAGACATTGTTGCTGAGCGCGAAAACTTGATTGAATCTGGACTCGTGAATGAAGGTCTTGGAAATTATCAAACAGCACTTGCAATCTTTGAATCACTGATTGAAGATAACGATGATTCTGTGAAGAATCGTTCGGCGGCCAAGGCAATCTACCTAAAATCTGGAATCTTGGAAAAATTGGGCAACTTACCCGAGGCAGTTGAAGGTTATCGTCAGGCAATTCCATTACTTAAGGTTATGAATCTTGAAGAATTGTCTATCAACGCGCAACTAGCAGTGATCCACATTTCTACAAAGATTTAGCTATCTTGAAGCAGGTTGACCGTCTGAATTACTGCTTCTTCAGCTGCTGAGAATTTAACCATTGGAATTGAAAGCTCAGCCTCTCCGTCGTTAGTTTTCACTGAAACTTTTATGGAAAGTTCACGGGACAAACTTCCCCAGATTTTTTCAATGGAGTTCAGCCAAGATGAGAAACTTTCATGAAAGTTTCTCTGGTTGTCCCACTTGCGCGTAGCCTGAGCGGTCTCATCTGCGCTTGACTCAAGCAGCACCTTGACCCATGCTGATTTTGCCTTGGGTGCCGAAATTGAATTGAACTTCAGAGTTCTAGATGTTCTAGTCGCACGATCGGTAAGCAAATTGGATTCATCGGCAACCAAGAAATTCAAATTACTGAACATGTCCGATGGAACAGATTGACCCAGACCAACCTCATAGTCAGGTGGAGGAGCCATTGCAGAAAGAGTTTTGCTTTCGTAATCGCTTGGTCCAGAAATAGCGGACTCGAGTACTTGACCACCAAATTTATCGATGAATGCGACCCACGCCTGAACGTATGTTCTGCTGCTTTTTGGGCTGATGGTTCCGGCGGGTCTTAAGTAATACTGATCAGCCTCATCGCCCCAGTAAATCACCACGTCATTAAAGAGGTTTAAAACATCATCAGCCCAACGAGAAACATCTGCAATTGTTTCTAGTTTGCGGCGTTCCAGGTTTTCAATGCGTTCACGCGCGGAATCAACATTGATGTCTCGACGTTCCGTAAGCCAGCGCTTTGCGTACTTGAAATCAAAAGGCCTAAGGACCGTGTTTATGAATGCAGATCTGGTCTTGACCTGGTGGGTTTGGGCGCTCATCGGAAGAAGCTGTGCCTGCAGCTCCTCAAGCTCTGCCAGAAGCTCTTTATCTTCGACCTGCAATAGGGCGTCGGACATGGCTCTAACTTGGCGGATGCCCTCGTCGTCCAGTTTTTTTAGGATTCTGCTGATTGCACTAACCGCGCCGCTCTGCACCGGGATCTGGTACTTGACGGTGAAGGCGCCAACCAGCCGGGCGATAAGCATGCTGTAAGACGATTGAGCCTGCGATGTCTGTTGAGCGGTGAACTGCTCGATCGCCTTGGCGAAATCCTCGCCGGTGGTTGTCTTCATTAGAAATCCTCTTTGGAATAGTTTATTTCTCCTTTTCTAACTCAGACACCTGACATAAGGTCCCCTGATAATTCAAGGCATAGCGGCCCGTTATGAAACTGCAATAAATATTTTGTCTCATTTTACTGATTTACTGCTTGAAATAAACTTATTGTGTGGTATGGTTAGGTCATGACCAAGATTCCAAACGGCATGATTGCCGATACAAGCTTCGAAGGCGCCCTTGCCTTGTCGCTAGATTTGCCTGGCTACTTCGCTGAAGCGGCCTGCGTCGGGAGCAACCCTGGATTATTTGATGGCGAAACGATTGGTGCCATCTTGGAGGCCAAGAAGATCTGCTCCGACTGTCCAATTAAGGACCTATGTCTGGACTGGGCACTTATGACACAAGACTCCGGCGTGTGGGGTGGCCTAACCCCAGCCGAACGTAAGAAACAGCGCAAAGGCCAACGTCCAGTTGATATCGGTGAAATCCGACTGCTGGAGACCAATCGGGCACGACTTATGTCGAACACCCCAGTTGCCACACTGGCAGCTGAATTCAAGGTCACCGAACGCACCATCTTCCGTTGGCGCAAAAAAATTCAAGCAACATCCCAAGTTTCATAAACCCCCTATAAGAAGGAATAACTATGTCAAAGTCAAATAACGCCAGCATCACAGTTGGCACATCAGTAGTAATCGAGTCACTTGAGGTCAAGGACCCACAGGTGATTGCAGCAGTTCAAGCAGCCCAGGCTGAGAGCCGTGACCTACCCGAATACATCACCAGTGCAATTGAGATTGGTGTCAAGGCACTTCAAGCAACTGGCGTCAACATTGGAATCGACCAGCTGACCGAGGGAATTAGCAATGCCGAAAAGACAATGTCCAAGGCAGCAACTGCGCTCTCAAAGGAGATCTCCGAAAAGATTGAAAACATCACTGGCACCGATGGAATTCTCGACACCAAGCTCGCCAAAGTAATCGATGAGTTCACCAAAGACATCGAAGGCCTAACAGCTAGCGAAAAATCACCAATTCGTGAGGGTATCAAAACTCAGATGACCGACATGGCTAAGAAGCTCATGGATGACTTTGCCCGCGAGACAAAGCGTCAGAAGACCGAGATTGAACAGTTGCTTGATCCTTCAAATGCAACATCACCGCTTCGTGCCTTGGCGGACAAAATGGATCTGGTTACTCAGAGCGTTCAGGGTGTTAAAGAAGAAATGCAGCAGAACGCCGTCGTGGCCCAAGTAATTGAGAATTCAACGCAGGGTGGATTCTCGTATGAAGACCAGGTTATCTCAGCGATACAACGTATTGCTGGACTAGCCGGTGACGACTGCGAGGCCACAGGAAACGTGAAGGGCCTATTGCCTAACAAAATTGCAGGCGACGGTGTCGTAAGCCTCAAGCCAAACGGAGACAAGGTAAAGGCACGCATTGTTCTTGAAGCTAAAAACGCAGCTTTGAACATGACTAAGTGGAATGAAGAGGTCGCGTTAGGTAAAGCTAACCGCGATGCTGCTGGCTTTATTGGTTTCTGCAAGCACATCGGTGACATGCCAAATAAAAACCGCATCATGATCATTGATCGCCAGACTATGATCTTGGCTTTTGATCCTGAAAAAGATGACCTTCAGTTAGCGCTAATCATTTACCAGATTGTAAAGATGAACACCCTAGCTACCTCGGGTGCGCTGGACGACAACAAGGTCGCTGAGATCAACGACGAGCTTGACCTAGCTATCAAGTCGCTAAAGAAGTTTGACTCACTTACTAAGAGTGCAAAAACAATTGAAAATTCTGCCAAGGGAATGTACGGAACTCTAAAGGCTATGAAGGGTGAAATGCTTGAGCACCTGAATTCAATTCAAGGCGTGGTAGATGTAGACCTTCCTCCGCTTGAACTCGAGTCTGCCGATTTGCTAGAGCTGGAGGAAGGTGACTCTGATGAGTAAGGAAGTGAAAGCCAAGAACTGCCCAAACTGCGGAAAGCCGGCATTACAAATCACCTACGGACTGCCGACAGAGGACGAGTTCAACGACCCAAACTTCTATAGCGGTGGATGCATCATCTTTCCCGATCAACCAAATTGGGCTTGCCCTGACTGTGAAATCGAGTTTGTCTGATGCTTTTCTTTATTGATGGAAACATCATCGAAGTTGTAAGAGAGTCTTGCTACAAGGGAATTCTGACATTCTGTAGCCCAAGTCGAAAGGCTCTAATTGGGCTCAAGAGTTCAACCATGGGTGAGCCGGTTCGTCTCGTTGGGCAATCACACAAATGGGCCCTGCACGTACCAGAGGACCAAGCACCAAACTTCATAGGTTTTGCTATGACTAGAAAAGTGGAAGAAGTTGACCGAATCACCGGGCCTGCTTTGGCATTTGCCTATGACTTTGTCCTCGAAAGTTCCTTGGAATCAGAGGGGACCGTATTTGGAGATTACGGTTACTGTTGGCCTGACGAAGTTCAAGATACCCACAGAAAGCTGTTTGATTGTGATGACCCAGCCTCTGGAGAAGTGTTTTTTGTGCCGATCTGGACCTTGCCTGATGAATTGACGGGGGCAAGTCGGTCTGAAAAACTAACCGAAAGGTTAATCAATGAGGATATCGAGGAGGAACCAAATGAGTGATTTAGCTACTGACAATGATTTATTAGTAGACGAAGTTGAAACTCAAAAAGATAAACTTCCTGCGGGCACGCTATATTTCATGCGCGAGACTGACTATCTAACTGGTCAGCAATTTGATTATGTAAAAATTGGAATTGTTAAGGGAGAACGAGATTTCGCAGCTCGAGAAAAAGAGCACAAGACTGGAAACCCCCGAAGCATCAAAAGCATAAAAGAGATCTCGACCCACGCCGTGCAGACTCTAGAGACATTTATGCACAACAAATTTTCAGTCAATCGAGTGTCATCAGGCGAGTGGTTTTATCTTCCAGGCAGCCAGCTTGACGAAGCAATTGCCCTTGCCGAGTCCCAAGCAGCAGTCCTGGCTGACTGCATAGATCGAATCAGAATTCTTGGAGAATCCAGTAAAGCTGCCCACGATAAAAAACCACTGACTAAGACAAGTGAGCTCGAAAATGCAGTAATTGAGCTGCGGAGACTTGAGACTCGATTAGCAGAAAACAAATCGCTCAGGGACCTTTTGAGTAAGCACTTAATTTCTATTGCAGGCGACAATCCAAATTTTGAGAAACTTTTCAAATTCTCGCAAACAAAGGATTCCACTCAATTTGACGGTGCTGCTTTAAAAAAAGAGCACAAGGTTTTGTATGAAAGTTTTATGACTAATGAGTCATTTAGCTGGGGTTACAAGGTTTTAGTCGAAGGGGATCACGAAGAAAAATCGACCCCTACTTTAGAGAACAAAACTCCCCTTGAGCTTCACAAAAACTATTTAGACGCTTGGTCTGAGAACTCGTCACTAACTTGGGATTTGATGGTGTTGGAAAGTCAGTTGGTCAGTTTAATTGGCGACGCCTCCGGGATTGAAGGCCTGATTCAGTGGAAGCGAACAGACCGAAAGTCGTTCGACAAAAAGGCCTTTGAAGAAGCACACCCCGAATTATTCAATCAATTTCAGAAAAAAGTAGAGGGCAAGAAGAGCGTCAACGTTGCCGAGTGGGCATCGTACGCATTGCTTTGAAACTAAGTCCAACCCTTAAGTACTTCATCGCTGGCGATTAGGACGCATCGGTACTTAGCACGGGATACGCCGACATATAGAAATTCACTCAGGGACTTACCGGTCTCGACAGCGAAATCTGAAGCTCGTTGATTTATGTCGGTTATTACGACTACATCAGATTCAAGACCCTTGAATTTAGAAATGGATCGCCAGGGAATTTCACCATTAGGACCATATGGATCCCTCAGAATCTGCTTAAGCCATCGCTCATCCGCACTCTTGGATTCTCGCGAAAACATTTCACCAATTAGTGATGTCTTAACGCCAAACGGACTAAGTACTCGAATGTCCTTCGTACGGTATTCCTCTACTAGTTTTCGAAGAACCTCGGCAAGAACTTTTGCTTCTTTTCCTGTGTTAGCTCGGACGATTTCAAACCCCCCTTCACTTGAAGCTGGAAGGCGGTGCTTTGTGATGTTAATGTCCAGACCAGTTAGACCGGGCAGTTTTTCTGCAAGCTTTGGGATGGTCCTGCAATTAGTTCGCAGACGTACATGAACCATATCTTCTATCAAGAGTTTTGCTGTGTCGAAGGGGTTTCTAATCTTGCCCTTTTCACGCATGATCTGCTGATTCTTATCACCAGCAAAAACAAGTTGCGTTCCCTTTGGCTTTTTGCTTGCGCTCAATTCGAAAAGCAAAGTCAAGATCACAGTATTGTCTACGATGTCTTGGAATTCATCGACAAAAATCGCTTCGTAGTCACCCCAATGGGGCTTCTTGGATAGAACATCAAGAGCACGAGTTGGTAATACCGCTTCGTACCAAGTTGTATCTGCATTTTTTGGGTTTCCTTGAAGTCCGCAAATTTCAAGCATCAAAGTATTGAAATCATAAACATCTATGTTTTGACGAGGCCCCAACTCTCGCCGTAATTCCTCGGCCATCATCACATTCCAGCACGCAACGAGCGAACGCTTGCCCTTCTTCGCTGAATTGCGAGCCGCTTCCATGAGCATGAAACTCTTGCCGGTCCCAGCCGCGCCGTCAAAATAAATGTGTTCATTTGTTTCAACAACGTCCAACATCGCCATTTGTTCAGCAAGCACCCGTCGTGCTGTCTGAGTGCGCTCAATGTATCTGTCATCGGCAGTTCGGTAGATCTTGAAATCGTTTATCAAAGCACCGGCAGCAGCGTCGGCAGTAGCTTTATCGAACAGATCAGGAGCCAAAGTCAATTCGCTACGGTCTTTGTGGTGCTTGATGTACTCATCAAGCACCTTCTCCACCAACGCTGCAGGATGATTGATATCTTCGCTGAGTGCTAATTCCCATTCATAGAACTGCATGTCACCCGGTGTCTTGTTAATGAATTGGAATCGGCTTAGCGAGGTGAACCAGACCAACCGAGCTATTGGTACATCTTTATAGAGGTCTCTGTTCTCTAAGAACCGGTGGATACTGGCCGTTGCCTTGTCTAATTGAGCTAAGGGGGATTTATCGGGCTTTGGAGTCTTGTCTAGATACCAGTCGCCTCCGTCGTAAACCGCGTAATTAGGTGACTTTGTCTCTATAACCAGAATTCCTCTCCCGGGCACGAAGACTACGAAATCAGCCTCTCCATGCAGGGAAAAGAGGTTATCAGTCAACTGAAGGGAGTGGATTACGGTCCAGTCTGGGCGGTCGGGTATACCTTCAAAAGCCGTGAAAACGGACCGTTCAGATTTGTTGGCTTCAGCTCTTGGCTCAGCCGGGATCATTTTTGCCATTTTGCCCCCATCCATCAATAAAAATACACCTATCCCTGTTAGACGGATGTCGCACGTAGATGTTAAGGTTGGCACAAGTAATTGATGTCAGTGGGTCAGTTCGTGAAGCTTGCGACATCACGACTTAGGGGGGCCTTTGCTAAAACTTGAAACAGTTAAACACACCAAAGAGTCTTTAGTCGTTGAAATTTGCAAAAAATTTGACATTTACGGACCACAAGTTAGCACCGGTTCGACAATAAATAGTGAAGTTCTAAACCGCATTGCTAGAGCTGCAAACGTCGACATTTCCGCCGCCCAGACTAGTTATAGAAAATTCGAACTTCTTTTGACCGCCTTCGGTGAGACTTATGATTCTCATCTTGATAGCAGCGAACATAGTCCAACTGGAGGTGGCACTATAAGTGGGCATGGTTGGAGAAAACTGTCTAGGGCCAGTGGCGCACGAAATTTTGCCTTTATTCTAAATTTTGCGGAGGCATCAGTTAGCGAAAAGTACGCTGACGATTTTGGAAAAACTTACGGGTTTAATAATTCTGTTGGTGGTCGTGTGCCTCTCTTGGAGGCTGGCGCGGGTTCAAAGGTTATCTTTTACAACACTGTCAATTCAAAAATAGAACCTAGAAAATCGTTTATTGGGACAGCCGAGATTTCCAAAGTGCATCGTTTAGAAAACGAAGAATTTAGGTTGGAATTTATAAACGTCAAAAAATTCTCAAATCCAATTCATCGTGAAGAAGTCGAAATCGTTGGTTGGAACAATCAAAACGCAATTTCGGAGATAAGTTTCGAAGGCTTTACAGAAATGGAAAAACTAGGTATGTCAGGAAGTTCCGCTCAAGAAATTAAGGCATTTGAGGTTGACGTAAGACCCGATACGGGCTCACTTCGTGTATACAGGGGCATGACGTATACCGCTCACTACGCTTTAGGTGAATTTATAGACAACTCAATTACAAGTGCTCTAAAGAGCAAAGACTTACTCCGTGCTACACAAGGTGAAGATTATGAGTTGAATGTCAAAGTGAACTTTGACTCGTCCACAAATAGTTTGACAGTTGAAGATAACGCTGCGGGAATTGCAAAAGACGATATTGGCAAGGCACTAAAAGCTGGGGCGAGTAGGAACGACAATCAAGTTGGGCTAGCAAAGTACGGCGTCGGTATGAAGGCCGCAGCTTTTTGGTTTGGTTCCACACTAGAAGTCGAAACACACCCGCTAGGAGAGCCCACAGGTTGGAGAGTAATTCTGGACATCAGCGGTGATGAGGCACTCCCCGCAGACGTATCCGTCACCCCTATTCCGCATAGGGGGCTCCCTGGTACAGTCCTGAAAGTTAAAAATCTCTGGAACGGGACACCAAAATCAAAATCACTCGCAACAATCCGTCGCTACTTGCCAAGTATTTACAGGTCATTTCTTCATCCGGTAGTAGACAATGAAAATACAATAGCGACGAGAATAATTTTCGAAGACGCTCGAATTCAGTACCACGAACCTGAGCTACTAGAAGCGAAATATTGGGCAAGCCAAGACGGCCCCGTCCCAGGTGCAAGCCTGCGCACTTGGAGGCAAAACATCGAAATTCAATTGACTGAAGCCACTGTCATTACCGGGTGGATCGGGATTCTAAAAGTAATGAGCCGTGATTTGAGTGGGCTGACTCTTTTTTATAGGGGGAAAGCGATTGCTGGTGCCGTGCCAGTTGGAGATACTGACGGCGATGAAGACTCTGCTGCGTCGCAAAGCCGTTCCTACAAACCTCGGAACGTTTTCAAGCAGGTTGGTTCCAAACTTGACCAAAGTTTAATTGGTGAATTTGATGTCACTGCATTGGGCAAGACTCTCACTACGGATAGTCCTAGATGGTCACCGGAAGAAGAGGAGAAATTCGCTGAAGAATTGCTAAAGCTGATAACTTCTGATTACCACGGTTTTGGGCCAGGTGAAAACCTGATGAAGATGGCAAGCAACTTTAGAAGGCGTCCAGGCAGCCAACCCCCAAAACGAAAACAAGAAATTGAAGAAATAGACAAGGAAACTGAAGCACGAGCCCAGGAAGGCTTAGATGGGAAAGTCTTCCATGGTAGACCTGAGACAATGCCGAAACCTGTGGAAAATGAATTTGACGAAGAAGACATTGAGGGCAGCCCTATATCGATTAAGCTAACAGATGATGAGGGTCACACTCACGCTTTCAAATTGACTTTGGGTCAGCAGAGAGATTCGGAATTTTTCACACTTAGAAATGATGGTCTCTCAAAACACGAAATTGGAGTAAATTTAGCTCACCCTATTTTAGATTCGGTTGACTCCACAGACACTGATATCCGCAAAGTTCTACAGTATGTGACTTTGGCACTGGGAGTGGCGGAAGTATTCGCTGACAGCGAAGATGGGGTCATCCTTCGAAGAAAATTTAATAATTCGCTTGATTCAATCGGCCAACTTAGCAATAAAGACGGGGCATAAATGGCTCACATAGTGCCTGTAACTAGCAATCAAGACGTAGATTGTTTTGAACAGTATGTCGACAGCGCAAAACGCAAATTTAAGGGAACTCTGCCGGACGCGATTATTGAAGCAGAAGAGGTGACGCTACGAGACCGGATTGAAAATCTTAGTAATCAAATCACTGAATTCTTAGAGAGCCCTGAAACCTCGAGGGCTTGGTTGGTATTGGGGAAAGTGCAATCTGGAAAGACTTCCCATCTTCTAGGAATGGTTTCGTATGCGGCAACTAAGAATTTTGCTCTCGCAAGCTTATTCACTGGAGTTAATCACGCTCTGAATCAGCAGGGGGTTGAAAGAATTCAAAAGGACCTTTCTGAGGGGTGCGCGCAAGTTTTCGAAGTGCCTACAAGCCCAAATGGATCGGCATACCAATCCCTTAAGTCTGAAGTCTTAAGTCGAATTTTGACTAGAACATCAGATGTACGAGTTAAGGGGGAGAACGCTCCGTTACCAGTTTTGGTCACCTTAAAAACACCTGAAAGAGTTAGGACACTCGGTGTCTTGCTCACTGATTTACAAGCAGAGTTTTCAATCAAGCTTAATTACTTGATGATTGATGATGAAGCTGATCAAGCGTCTCAGAATGGCAAAGCTCAAAAAAGCGAACTTTCAAAAACTTACGAAGCTATTGCTGCTCTACGTGCGACCGGTATCAAACATGCAATGCTTGCTTACACCGCCACTCCTCAAGCTGTTTTGCTTTCTGAGAGGGAGGGGCTACTCAGGCCTGATCGTTGCGTAACTGTCCCACCAAAACGTGGATATTTTGGATTAGATGAGTTTCTCGACAATTCATATTCGGGGAACCTTGTGGTCGTGGACGATGTTGGAGCAAGAGCCTCAACATTTACAAAACCGCCAGAGTCTCTTGAATTGGCCTTCTTACAATTCTTAATGACAGCCTACTTACGCACTACATACCCAACTGTTTTTTACGGTCAATCTCTCGTTGCCGTGGACCCAGAAGAAGTTGGACGCATGCGCAGCACTCAATTCATGATCCATGAATCATCTGCCAACAAAGACCAATCAGCTATGTTTCATCTCTTTCAAACAGTAAAAACAAACCTAGACGGCAAGCTAAGAAAATTTCTGGGCGGTGTTGATGTTAGCCAAATAAATGCAATCTGGTCAGTAACTTTGGCTAGGTTGGGATCAACCGGAACTGGCCTTCCAAAGTCCGTCTCCCAGCAAATGGCCGCTGAATTAATCAACCTTCTGCAGCAGAACAAAACTTTGGTAGTAAATGCCGACTCGAAAAGCCCTACATTTGGACAACCTTTTCCAGTTAAAGATGCCGAATGGGAAGTGCATTCAAATTGGACCCTTATTGGTGGCGATATCCTTGGACGAGGACTTACAATCCCCCAATTGACTGTGAGTTATTTCCTGCGTACCAGCAAAAAGCCTAATTTCGATACTGTCTCTCAACAAATGCGATTCTGTGGTTACAGGACCGATTACGCAAGGGCAACATCGATCCATGCCCATCAAGAAACTATTGATTTATTTAGATACATGCAGAAGATCGAGGGGGTTGTATGGAGGCACGCTCGAAAATGGGACCGTCATCGTACTTCACTCACGGGAAAGATACCCCCGATCATGTATGCAGCGCCGTTGTCGGCAAAACTTGAGCCAACCAGGAAGAATGTCCGCGATCCGAACTTGAGGGACATAAAAAAATATGAAACCAGTGAATTGCTGTACTCTGCAAGACACATATTTAATCCAGCGCATGTATTTCAAAACGTTAAGTCAATTAGAGATTGGTACTCAACTGCTCATAATTCGTGTGTCACTGAAAAATTTGATGATTGGACATTACTTTCGGAGATTCCAGAATCCTCACTTCAGAATTTAATTCCTATCTTCATCACGGCTGAGAACAATAAGCAGGAGCTAAGGGCGATCGCCGAGCTATTTGACGACACACTAGGCGACTTAGGACTAAGCGAAAGACCTAGCGCGGTTTACATCAAGACATCCCTAATTGGATCCAATGAAGTTCTGTCTGATCCTAAGAAATATTGGGCCGAGAATTCAATAAGGCGTGCCGTTTCAACCGATGTGACTCAAGGGAATTTAGAGTCGTGGCTGGCAAGTTACGGTCCACTGGGTAATGCCAATTCTTGGGGTTCGCTCAGTGTTCCCCACGTCGGTGATGGGCAAAGAGCGTTAGTTCGAAGGCTTCCATATGAAGGTACGGTGATAGTAATTGAGCCTTTGACGGGGAGCACACCTGGTGCCAACGCTATACCCCTAGTTCTAGGAGTAGCTTTTACAATTTTCAAACCAAAGGATTTCGAAATAAGAATGATCGGGCATGCTTAATGTGGACAATTGAGGAAATTACAACGGCAATTTTACCGTCGGACAATCCCGACCTAAATACGGGATTTAACATTCCACTATGGGATGCTGAAAAACAAATTGGAGTGGGATCGACGGCAGCGGGAGAACAAGTGCTGATTATCCCCGGGCAGGCCAGTTTGATGAGTTTTGAAAAAAAATATGCGAATTTTTCGCCTTGGGTAAACGCCTACTGGGTTGAGGAGCAAGCTAATTTAGATAAGATCGCTATTTTGTCCTGCAAATTTGATTACAATGACCTGGGTGCTATTAGAGCAGTTGCGGGTATATTCAGCGGATTATTGGAAATCAATCGCCAATACGGTACCGCTGGAAATGCAATCTGGTCCCTAAAGAAGCTTTTTGAGGAAGGCTTGCTTGCTCCAAACTTGACAGGTGTCACGGGGTTGATTGGCGAGTTACTTGTAATTCTCGCGGCCCCCTCGAAAGAGAAAATGGTTGAGGTATGGCACTCCAATGCTGACGATACCTACGATTTTTCGTGGTTGAATAGCCGCATCGAGGTGAAGAGCACTAAGACCCCGGTTAGAGAGCACAACTTTAGTTCATTTCAAGTCCCAGGCCCTAACGGAATCGTACTTCAAGTTGCATCCGTGAAACTCATAACTTCGGAAATAGGCAAGAATCTTGGGGATATAGTGAGTGACGTTACTGCAGGCTTACCTAATGACCTCGTCGAAAAGGTCCTCAATCAATGCAATAAGGTGCTGAACGTTCCTGCATTTACTGTCACGGAACCAGTAGTTGATGTAGTTTCTTCGCTAGCTAACATCGAGTTCTTTGCTGCGGAAGATATTCCACTTCCACTCGCAAGCCAGGGTGTTCTAGAGATGCATTGGAAGTCAAGTCTTGAAGATGTTAGTCCCGTGACTGCTATTTACCCGCCATCTTCATTCGACTGACTAGGTCATCTGGATTCTTTGGAGCGTTTTCAATATGGTGAAGTAGTTTTCGTCCCTCTGCTGTTTGTACTAGCAGATCTTTGTCTCGAATAGCCGTGGCTCTTAAGACTGCCCACACCACGCCGATGTTTACGCCGTTTCCTAATTGTTTGAAGCTCTTCGAATCGGCTTGGTGGTCAAATTTGAAATGTTTTGGGAAACCTTGTAAGTGAGCCGCTTCAGCTACCGAAAGTCTGCGGCCATACTTGGCCAAGATCGGAGTCTGGGTAATGGCAACCAATGCAGGTAGGTAGGTCGCAGGTTTCACTCGAACACCGGATGGCCTTAAATGCACAAGGCCTTCGAAAATCGAGCCCATTTCCCGCGCTTGCCACTCAAACTTCCGCTTTGAGGGCGTGAAAATTGGATTTGACCGCACCTTAAATTTCTTTAGCCATGATTCAATAGCAATTACATTCGCTGAGTAAAAATCAAGATTTTTCTTTATAATTTGTACTTTCCAGTCTGGAACTCCAGAAAATTTAGGTTCCGTCCCCCAGTAATCAGACCAAAGGGGAAACGCCGGAAATGAACCAGAATTTTTACGAATAAGACCTACGAAAGCATCCCAGGCATCGAGAACATGACGGTCGTCCTCACTAATTCGTAGTTTAATGTCTGAGTTATCAACTTTTCTCAATAAGTGTTTATCTAAATCCCAATTTTTTGGATTCCAGGTGCCACCTGCAATACCGTAAACATCCAGGGGATCGCAATCCAAGTCAGCTTTACCTCCCTTGGAGTCCTTAGTCGCGACGATAAAGATTCTTTCTCGATTCTGTGGGCGGCCGCCGTACTCCGGGGCCAATTTGTGAGGTGATACAAATGTATTTTCGGAACTAACACGATAGCCGAGTTCTCTAAGACTTGACTTGATTATTTCCAAATCTTTGAAATGTTTCGGGCCTGCGAGGTTACGAACGTTTTCCAAAATTACAAGTGTGGGGCGACCAGTTCTAATTGCATTAATAATGTTGTGGAACAGGGTGCCCCGACTGGCGTCCAGGACCCCCAATTGCGCGCCCGATTTAGAGAATGGTTGGCAAGGAAAGCCTGCAGATAATACGGTATGAGGCTTAATCCCGATAGTTGGTTTACCGTCGAAGTCTGGGGCTAGTTGCGTCACGTCGTTCAGGGCGTCGTGACCCCAAAACTTCTTGTATGTGATTGCTGCATCCTCATCAAACTCAGCAGACACTTCTTGCTTAAAACCCATGGCTTCGAATGCGGCGGCAAAACCACCAATTCCGGCGAATAGGTCCACATAGGTAATATTTTTGCTAGACAATAATTTCCTTACATGGCTCAAGATATAATTCAAGCTTAGCTAAATCAAAGGTACTTGCACACACCGACACTCAGAAAGGTGATTGCCCCAGTTCTAGGATCTGAAAACCCTCAAGGGGGGGGGGTGGTTCCAGATGAGCCTAAGGTCAAACTAGGGTTCCACGAGGACCATTAATTGCCGCAATTCAGTATTCGTTGTAGAGTTTGGAAACAAGCCAGGGGGATCGTCGGATGAAGTTACCCAAATTGAATTTCGGGACCGAGAACATCCAGGCAGTTTTGCGAGCCACAAAAGTAATGCCGTACGGCAATTTTTGCAAGATGGTTTTGGATAGCGTTAAGTTGGAAGTTCCAATTGATGGTGTGTATCACCGGAGCTACAAAGACCGCATGCGAGAAATCGAAAACAACATTGCGGTCCATGAAAAAAAATTTCGTACTTTAGTTATCGACTTGCGCAGAAAACTCTGGCGCACTCGTCAAAAGAATTTTATAGAAGGATTCATCTTCGAAGAAAAACAAAATTTTCTAACGGATTTAGGCATAAAGTATTGGCCGACTCTTATATCCGTTCTCAAAGCTAGCAAAAACATTCCTGGGTCAAATTTTCCTGTACATCTGGCAAGAGCACTTAGGCTGCGTGGAAAGACAGTAAACCTTGAACTTGTACTTGCAAAGTTAGACTCTTTGGAATCACGACTCAAACTTGGAGATTCGCAACTAGATCAAGAAATTGCCTTGGTAATTTCAGATTCATTGGATCAAGCAAAACTAGATTTTGATTTAGCTGAGAAACGAGAAACGAGACGGGGTTTATTCCTTGTAATTGAAAATACCTCTACAGAGGATTTTGGGATTTATTGGCCCCAAACCGTGAAAATTCTGAAACAAAAGTTTGACGCAGATTTTCACGAATTCATGCAAGTAGCTAGGAAAGCACTGACACAAGAGTCTTTTGATCAGAATTTCAATGGAAAAGTATCCGGCGATGATTTATTCGTCTTTATAGAGAAATTTGAATTTACCCTTTCAAATGCACAAAAAATGGAAATGCTGAAAATGTTGTTTATCAAAGCCCATAAGTATGACGCCATTCGCTCTGAACAACTAAGGTTAAGAGAGTTTAGATTGCAAGAGAAAAAGTTCGAAGCCTCAACCAACTCGGCTCATTTTCTTACAGAGAAATCAAAAAATTTCTCGGAACTCACTTATGTGGACAAGTTGGACGCTTGGTACGGTTGGCATACTGGTGGAGAGCGCTAGGTCAACTGCAGAAATTAGCCAAACATCTCTGCCAAGGTACCCTCATGAGCACCACGGAGAGCATTTAGCTGCCAGGTGGCAACATCCTGAATTTCAAGTTCGCCAGAGTTGTCGGTGACACCAATGCGCAGCACTGGAATACCACGGGCTTCACATAGACCAACAAACTTCACGTCATCCTCGCGGC
>JACCDN010055714.1_pt1 | contig 18671 bp, 21 predicted proteins | sample 7441691 | NCBI WGS metagenome assembly JACCDN01 (sample SAMN15323439, study PRJNA562643) | freshwater metagenome | isolation source: river surface water | place: USA:Blue River Watershed | collected 2017-08-16 | reverse complement strand
TTTTATAATTAATCGCTATGAAAGTGGTTTGGTATTAGACTGGTTAATAGGTGAATTAGACATAGAGCTTGACAGCGACTTACCAGTGTCCTTTTTGTAATTTGTAATAAGTCTAGTAAAATCCTCAATGTTAGTAAAATCTTTATATACAGAGGCGAATCTTATATAAGCAACTGGATCAACTTTTGCCAATTCTTGCATTATTAATTTACCTATTTTCCTGGTAGGTATTTCTTTGTAACTAGAACTTTCAAGCTCTGAGATTATTCTATCACTCAAAGATTCAATTTCTTTATCAGAAAAATTTCTTTTTCTAAGAGCAGTAATTATCGATTTTTCAACCTTTGTACGATCAAATAGTCTTTTAGCGCCAGACCTTTTAACTACAATTAATTCTCTTATCTGGATGCGTTCAAAACTAGTAAAGCGTCTACCACAATTACCACAATGACGCCTACGTCTTATTATTTTTTCTTCATCTGTGGTTCTTGAATCTTTTACACTCGTGCCTGATGTGTTACAAAATGGGCATTTCATATTGGTCACTTTTAGGGTTATCAGAGTTATATACCGGAAATTTTGCAGTTAATTCTTTTACTTTTACTAATATTAGTTTTTCTATCTCGGAATTATTTTCTGATATTTTAAGTGAATCTAAGAGATCAGCAATTAAATTACCTACTATTTCAAATTCTTTTTCCTTAAACCCCCTAGTGGTACAAGCTGGGCTTCCGAGTCTTATTCCTGAGGTGACAAATGGTGACGTGGCGTCAAAAGGAACGCTGTTTTTATTTGAAGTAATGCCAGCTCTATCCAAAGATTCAGAAGCGAGTTTACCTGTGAGTTTATGTTTTCTTAAGTCAACTATTACCATGTGATTTGTAGTGCTGCCAGTTAAAATATCATAGCCTCTTTTCTCGAGTGATTTTCCAAGCATTTGAGCATTTTTTATCACTTGGTTGATGTAATCTTTATATTCATCAGTCAATGCTTCTTTAAAAGCGACTGCTTTTGCTGCAATTACATGCATTAATGGACCGCCTTGTAAACCTGGAAAAATTGCTTTATCAATTTTTTTAGCAATTTCCTCGTTATTTGAAAGAACAATACCACCTCTTGGTCCTCTAAGGGTTTTGTGGGTAGTGGAAGTAGCTACATCTACATAAGGGAATGGACTTGGATGTTGGCCAGTTGCCACTAAGCCAGCTATGTGAGCAATATCAGCCATAAGATAAGCTCCAACTTTATCAGCAATTTTTCGAAACCTTTCAAAGTCTAACATCTGCGTATAACAGGAAAATCCGGCAATAATTAATTTAGGTTTATGCTCAAGAGCGATTTTTTCTAGTTCGTCATAATCAATCAGATATGTTTTAGGGTCAACATGATATAAAACCGGATTAAACCATTTGCCAGAGATATTCGGTGCTGCCCCATGCGTTAAGTGTCCGCCACTATCTAGAGACATTCCAACTATTGTATCACCGGGTTCAAGTAGAGCAAGATAAACAGATTGATTAGCTTGTGACCCAGAATGGGGTTGAACATTTGCATAACTACAATTAAATAGTTTTTTAGCTCTCTTAATAGCTAAGTCTTCAGCTTTATCTACTTCATGGCAGCCGCAATAATAGCGCCTACCTGAATATCCTTCAGCATATTTATTGGTCATAATAGACCCTTGCGCTTCCAAAACTGCGTTGCTAACAAAATTTTCAGAAGCTATTAATTCTATATAATCTTGCTGCCTTTTAGTCTCAAGACCTATTATATCAAATATTTCTTTATCCGTTTCTTTAAGTAATTTGTTAATATTATTCATTGGTTACCTCTTGTTGTAACTATTTGATTCTTGCGTATTTATATATTAGATATTGGTATATTTTTGTAAAAAATTTATTGCAAATTCTAATCCTTTATTGTCAATAGAATGAGTTAAATTATTCACTATTAATTTTTTATGGTTAATATTATTTTTAATTAAATAATCTGCTGCAATTTCAAGTTCTTCATAGCTTAGTACTTCATCTTCTTTTCCATGAATTAAACAAACAGGTGTTTGTTTATTTGTCAGAGTTAGAGGTGGTATTAATCTTCCTGAAAATGAAATAATTGCGGCATAGGGATCTTTGGCTGTTAGGGTCAGATATAGTCCCATCATTGCTCCTTGAGAAAAGCCAATTAAAATGGTATCTTTATTAGTTAAGGACAGCTTTTTTTGTTTTTCTTCTATCAAATTACTAACTAATGGAGTGCTATTATTTATTAATCTTGAAATTGTGTTTGAGGTTCTATCCTTAAGGCTAAACCACTGTCTGCCAAAGGGGGCCATGTCGTAGGCTTCTATTCCATGTGGTGAAATGAAATGGCAAGTCGGCATTACTTCGTAGAGATAAGGGACTAAGCCGATCAAATCATCCCCATTTGAGCCAACCCCATGAAGCATGACAACAAGTTTTTTAGCGCACTTATTTAACGGAGCTACTTCTGGATATTCCAAAAAATAATTTTTTTGCATAATTTTTATCTTAATTATTATGATTATATAGTTTTAAGTATTTTATTAACTTGATTACAACGTTTATTATTTGCTTTATTTCTAGCTTAGCAATAAATTTTTATTTTTATACTCACATAAATGCATAATAGGGCATTTATAACATTCAGGCTTCCTTGCTTTGCAAATGTATCTTCCATGAAGTACTAACCAGTGATGGGCATATTTTAGCCATCTTGGTGGAATTTTTTTTAGTAAATCTTTCTCTATTTTTTCTGGTATAGTCTCTGATGTCAATCCTATTCTATTGCCAGCACGAGCAACATGGGTGTCAACTGCTATTGTAGGCTGCCCGAATGCACAATTTAATATAACATTAGCTGTTTTTCTTCCGATTCCAGGTAAATTTATTAAATCATCAAAATTATCTGGGATATTCGAGTTGTATTTATCAACTAAAATTTTAGAAAGCGCAATGATATTTTTTGCTTTTGCATTATATAAACCAATGGTTTTTATATATTTTTTTAAATTTTCTTCTCCAAGTTCTAAGAAATCCTCTGGTTTATTGTGGGCTCTAAATAGTTCAACCGTGGCTTTATTAACAGAAATATCAGTAGCTTGGGCTGATAAAATAACAGCTACAGCAAGGGTAAAATTATTAATATACTCAAGTTCTGTTTTAGGTTCTTTACTTAAAACACTAAAAATGGTAAAAATCTGATTGAGCGTGTTTAAATCCATAAAATAAATAATTTAAATATCTAATTATAACCAGCTTTACAGGAATTTACCATGATAGAAAATAAAATTTTTGACTTTATCAGAAACGAAATAAACGAACATGAGGTAGTGTTGTTCATGAAAGGAACAGCTGATTTTCCAGCTTGTGGGTTTTCAGCAATGGTTATTAATATATTACAATCGGTTGGGGTAAAATTTAAAGATCATAATGTTTTAGCAAGCACAGAACTGCGTCAGGCTATAAAAGATTTTTCTGATTGGCCAACAATTCCTCAGCTATATATTAATGGAGAATTTATCGGTGGTTGTGATATAGTTCGTGAAATGTACGAAAATGGTTCACTTAGCGAGTTGGTAAGAAACCTTGAAGGTCATAGTGCTATTCGTCATAATGAGAAAAATTCAACAATTGCATAAACTACATTTGCAATTAAGCAATTAGACTAGTAGAATATAAAATAAACCCTCTGGTTATAATTGAAATTTTTATGAGTGCAGCTATTTACGCAAACAACCTTATTAAGCAATATGCTAATATTGGTGGTTTAAATGATAAAAATTTGGCTTTAAATGCCTTGAATTTAGAAGTTGAAACAGGAGCAATATTTGGGCTACTTGGCCCAAATGGAGCAGGTAAATCTACGTTAATCAATATCTTAGCTGGTACAGTTCTTAAAACTTCTGGCGAACTCCAAGTTATGGGGATAGATATTGACGAGTATCCTAAAAAAGCCAGGTCTCTAATTGGTGTTGTTCCACAGGAAATTGTTGCGGATACTTTTTTTTCTCTGTGGCAAGTGCTGGAGTTCGCAGCTGGTTATTTTGGTATTAGACCAGAAAATCGTATCACTGACGAGTTGTTAAGGAGATTAAATTTATACGATAAAAGAAATAGTTTGCCGCAAAAACTATCTGGCGGAATGAAAAGACGGTTTTTAATTGCTAAAGCCATGGTTCATTCTCCTAGAATTCTAGTGCTTGATGAACCAACCGCAGGAGTGGATATTGAACTTAGAACCCAACTTTGGGATTATGTAAAAGAGCTAAATCATGAAAAGAAAATGACAATAATCATTACTACTCATTATTTGGCAGAAGCACAGGAATTATGTAATGATATTGCTTTTATTAATGGTGGCAGAATTATTAAACAAAGTCCAAAACATACCCTGCTTGCAGAGCTTGGTTCAAGGCATTTTGATGTTGAATTTGAAGAAGGATCTGATCTAAAAATGGTTGATTTCAGAAATATAAAATATCAAATTTTAGATAAAAACAAGATCAGATTTGATTTACATACAGAAAATAATGATTTTGGTAAAATTCTAGAACTAATCCATTCTATGAATTTAAAAATTAAAAATTTGTATCTTAGAGAGCCAGATCTTGAGGATATTTTTCATAAGATAGTAAAAAAGTAATAATTTTATGGTAGAACTACTTAAAAATCGTTCAATCTTAAGCCTTGTTGGTGAGGATTCTTTAACGTTTTTGCAAAATATTGTAACTAATGACTTGGGCAGCAAGATATATTCATATAACTATCTGCTTTCCCCACAAGGAAGATATTTATTTGATTTTTTTGTATTTAAGTTTCAATTTGATCGGTTATTGATTGATGTTGATTCTTTCTCTAGTGAATTACTTTTTAGAACACTTGATTTATACAAACTAAGGAAAGATGTAGAAATAAATAACGTAAGTTCTAAATATTCTATTTTGTACTCAAAGGAAAAATTAGATATTACTGATGAAGTTATATTTTCTCACCAAGATCCTCGGTTTTTTAGATTAGGCTTTAGATCATTGGTGAAATCATCGTATATTAAAGAGAACCTGAAAGCTGACGAGCAAACAAGTGATGAGATTGCGCGGAGTATGAATTTATACATCAAAGATAAGTACGAACATGCTATTCCAGACGGTATAGATGACTTGATTTTTGATAATTCCTTAGTCTCTCAATATGGCGCGGAAGAGCTATCAGCCATCAGTTTTTCTAAGGGCTGTTATGTAGGGCAAGAAGTGATTTCTAGAGCAAAATATCAAGGATCTGTAAGAAAAAAACTATTTAAACTAAGTTGTGATACAGAACTTACTTCTAATGAATTGGGGACAAAAGTAACCGATTTAGCAGGAGGAGCTATAGGGATTTTTTGCTCTGGTTATAATAATCTTGGAATGGCATTATTAAATGAAGAAAAATATTTTGGACTTAGTATGAAATCTGGTATCGTTGGTGGTACAAAAGAGGTAGCTATCGTACAGCCAGAGTGGAGATGAGTAAATTTTAAAAAAATCTTAAGTAAATTCTAGTGTGTTTTGGAGAAGTGTTGATTCATGAGATTGTTAATTATTGGCGACATTAATAGTGAAATAAAAACAGCTATCGATATAGCAAAATCTAGAAAAGCTAAAGTTGTAATGGTTGAATCTTGTGAGCAAGGTATAGATTTTTTATGTCAAGGTAAAGGGGCCGATCTTATATTAGTTGATGTTAAATTTGATATTAACTCACTTACTGGTTCTATGAAAAACGAAAAAATATCCACTCCCGTCATTGCCTATGGGGTGCAGTGTTCTCCAAAAGAAGCGGTTAGCGCTATTAAATCAGGAGCCAAAGAATTCTTGCCTCTACCACCAGATGAAAGGTTGATTGCGGCAATATTTACTTCTATTTCTGATGATTCGGTAAATATTATTGGTGAATCAAAACTTATAAAGGATATGATAGCTGTTGCTGATAAAGTTGCGGGATCAGATGCTAATATCTTGATAACTGGTCAATCTGGTACTGGTAAAGAGGTTTTTTCTCAGTATATCCACGGTAAAAGCAAAAGAAGAGAGAATCATTTTGTTTCTGTTAACTGCGCAGCGATCCCAGAAAATTTACTTGAATCTGAGTTGTTTGGCCATGAAAAAGGATCTTTTACAGGAGCACTTAGTCGTAGAATTGGCAAATTCGAAGAATCATCTGGCGGTACATTGCTTCTTGATGAAATTAGCGAAATGGATTTTCGTTTGCAAGCTAAATTACTAAGAGCCATTCAGGAAAAAGAAATAGACAGAGTAGGGGGCAATAGTCCTGTAAAAGTTGACTTAAGAATTATTGCTACTTCTAATCGTGATTTATTAAAAGAAATTGAAAAAGGTAATTTTAGAGAGGATTTATATTTTAGACTAAACATTATAAATATAGAATTACCCTCACTAAGCCAGAGAGTGGAAGACATAATCCCTTTGAGTGAGTTCTTTGTCAAAAAATATGTAGCCAGTAACGGCCTTGCTCCAAAAAATATTTCTAAAGAAGCTATGGTAAAAATGCAAAACTATTCTTGGCCAGGCAATGTCCGAGAGCTCGAGAATATTCTGCATCGTGCGGTTCTTATGTCTTCATCCGAGGAGATTCAACCTGATGATATTTATCTTAGGCAAAAATCTGGAGAACAAATTGCTGATAATAACCAAAATAATATTAATGAAAAACAATTAGTATTTAACACTCTAGGATATTGCCTTGGCGACTTAAACAAGGCTGCTAACATACTTGGAATATCTATTAATATTCTTAAGGAAAAACTGCAACATTTTAGCAAATAATCAAAGTTTTTCAATCTAAAAGGATATAATTCTTGAGTTTGGTCGTCATCCTTGTAGGGGTTCATCAAATAGGCTATCTTGAAAAAATGTTCGATTTTGTGGAATTGGTAATCCAAGATGTTCAAAAGCACTAGCTGTAACTATTCTCCCACGAGATGTTCTTTGCAAAAGGCCTATTTGCATTAAAAATGGTTCTATTGCTTCTTCTATGCTATCACGCTGTTCTGCAAGGGCAGCAGCTATCGTCTCAACGCCTACTGGGCCACCATTATAATTATCAATAATAAACTTTAGATAACGGTAATCGTTACTGTCTAAGCCTAGTTTGTCAACTTCTAATTTATTTAAAGCAATATCTGCAATTTTAGCATTAATTTCAAGATTATTATCAACTGAGGCAAAATCACGCACTCTTTTTAAAAGCCTTAACGCAATTCTTGGTGTACCACGAGAACGGTTAGCTATTTCCTGGGCTCCATTTTGGGTGATATTAGCACCGAGTAATTTTGCAGCTCTTGTGAGTACGTTTTGCAGTTCTTGAGAGTTATAAAAATTAAGGCGAAGTGGAATTCCGAATCTATCACGCAGTGGATTACTCAAAAGACCAAGCCTGGTAGTAGCGCCAATCAAGGTAAATTTTGGTAAATCTATTCTCAGAGATCTAGCCGCTGGACCTTCTCCTATTATTATATCTAAGGAAAAATCTTCCATAGCTGGATATAATATCTCTTCAATATTGATATTTAATCTATGGATTTCATCGATAAATAACACGTCGTTTTCTTGTAGGTTGGTTAAAATGCCGGCAAGATCAGCCGCTTTTGATAAAGTAGGGCCACTAGTTGCTTTGAAATTTACTCCCATTTCTTTTGAAACTATCTGAGCAAGTGAAGTTTTACCAAGTCCTGGGGGGCCATAAAATAGTGTGTGATCTAGTGATTCCCTACGATTTTTTGCAGCTTGTATAAAAATAGCAAGGTTTGTTTTAATCTGTTCCTGACCGATGAAATCCTTAAGCAAATTTGGCCTAAGGCTAGATTCGTGATCTGTTTCTAATTTTTTTCCTTGGAGTATTTCTGTGTTCATAAATTAACTCGATATCCCATTTTTCAGAGCTGATTTTATAAGATCATTCAATGAAGTATTTTTATCTTGTGCTAAAAGAGTTGTTATTCTGTTTTGAGCATCTAGCTTGTTTACTCCCAAGGAAATAAGAGCTGATATTGCATCTATTGCCATATTATTGGGGCGAGAATCTCTGCCTAAACCAGAGTTGGTAACAGAGATTTCAGTAATATAGCTTGAAGAGTATTTATCTTTTAATTCAGTGATTATTCTTTCTGCAAGTTTTTTGCCAACTCCCGAAACTCGACTAAAAGCTGTTGTATCTTTGGTTGCTAGAGCATAGCTAATCTCATCTGGGCTTAATGTTGACAAAATTGCTAAAGACATTTTAGTTCCAACTCCCTTAACCGACTGCAATAACGTAAAATTACTCTTTTCTTCGTTGCTGTAAAAACCATATAGATGGATGTGATCCTCTCTAACATGGGTTTCAATTAATAAGGTTACAGAGTCACCGGGGCTCAAATTTGCTAGAGTTTTACTAGAACAGAAGACTAGATAGCCAACTCCAGCAACATCAATTATAGCGTGATCCTGACAACAGGAATCAACGATACCTTTTAGCTTACCTATCATAAGAAAAATTGTTTTATTATTTTTATTTAGCTGTTATAGTCGGCGCAATTGACTACATAATAGCAGCTGAAAAAATTTAAGCAAATAAATCATAGCCAATAACATAACCAATAATTATTTGGCGCATCTTGGGGCAAAACTCATATTTAATATGCATATCTTAGAAAAAACCTCATATTTAATAGCATTTTTTGCGACTATCATTCGCTACTATGATTATGCTCTGTTTGGTTTGTCGGCATCGATAATTTCTGATAAATTTATGCCAGATGGTTCAAGTAGCGATAAATTACTAAGTTTTTTCATGGTATTTAGTATTTCAGTAGCTGCAAGGCCTATTGGATCTATTATTTTTGGTCATATTAGTGACAAAATAGGTAGAGTCGCCTCGGTTAAAATTACTACAATAATTTCGGCAATAGCTGTTATGATTATTGCTGTGCTACCTAGCTACGAGCTTATAGGTTTTGCGGCAACCATAGTTCTGACCTTGTGCAGAATGGTGTATATCATGAGCTTAGCCGGAGAAACTGACGCAATAAAAATTTATATAGCTGAAAAAATTGGCCACAAATTTCGTCATTTGGCTAGTAGCTTGGTGTCATTCTCGGCTCAGTTTGGGGTTTTAATAGCAGCTAGTATGCATAATTTTACGCTGAGTTTTGGTGATATATCATGGCTCTGGCGAGTGAATTTTATTATCGGTGCAGTATTGGGGTTAATAGTTTTTTCTTTGAGAAAAGGTTTAAAAGAAAGTGCTTACTATATAGAAAATAGGCAACATAAAATTCAATTTAACTCTAGCCTGATGAAAATATTATCTCAAAATAAATTAAAGTTTTTCTTAGCGGTAATAGTTAGTGGTGGATTAGGAGCGAGTTACAATTTCCTAATAATCTTTCTTGGAACTTTTTCTGCCGATATTATTGGTATTATTTCTCGTCAAGATGCAGCAAGGAATAATATGATACTAATTACTGTCTATGGGTTTTCTTGCTTAATATCTGGTGTTTTGGCCGATAGAGTATCAATATATAAGCAAATATTCATATCGCTATTGCTGGGATTATGCTTAGTTGTAGTGATGCAATATTTAAGCAATGATAATATATTTTCATTACCAGTGCATATATTATTAGTTTTTTTTGTACCAATTTATATGATACCTATACAGATTAAATTGCAATCGATATTTCCAGTAGATATAAGAGTCAGGATGTGCAGCTTAGCACACTCATTGGGAAGTATGATTTTGTCATCAACTATGCCCTTTTTTTGTATGTTATTATGGAAATATACTCACAGTTTTTTTATGGTATATCTATATTTCGCAGCTATATTATTGCTGATTGCTGGATCAATTTTTATAATAATGAAAAATGATTATAAAAATATGTTTGAATAATATTTTTTAGCTATGATGCTAATTTATTGCTTTAAGCTTTATAAAATTAGATGACTAAATAAATTTTTACTGATATGTTGAGTCCTGCTAGAATATTTCGTTTTGGAAACTTAAAACTCATACAAATAGTATATGATCGATCAAAAAGTTGTTAGGAACTACGCTTCGTGTTTATTTGATAATGCTAAATCAGATTCTGAATGTCAAAAAATATTAGAACAAATCTCTTTATTTAATGAGATTTTGTTAACTTCAGAATTGGTTAGGTTTGCGCTGTATTCACCTATAGTTTCTAAATTTGACAAATTAAAATTAGTAAATGGTTTTATAGAAAAATTTCAATTTGAAAAGATAGTAGCTCAGTTTTTTAAAGTAGTAGTGAGAAATTCTCGTTTTGAAATATTATCTTCTGTTATCGCTCGCTATAAACAATTACTTAACGAAAGCAGAGGTATAAAATTTGTTACAGTAGAGTCTGTAGAGCAGCAGCCAAACAAAAAAGTGACCGCTATTGTAAAAAAATATTTAGAGAATAAATTAGAAAAAATCATCGAATTAAAAACTATCCAGAACGAGTCATTGATTGGTGGTGTAGTTATAAAGTATGATAGTTTTCTTTATGATTATTCTGTTGCAGGAACATTAGATAGAGTAGGTAAACTTGCAAAAGTTGCAAAAATATAGTTCTGATGAACAAATAAATTTGTTATAAATTATTATTTTAAGGAGTTTTAAAAGATGAAGTTAAATCCATCTGAGATATCTGAAATTTTAAAGAGAGAAATAGGCGATATAGACCAAATTTCTAAGTTGCAGGAAGTTGGCTACGTTGTAGCCGTTGGCGATGGTATTGCTAAAATTTACGGTATAGACAATGTTCAAGCTGGTGAAATGGTAGAATTTGCTTCTGGCGTAAAAGGAATGGTTCTTAACCTTGAAACAGATACAGTAGGTGTCGTTATTATGGGTGATGATAGAGCCGTAATGCAGGGGGATGTGGTAAAAAGAACCGGTGATATCTTAAGTACTCCTGTTGGACCTGCCATGCTTGGTAGGGTTGTTGATGCACTTGGAAATCCAATCGACGGAAAAGGACCTATTAAAACTGAAAAACATAGCAGAGTAGAGACCAAAGCCCCTGGTATTGTTTCTAGGAAAAGCGTGCACGAACCAGTGCAAACCGGAATTAAGGCAATTGATGCTTTGATTCCTATCGGTCGGGGACAAAGAGAGTTGATAATTGGTGACCGTCAAACAGGGAAGACTGCAATTGCAATAGATACGATACTGAACCAAAAACATGCCCATTTGGATAATGAAAATGCCGATAAAATTTTCTGTGTTTATGTAGCAATTGGTCAAAAAAGATCAACTGTCGCTCAAATAGTAAAGAAACTAGAAGAAGCTGGGGCAATGTCTTACACTGTAGTAGTAGCTGCGACTGCTTCTGATCCTGCCCCGTTGCAGTTTCTAGCCCCATATACTGGTTGTGCAATTGGTGAGTATTTCAGAGATAACAGCATGCATGCGCTAGTTGTGTATGATGATTTAACTAAACACGCAATAGCTTATCGCCAGATCTCATTGCTTCTTAGAAGGCCACCAGGCCGTGAGGCTTATCCTGGTGACGTGTTTTATTTACATTCAAGATTGCTAGAACGAGCAGCAAAACTTTCTGATAAAAATGGCGGGGGGTCTTTAACGGCCTTACCAATTATCGAAACCCAAGCTGGAGATGTCTCAGCTTATATACCAACTAATGTGATTTCAATCACTGACGGTCAGATATTTTTAGAAAGTGAGCTATTCCATAAAGGTATTAGGCCAGCTGTGAATGTTGGTATTTCAGTCAGTAGGGTAGGTTCAGCGGCCCAGACTAAAGCAATCAAAAAAGTTGCCGGTTCATTGAAATTAGAACTAGCACAATTTCGTGAAATGGAATCTTTTGCGCAATTTGGCTCCGATCTTGATGCTGCAACTCAGAAATTAATTCAACATGGTTTAAAACTAACAGAAATTCTTAAACAACCACAATATTCACCTTTTGTTATTGAAGAGCAAGTAATTAGCCTTTATGTCGGTGTAAGAGGTTACCTTGAGAAGATAAAACCTTCTGATGTTAAGAAATTTGAACATCAGTTAATTTCTGATATTCGCTTAACTGGCGACTCCATATTAAAAGCAATTAGGCAGGAAAAAGACTTAAGTAGTGCAACTGAAGAAAAGTTAAAGCTGTATCTTGAAGGATTTTTAAAAGAATTTTTAGATAATAATCAATAAATATGTCTGGTTTAAAACAACTTAGAAACAGGATAAAAAGCATAAAATCCACACAGAAAATTACTAAAGCGATGCAAGTTGTGTCTGCTGCAAAGCTCCGGAGAGTAAAAGATCGTGCCGAAGCTTTAGATGATTATTCATCTGTTCTGACAAATATGATGAATGATGTTAGGATGAATATTAATTTTTTGGATTTAAGCTCAATTGACAAAAAGTTTTTTAATGAAGATGCCGCAACTAAACCTTGTTTATTAGTAGTAATGACTTCAGAAAGAGGGTTATGTGGTAGTTTTAACTCGCAAATAATAAGGGCTGTAAAACGTGATATTGCAGATTTACGAGCGCGTAATGCTGAGGTGAAATTGATTGTTATTGGTAAAAAAGGATATGATGCATTAAAAAGCGACTATTCGGGGTTGATAGAAGAATATCACCATGTAACAAAGGAAAATTTTTTACCAATAGCCTTGCAAGTTAAAGATAAAATTATTAACTTAACCAAACAAGATAAAATAGGTAATTGCTATTTATATTATAACGAGTTTAAAAATGCGCTTACTCAAGTGATGACTAGGGTCAGTATTTTTCCAGTTGAAGAAACAAATAAGGAGGAGTCGAAAAAAAGAGACAATTCATTAGATTCTTGCTTTGAATATGAAGGATCTAATGTTGTGGGTACTTTAATAAATCTGTATGTTATGGGTATTATAAAATATGGATTTTTACAAAATAAAGCGAGCGAAGAAGCTGCAAGGATGACAGCAATGGATAGTGCTACCAGAAATGCAGGAGAGTTAATGAATAAACTTACCTTGAAACTAAATAGGTCAAGGCAAGCGATTATTACAACTGAACTTACAGAAATTATTTCTGGAGCTGAGGCTTTATAAAACTAATCTGGGCATCTTAATTGTTAGGGCTTCTGGATTAGAGGGCTTCTGGTAGTAGAGCCTGTGATATGGTATAGGGCTTTTGGGGATATAAGCATAATAAATAAAATTGACATTAGAGAAAAAGGGGTTAAAAATGAAAGAAATGACTGAGAAACAAGGCAAGATAACTCAAATTATTTCAGCAGTAGTTGATGTCAGATTCGAAGATGGCGTGCAACTACCAAGCATTTTGAATGCACTTGAATGTGATAATAATGGTGAAAAATTGGTGCTTGAAGTGGCTCAGCATATTGGTGATAGCTCTGTTCGTTGTATTGCGATGGATTCAACTGATGGGTTAGTTAGAGGTGCAATAGTCAGAGATACTGGTAAATCAATACAAGTTCCTGTGGGCGTTGCTACATTAGGGCGAATTATGAATGTAATTGGCCAGCCTGTCGATGAAATGGGAGAAATTAAAGCAACCGAATTCTCTTCAATATATAAAGACGCGCCGAAATTTGAGGACCAGTCAACAGAGAGGAGTATTTTGATAACAGGAATAAAAGTTGTTGATTTACTTGCACCTTATGCTAAAGGAGGGAAAATAGGTCTTTTCGGCGGTGCTGGTGTTGGTAAAACTGTCATCATAATGGAATTAATTAATAATGTGGCTAAAGCTCATGGTGGGTATACTGCTTTTGCAGGGGTTGGCGAGAGAACTCGTGAGGGTAACGATCTCTATCATGAAATGATAGATTCTGGAGTGATTAATAAAGATGATTTAGAAAAATCTAAGGTTGCTCTTGTTTATGGTCAAATGAACGAACCACCGGGAGCAAGGGCTCGTGTTGCTTTGACAGGCTTAACCATTGCTGAGTATTTTCGTGATCTTGATGGTGGGCAAGATGTATTATTTTTTGTGGATAATATATTCCGCTTTACCCAAGCTGGATCTGAGGTATCAGCTACTTTAGGGCGTATACCTTCTGCTGTTGGATATCAGCCAACTTTAGCAACAGATATGGGATCGCTTCAGGAAAGAATTACCTCAACCAAACGTGGATCTATTACCTCTGTACAAGCAATTTACGTTCCAGCTGACGATTTAACAGATCCAGCTCCTGCTACTTCCTTTACTCATCTTGACGCAACTACTGTACTTAGCCGTCAGATTGCCGAGCTTGGGATATACCCAGCTGTTGATCCGCTTGATAGTAACTCGCAGATTCTAGACCCAGCTATAGTTGGCGAAGAACATTATAATATAGCAAGAGAAGTACAGAAAATTTTGCAAACTTATAAATCATTGCAGGATATTATAGCCATCCTTGGTATGGATGAATTATCTGAGGAAGATAAATTAATTGTTAGCAGAGCTAGGAAAATCCAAAGATTTCTATCTCAACCTTTTCATGTGGCAGAAGTTTTTACAGGTATAGAAGGTAAATTTGTTAATTTAAGCGATACAATTGCTGGATTTAAGGGCTTAATAGAAGGTAAATATGATCATTTACCAGAAGCAGCTTTTTATATGGTTGGAACTATTGAAGAAGCAATAGAAAAAGCTGAAAAAATGAAAACAGCGTGAAATATCTCTATAATAAACAAATTTGGTAATATATGAATGATATCTTAGTGAAAATTATCATGCCGGCGGAGCTGTTATTTGAAGCAAATGCTACGCTAGTTAATATCCCAAGTAGCAAGGGAGTTATTGGTATTCTTCCTGGGCATATGAAATTAGTTTCAACCATTGACGCGGGATTAATAACTGTTTTTGCTAATGATGAAGAGAAAAAGTTTTTTATTTATGGCGGCATAGCCCAAGTTAGTCCGCTTGAAGTAAATATAATTTCTGAATTTGTGGTTTCTTTAGATGAGCAAAAAAAAGCTGATATTTTAGATAATATTGCTAATTTAAAATTAGAGCTAACTACCGTGGAAAAAAACAGTTTGGACGCTAGTATATTGGATGCTACCATAATCAAGTATAATTCTTTGCTTAAGTTTTGTGAGTAATTAATCTGTGGTAGAGTGCACTAGAAGAATAGAGTTTGATGCTGGTCATCGTGTTATTGGGCATAAAAACAAATGTAAGTATTTACATGGGCATCGCTATGTTCTAGAGATTACTGCTGCAACTTCAGAATTAGATGAAATTGGTATGGTTGCGGACTTTGGTCTACTTAAAACCATTATGAAGAACTGGATTGACGTTAATATTGATCACAACGTAATATTATATAAAAATGATCACAATTTAGGAGAACATATTTCGCAATCTACTGGTCAGTCTGTGTATTATTTGGATTCAAACCCAACAGCTGAAAATATTGCTCTGCATCTATGGAATGATATTATACCTTTTTTATTTGCAGAAAGTTTATTTCGAATATTAAAAATTAGGCTTTATGAAACACCAAATTGTTATGTGGAAGTCAAATGAACGATACGACATGTTGTCTTGTGATAACTACTACTGATAAGTTAGAAAATGCTAACAATATGATATCTTACTTAATCGAACATAAACTTGCAGCTTGTGTCCAATTAGATGAGATTGCCAGTTCTTTTTACTGGGAGGAGAAGCTTTGTTGCTCAAAAGAATTTCGTTTGATGATAAAAACTGTGTCCGATAAGTATGGTAGTGTTGAAAAAGCTATACTCGAACATCATAATTACAGTTTACCAGAAATAATTAAGCTTGATATTAACTCTGGATTACCTCAGTATTTAGATTGGGTAAGAAAAGTACTTAAATAAATTTAAGTTATATAGCCAATTTTATTAGATTAAGTGGCAGCCTTGATCGGGCTGCTATTTAAACTATTTTTGTGTGATTGGTTAGCTATAAAAATTGCGATTTTCAATATAAAATAATATATGAGGTTTATTTATGAAACTTTGGCATAAGGTTACACTTGGATTAATTCTAGGAATGTTATTTGGGGTATATTTACCTAATTATTCTGAAACAATTAAGCCCATAGGTACTGTATTTTTACGTTTGATCCAGATGGTAATTTTACCATTAATATTCTTTAGCTTAGTTTCTGGAATAACGAGTATGAGTGACCCTAGTTCTCTTGGTAGAGTTGGGATGAAATCTGTTGCTGCATTTCTTGGTACTACATTCTTTGCTGTAGTTTTTGGCCTTATGGTAGCTTTTGTTTTAAAGCCTGGTGTAGGGGTGGTAATAGATTTTGGCGTGCCTCAGGAAAGAAACTTTAAAGAGGGTGGTTTTAATTTACTGGAATTTCTGATAAATATTGTACCTAATAACATAGTTGGGTCATTTGCAGAAGGGAAAACTCTTCAAGTTGTATTTTTTGCCATTTTCACTGGGATTATTTTAAACGGTATGGGTTCAGTAGCTGATCCGGTAAAAAATCTTATTAATGCCATGGCAAAGATGGTTTTAAAGATGATTTCTAAAGTTGTTGAATTATCCCCTTATGGCGCTTTTGCTTTGACAGCATGGGTAGTAGGAGCTCAAGGAATTGATATTATGCTGAGTTTATCCAGGTTGGTTTGTGCAATAATAATTGCGATGGCTTTGCAATATCTAATTTTTGGGTTGTTTATTATAGTGTTTTGTAGAATGTCACCAGTACCTTTTTATAAAAAAAGCCTAGAATATCAATCAATTGCATTATCTACAGGTAGCAGTAAAGCCAGTTTAGCTACTACGATGCAAGTTTGTCGTCAAAAATTAGGTATTTCTGAATCTAGTACCTCTTTTGTATTGCCTCTTGGTGCGTCTATTAATATGGATGGAATGGCAATTAATTTATCATTAACCGCCGTATTCTTTGCTCAGATGATGGGGATAAGTCTTAGTATTAGCGATTACATGGTGATAATATTAACAGCTACCCTTGGTTCTATGGGTGGCGCTGGAATCCCTGGGGGGTCGCTTGTGATGTTACCAATGATTTTATCAGCGATAAATATGCCTATTGAAGTAGTTGCGACAATAGCTGGCATAGACAGGGTGCTTGATTTATTACGCACTGCCATAAATATTACTGGTGATGCAACAATTACCTTGATAATAGACAGTACTGAAGGTACTCTAGATAGGGATTTGTATAACTCTGCTCAATAAGGTAGTAAAAATTTATGTTAAAATTTAAATCTGTTATTTGTTTTACTTTTATAGCGTTATTCTCTTGGAATTGTACATTTGCAGAAACTATTGAAGATAAAAAAATCGTTAAAATTGCTGCTGGCAGCATATTAGAGGGTTACTATTTTATTGGACTTCGCTTATGTAGATATATAACTGAATCTAACAATGGGTTGCGCTGCGAAATTGTACCAACAACTGGAACTCTTGAAAATCTCAATCTTTTAAAAAATGGAGAAGTTGATTTTGCTTTTGCACAAGGAAATTTAGCTGTAGATGCTTATAAAGGAAAAGGCTATTTTATAGATTCTAAACCTTTAGATGATATGGTTCAGCTTCTTAGACTTCACGACGAGGCTTTTACGGTAATTGCTAAAGATAAAGATAAAATTCTTGTGTTTGGAGATTTAGATGGTAAAAAAATATCAAATGGCCCTAAAAACTCAGATAGCACAATTGCCTATATAGCTCTTTCTTCTTATTACGATTTCAAAAAAGAACCAGAAGATATAGAAATGTCTCATGAAGAATATGCTCATCAATTTTGTAATGGAAAAATCGATGCTGTAATTTTAATGACAGGTCATCCCAACGCTTTGGTTAATCATATCACTCATTCTTGTGAATCTGATTTTGTTAGTATTGAAAGCGACAAGATTGACATGCTAGTTAAGGATAGTAATGCATTTAAGAAATATACAATTGATGAAAGAGGTTATCCTGGTATAAATAAAAGTGAGCAAACAATATCAGTATCTGCTATTTTTGTTACCAGGAATACAGTATCAAAAGAAATTGTTTCAAATTTTATGAATTATTTAAAAGATAGAATCGATCAGTTCAAATTGTCTGATCCTTTATTATATGATTTAGATAAAGAACATTTTACTTCTGAATTTGTTTTACCCGTATTTAACTCAAAATAACCTTAAAAGATATTTAAAATGTACAAAAATATAGTTGTTCCGGTGGATTTGTCAGATAACCAATCAATAAGAGCTATTTTTCCTCCAGCCCTCAATTTTGTTCACGCTTTTGGTTCAGCTTTGCACATAATACATATTATTCCTGATTTTGGTACAAGGTTGGTTGAAGATTATTTACCTAAAAATTGGATGAATGATCAGAAAGAAAAATATAATCATCAGCTCAAAGGCCTAATAGCAAAATACGTTCCCGAAGAAATTGAGACACAGTGCTATATAGGTCGCGGAGCTATATATGATGAAGTGATAAATTATTCGAGTAGGGTAAATGCAGATTTAATTATTCTCTCTGCTGTTAGGCCACAATTAAGAGATTATATGCTTGGTCCAAATACTTCAAAGATAGTTAGGCATTCATCTGTTTCCGTGTTGGTAGTGCGTCAAGAATAAACTACCACGCTATAAGAGTTGGTATCACATCGTCATCCCGCAAGCATCGCTATCGTCATCTCGC
>JACCDN010242961.1_pt1 | contig 18672 bp, 12 predicted proteins | sample 7441691 | NCBI WGS metagenome assembly JACCDN01 (sample SAMN15323439, study PRJNA562643) | freshwater metagenome | isolation source: river surface water | place: USA:Blue River Watershed | collected 2017-08-16 | reverse complement strand
CCAACAACAAGTATACCAAGCACAATCAAAAACAGGCGTAAATTCTGACCAATTATTCGAAGCTAAGGTAGCATTGCGCTCAATCATTGAGCAGTTTCATACACTGAAAAATCTATCAGTAAGAAATCTATCCGGAGCAAATAAATTTGTTGCGAAAGCTCGCATTTGGGGATCTGGCATTTATCGTTCATTCCAAAGATGGCTAAAACCAAAAGAAAATATAGAAAAAGATTTAAAATCCCCAACAATAACACGTCCAAAATCAAAACGTTCTTTTTGGTGGGCGTTTGGGTTTGCTAGCATTGCTGGCTTGTTTTCAGGAGAGCCACAACAAAAAGCAACAACCCAGTCAGAAAATGATACAACCACTACTATCGACAATCGTTCATCGTCACAACCTCAAGTAGTAACAGTCCCTCAGGTATCCTCCATTAATAGAACCAATGTTGTCACTGAATCAAGCAATCCGGAATCTACTGTAAGACAAGCAAGCATCCAAAAACGTTTACAAGAAACCTTAAAATCCCCAGATGCAAGCTCAATATTTCGCTCTCTTTATAGTCAGCTACCAACTGACGTAAGTACAAAACAGCAGACCTATTTAGCCAACACCTTTGCCCACGTACTTCGTCCACATCTTGGATTTCATTCAAACTTAGATAGCGGACCACTGCAGATCACTTATTTAGGATCAGCACCTCATCATAAACATACTTTCAGAGTCAGCTCAGGTAGCCACACTGAAGAAGTACGCGTACATATTCCTTTATGGAATAATATTGCTCGTGGTCTCAGTCATGCTGACGCTCCAATATCACAACACAATCAACAATCAGCACCTGTCTACACTGGTCCGAGCGACATGGAAACTGAGTTAGCTAGTACAGTGCCACCGCCTCCACCTGGAGGAAACTCTGTGAATGCACACAATGCACTGGAAATTGATACTGCACTTGATGCTCTCAGCCAAGCTGACCAATTGCCACCAACTCAATCAGCTCCTCCTGCAAGCACCAATCCCACCAAAAGAATGCCAAGTAGAGCTGCTATTGCCTTAGAGGAGCTAGCTCAAAGTGATCGTAATAAAAACCGGTCAGCCTAAAAAACTGATTCATGATATAGTGCCAGACGTAGATGAAATATATCTGTGTACTTTATGTTAGATACCAATTCCCCCCTCCCTGTAGTTATTATTGATGTCGTCTCCAAGGATGTAAGCCAAGCTGATGCTTATGATCGCTTGATCGAGCTTGAGAATTTAGTAAACACCTTTGGCGGTTTAGTAGTAGTAAAGAAAGTGCAACGTCGAGGAATGCCTGATTATGGTACCTTTGTAGGAGCTGGCAAAATTCAGGAAATTATTGATGATGGTAAAGCACTGGGAGCGAAGCTTGTGATTGTTAATAATATCCTCAAACCAGGCCAGGTTTACCGCTTGGGTGAGGCATTAAGAAAAGCAAAGATGGAGGCTTGGGATCGAGTTGACCTCATTCTCAAAATCTTTAGTAAGCATGCTAAAAGTGCAGAGGCAAAGCTTCAGATTGAATTAGCAGCTATTAGACACACTGGACCTCGTATTTTTGGTTTAGGTCTCGATCTTTCTCGACAAGGTGGAGGTATCGGTACATCAGGTATTGGTGAAACCAATATTGAACGTATGAAACGCCATTTGAAAGAGCATGAACATCGTTTAGTGCTAAAACTTCGACATTTAGAACAAGTGCGTACCCAACATCGAGAACATCGCCGTCGACTTGATCTCTTATCAGTAGCCATTGTTGGTTATACCAATGCTGGTAAATCTAGCCTACTCAGAGCCGTCACCAAAAAAGATGCTTATGTAGCCAATCAACTCTTCGCTACTCTAGACACTCGTATCGGTCAGCTCTACTTACCAAGTGAGGATGAGAACGAACAGGGAAAAATTGTCATGCTTTCTGACACTATCGGATTCATTCGCGATCTTCCACCTAGTCTGATTAAATCATTCAAGTCTACTCTGGAAGAAGCCATACATGCAGATGTTATTCTGCATGTAGTAGATTATAGCGATCCAAAAATGGTTGAGAAAATTGCTATCGTCGACGCGATCTTGGCAGATTTAGAAGTAGCCACTAAACCGCAAATCTTAGTGTTTAACAAATTTGATTTAGCCTCTCCTTTTAGCCAAAAAGAAATCAAGCAACAATACCAAGACAGACACCCAGTATTTGTGTCTGCCTTGGATAAAGAAGGACTAGATCAATTAAAAACTGCTATTAGTGAACAACTTAAGCAATTGGCGTAATTCGCTGTAAACCAACATAAGGTTGAAGAACATCCGGAACGAGCACTGAACCGTCTGATTGTTGATAGTTCTCCAGGATGGCAATGAGCATGCGTGGAATAGCCATTGCTGTAGCATCATTCATATGCACATATTGACTCTTACCAGCTGAATCTTTGTAGCGAATATTTAATCGACGTGCTTGGAAATCAGTCATGTAGTCGGACGTGTGCGTCTCACGATAACGATTCTGAGCTGGGATCCAACACTCAATATCGTATTGATTATAATCAGGCTTACCGGTGTCACCAGTACAGATTTGAATCACTTGATAAGGAATTTTTAGTTGTTGCACTATATATTCTTGCAATGCCACAATTAAATCTTGTTCTACTTGACCATGTTGGACTGGAACGAATGTCTCCATTTCCATTTTATCGAATTGATGCACACGCAGTATCCCTCGAACATCTTTGCCATATGAGCCAGCTTCACGTCTAAACGCAGTAGAGTAACCAATATAACGCACTGGCAACTCACCTTCTTGCCAAAGCTTATTCATATGATAAGAGCCCATAGTATGTTCTGCACTACCGACCAAGACTAAATTATCTTCAGCAAAAACATATCGCTCTTCCAAAGGATCAAGACGATCCATCTTTTTCATTACTTCAGGCTTCATCATGATTGGAGGAAGCATTGGGACAAAAGTATGATAAAAAGGATTGCCAACTTTATCAGCACAAGCTTTGATCACCTCTTTGTTAGCTAAGGTCTGAAACACGAATTGAACTAAAGCAAATTGTAATAGCACACCAGCCCCTTTGAGATAAAAGAAACGAGAACCACTTACCTCTCCTGAAGTTTCACAATCAACAATATCGAGGTGCTGACCAAGTTCCACATGATCTTTTGGCGTAAAATTAAATTGAGTCGGCTCACCCCATTTCCTCGCGACTACATTTTCATCCTCACTTTTGCCCACTGGCATACGTTCAGATGTTACATTAGGTAATTGTAATAAAAGTTCATTCAACTGTCCTTCTAATTCACTAACCTTAGTTTCTAATTCCTTTGCTTGTAACTTTATTTTTTTCCCTTCTTCAATCAAAACTGTACGTTCTTCGGCATCTTTTGCTGCTTTCATCTTGGTATCAACAGCGTTTTTTTGCTGCAGCAAAGCTTCATACACTTGGCGCTCACTGATTAAAGATTGATCTAACTTTAATAAACTATCCACATCCACACGGGTAGTGAGTTTTTTATGTGCTACAGCTGCCTTTACTTTATCAGCATTGGCACGAATAAAATGAATATCTAACATATGGAAATTGGTTAAGAATGAGAGTTATTATTCATTCTTATTCTCATCATTATGCTTAAAGTGCGGTCTCTGAGGAGAACCCGTCGACACGATAAGGCTGAGACTAAGAATTAGGATGAGACTCGGCCTAAAGGCCTCGTGGTGCCACTCTCCATGCCTTAACAAAAGGCCACTTTTAGTAATAGTTTACGTCTATTATTCGCTCTAGTTAGAACAAAATGCTTAGCTAGAGAGCTCCGAAGCAGCTACGCTTCATCATTGCTATCGTCAATGTAAAATTGAAAGCTTAAAATTGCAAGCTCTTGAAAAGAACACTCATTTTGACCTTAAATTAAGATCAAAATATTGTACTATCTCAACAAACGACACTCAATAGAGACATCATTTCTAACCACACTTCACATGGCAATTGTAGATATTATTGGATTCAGACATGGAGAAACTGACGGCAACCTAGCTAACATCATGCAGGGATGCAGTATTAATAATGATCTCAATCAAAATGGCAGAGACCAAGCAACAACATTAGCTGTTGAGCTCAATACTTTAATCACTAGTTATGATGGTATTTATATGATTAGCTCTGATTTACTAAGAGCCAAAAATACGGGGATAACAATCTATAAACAATTACCACAAGACAAAATACGTGGTTACAGTGAAGATCTAGGCTTAAGAGAACGAAATTACGGCTCATTTGAAGGACGTAACAAATTACTTATTAGAGAAACTGATGGATCAAAACGTTATTGGAGTCTAAAAACTGTACAAGAACGTTCACGAGTAACAATTGCTAACGATGTTGAGACGGATCACGCCCTGCTAACCAGAGTCAGAGCTGCTATCAATAAAATTATCCTTGCTAGAAAAGCTATTCCAGGTAAAGAAGTGCTTTTAGTGAGCTCCCATGGCAATACATTGCGAACCTTATTCACTGCTATCTTCAATGATGTCGACTACCCACCACTCAACAATTGTGGGTATGTAAAATTCTCCATTGAACAATGGGATCAAATGATTTTTACCGAATAAAAAACTAAGAAACTAAATAATCCTGAAAAATTTGGCTTATTAAAAACATCAAAAATAGAAAAATACTTACTCACCTTGAATTCCAGAAAACAACAACATATTGTACCACTGCCTTAATAAAACCACAACATGTTGAAAGGCTCTGATCGCACAGTCGCGGATGATGGGGGAAAAGCAGAGCAAGCAGTCTCATGGCATCCAAGAAGGTGGTTACAGTTTCTCAGATTGATTGGATTAGATACTGGTGAAACAAAAAGAGTGGGGTGGAGTGCTATTGGCTTTTCTCATGACGAACAAGACACTATTGCTGAGCATAGCTACAACCTATCGCTTGGGGGGCTGCTTTTTAGCATGCATTTACGATTGGAAGCAGAGGTAAATGCGCTTGATGAAGTAACCATGATTAATATGCCTGGTCGGCATGACGACACTGAAGTAAGAGGTGGAGACATTGGTACACCAAGAGGCCAAGACTACCCTGATCTCAAAATGGCATCACGCGAGATTGAGCTGATTGCTCAAAAAGAATACTGCCAACTACTCAAAAATGATCATATTGCGAGAAGATTCACAACGTTAGTTGAAGATGAGCGAGATCAAAAAACTGATGAAGGAAGAGTTACTAAGGTACTAGATCGATTAGAAGCATGGCTCCATTTACAAAAAAAAGATCCCTCCCCCTGGTGTAAAGCTCATGAAGATTTCTTTAATAAAACAATCCGTCGCAGTGCTGATAGCATCCAAAATAGGCAAGTAAAAATTGCAGCACACAAGTTAATAGACAGCTTTATCAAGTTACACAACCAAGGTCGCTTGGGTAGAAGACGTCCTGAAACCAAGACCAAAGACTCAGCAGAAGATCGATTAGTGGTTTTGTGGGGTGAACTGCAATTGACTAAAGCTATCAGTCGCTCTTCATGGACAGCAGCTGGCCTGAGGACATTTGAACATGACAATTTAGCTAGACATAGTCATGCCGGACTAGCGGCTACTTGGCTCGTGGGCGAAGTCGCTTTAGAAAGAAAACTACAATATGACATGCGACGGGCTTTAGCTTTAGGATCAGTAAGAGATATTGGGAAAATGTACGGGGGCGATGTATCCGTCGCTTCCACAGACAAAAATGATCCAATGCGTAAAGCTTCAAGGAGAATTCGTCAACAAGCTTTCGAAATAATCGTTGAGAAACTGTCCAATGAAGCGATGCGTCATGAGCTCGGGCAACTGCACTCAGAGGCTATGCTGCAAGAATCTGACATGTCTCGTAGTCAAATGGCTGCTGCTAGAATAATGGATTTAATGTTCTATGATGGAGCTAGACGCCCTAAATACCAACAGCCTGATGCTAGAAAATTCTTTGAACGTTATCGTACTAAGAAACTCATACCACTAATTCATGGTATGAAAAATCCCGATCTCAGAGATTTGCATGAGGATTTATTTGAACATTGGATGGAAGCAATCCTCGACGGAGAAGCCAGAAAACCACTTCATGCAATTCTAGGCACCAATGGAAAAAAAGCTTGTTTAAAATAGTCATTGTAACCACTCTCCTATGAATACTGCTATACCTCAAGATTGGACTAAACTAATTGAATGGTGGTCAGTGATTGCTCTGTCACGCCCCATGCCTCGAACAGGATGGAATACGATAGGACTTGATCGTCACCAAATGGACAATTTGGCAGCGCATCATTACATGGTAACTACTATCGCCAATTTTCTAGGTTTAATCTTAGAAAAAGACCTTCAAGTTAAAATCGATCGCAAACGAGTAATTGGGATGGCCCTTGTCCACGATATCGGTGAAATTTTGCTAGGCGCAGATATGGCTACTCCTCAAGGTATCAATCCCAAGTATCAAGAAGCAAAGAAAGCAGCTCGCAGATTGGAAGATCGCGTAATTAGCATCTTTGGTCAGCTTTTAGGCGAATCAGAACTGAAGACTTATATGGAAGCTCTCTGCAAAGAAGAGCGCGAACAACCCAGCGATGAGGCAAAGTTAGTCAAATTAGCTGATCGTATTGCTGACAATGTGCATCTCCACAATGTCCAAACAAATCCCCGCTTCAATCGTGATGACGAGAATTACTTTAACCGTACGGTACTTTCTTTCATTGATAACTTTGACAATCCAGAAATTAAAGCATTCTGTACGAAGCTTGCCAATGCTCTCAAATCAGCCATTACTCACAAAGAATTATCCGTTGGCGTAAGACCAACTATTGATTCTGAAGCTGAACCAGAACGAGCATTAATCCAACTTTTCAACCACTTCCAAGGTACCAAACGCATGGTTAGGACAGGCTGGATTCCAGGACGTTACCAACAGCACGAAATCGATACTTTGGCCGAACATGGCTACATGACTGGAGTGATGCTGCTCATGATCAGTCACGCACTCAAACTGACTACAACGAGCGTTCTAGATATGCCACTCTTCCATGAGGCGGGCAAACTCTATGGTGGTGGCATGTCAGTATTGTTTAATGTTCGCGATGAATCTCTCAAAAAAGATGTAGATCTGATCCGTCAGACTACTATTGATCATTTAGCAGAATCAATTGGCTATCCAGAAACGAGAAAGTACTTTCTCGGCAACTATCAAGAGAGCAATGAACACCAAACAGATGAAGCCAAACTACATTTATTGATCGGCAGATTAGCTGACCAAATTCATGGTGAATTGATGCGAAGACCAAGCTACACGGATCGTGATCGTCAGCATCGAGAAAAGGCAATTGGAGCCCTAGCTGGAAGCATTGGCAATGAAGAAATCAAAAAAGCCGCCACTCAATTTACTGAAGCTACATTCGCAGTAATCGAGGGCGGCAAGTTGCGACGATCTATCTTTAGATTACTAGAAGAATAACTTACTTCTTTCCCTGAGTAAGGTAATCTTTGATACCATCAACAGCGCGTAATACTTCTATTGGTAAAGCAAAAATAATAGTATTGCTCTCATCAGATGAAATATCATTGATTGAATTCAAAGTACGCAAGTGCAACGCACCAGGAGTCTTGGCCATAAGGTCAGCAGCATGCGCTAAATTTTCAGCAGCGAGTACTTCACCTTCAGAACTAATAATAGTAGCCCGTTTCTCGCGCTCTGCCTCAGCCTGTTTAGCCATAGTACGCTTCATAGTCTCGGGAAGATTGATATCTTTGAGTTCCACACTCTGAACATCTACGCCCCAAGCCTCACTTTTCTCATCTACATTCAATTTGATCTTAGTAGAAAGTTGCTCACGTTGAGAAAGCAATTCATCAAGTGTCACTTCACCCACCACGTTACGCATAGTAGTTTGCGCCATTTGTGATACTGCATTGTAAACATTCTCCACTTCCAACAATGCCTTTTCAGCATTAGTAACACGATAATAAATTACCGCATTGATACGGGCTGAAACATTATCCTTAGTGATAGCCTCTTGATCTGGAACATCAACAGCTTTGACACGCATATCTATCTTTCGCATACCTTGGATGATAGGCAAAATAATATGCCACCCAGGATTCAAAGTTCTAGTGTAACGACCAAACATAAATTTTACCCCACGTTCATTTTGATCAACTTGGCGAATAGAGCGCAAGATCATGATCGCAATAATGACTAAAAGCACCCAAACGAAGCTACCAAAAACATCCAACAAACTAAATCCGGTACTGCTAGTAGGAATGTAATATGGATCCATAGTGATAAAGTAATGTATCGCCATAGTGATAGCATATGACAGGGGGAGTTGAAAGTGGAAAGTTGCCCCGAAGAGGTCCCTTCGGGAAAAGTTCTACAGGCACAGAGTGTCATCTTGAAGCTTTTCAAAATTCTGCACTCTGCACTCTGCATTCTGAATTCTGAATTTTTCAGTTGCATGGTAAAATTAATCTGAACTTATATTTTCAGCATGCGTTTAAGAAATTGGACTGTCATTTTCAGCACATTGATACTTACTGCTTGTGGATCAGGGATTACTGAAAAGGGGCCTCAGGAACTTTCACTCATCATCAGCAACGACAGCATTTCATCAACCTTGAAAGCAACTAGTAGTGATCAACTCAATGTTGAGGTAAAAAACACTACAGATAAAGCTCAAGTAGTACGAATGCAGGGGCTTAAAATTAATTTTGTCAGCCAACCAATTTCACCACAGAGCAATCAAACTTTTCATTTTCAAATCGACAAAAATAAAGGGGCGATCAATATCACAGCTACAGATACTGAAAACCAATCCCAAAATACTACCGTTACTATCAACTAAACTATGCAGATATTTTTAGGCATACTAGGAATAGCACTTGGCATTCTCTATCTCAAATACAATTACCAAATCACCAATATTGTAGGCAAATTCCCTTGGGCAGAAAACTACTTGGGCCTTGGCAGTACATATTGGGTACATAAGCTTTTTGCACTCGCCATCATCATTCTCTCAATCATGTGGATGACTGGCTCATTTCAACTATTTCTGCAGAACAATGTCAGTAATTACTTTGGTAGTGGCCGTAGCCGTTGATTATTTTTTCCCATATCGCCAGCCAAAGAATGCTAAAAGAATAATCAGTACTAGACCAGTCAAAGCATAAGAAAATTGCTCTACACCAGCACCCAATAAAACATAAGCCACTATACCTGGAATAATACCCACCATTGTCCCCCAGAAATAGTCCCGCCAACTCACTGCAGAAACACCAAATGCAAAGTTGAGCACGTCAAAATGAAACACCGGTATGAGCCGGAGGAAGATCACTGTGGCAATCCCCTTTTTACGTAAATGTTGATTATATTGAGCCAAAATAGGTCTTTTGTGAATTCCTAAGAAATCGCGAGCAACATACCGAATAAAAGCAAATTCCAGCATTGCACTGCCAAAATCAGCTATATACATAATAATCCCACCAGACCATAGACCAAAGGTAAGCCCAGCCATAGTCAAAAATACCCACGAAGGGATAAACAAAAAGCCACGTACCCATGAAAGTAAAATAAAGACTATGACAGCTTTATAACTAGAATGAGAAATCAGTTCTCGACAATAAACTAAAAGCTCGTGAATAGATTTACCTGTGTGGAGAAACCAAAAGAGACAGCCCAACAAGGCTAATACCCACAAACCAAAAAGTAGTATTCGCACCCAAGAAATTTTCTTTTGCATATGGAAAGAGAGCATAACCACTATAGAGTTGAAAATGGAAAGTGGCCACAAAGTAAGACGTAGTAAAAAGTTCTAGCTTATTGGAAATTAAGCTTTTAAGTGATCGCAGAAGTATGATAAGTTGATGACGTTTTTCTTCTTTGTTGCTATGCAAATCGATCCCCTTTTTTTGACCAAGACTGCTTATGAGTTGCGTATCAATGTCATTGATATGCTCACTGAAGCACAATCAGGTCATACAGCTGGCCCATTAGGAATGGCTGAGGTATTTAGCGTCTTGTACTTTAGTGGTTTAGTAAATATTAATCCTCAGAATAAAACTGCCCCAGATCGAGACCGAGTTATCCTTTCTAATGGTCACATCGCTCCTATTCGCTATGCAGCTATGGCTAAAGCAGGATTTTTTGCTTGCGAAATGCTCCATACCTTTCGCCAATTGCACTCGCCACTTCAAGGGCATCCGAGTGTGCAAGATCTACCAGAAATTGAGACCTCATCGGGGCCACTAGGACAGGGTATTTCTCAAGCTGTAGGGATAGCTATTGGTTTACGGCATGAGCAATCTACCAGCCATGTATACTGCTTAATCAGCGATGGCGAATGCCAAGAAGGACAAACCTGGGAAGCTCTCATGTTTGCTAGTAGCAAAAATTTGACCAATTTGACCGTAATAATCGATCGGAATCGCATCCAAATCGATGGTAGTACCGATGAAATTGCACCAGGATTGGAACCATTGGCTCAAAAACTACAATCATTTGGTTGGGAAACTTTTAGCATCGATGGCAATGACGTCACCGATATCATTGAAGCTCTTAGTCAGAGTAAAAAGAAACACAACAAACCATTGGTAATTATTGCCAATACCACACCTGGCAAAGGCGTGAGTTTCATGGAAGATGATTATCTTTGGCACGGCAAAGCACCTACCAAAACTGAAGGACAGCAAGCTAAACAAGAATTAACTACAGCCTTGGCATCATTATGAATAAACCACTCAGTATTCGTGATGGCTTCGGCCAAGGCATGATCGACATTGGCAGTGACAGGCGGGTTTACGCACTCTGCGCTGATCTCACTGAATCATTGAGATTAAACTCATTTAGAGAAAAATACCCTGAACGTTTTTTAGAAATGGGCGTGGCCGAACAAAATATGATTGGTGTAGCTGCTGGATTAGCTTTAACCGGAAAGGTACCATTTGCTGCCAGCTTTGCCTGTTTTTCACCTGGCCGAACATTTGATCAAATTAGGGTAAGTGTATGCTATCAACAAGCCAATGTGAAAATTATTGGCGGCCATGCTGGTATCAGTGTGGGGCAAGATGGTGCCACCCATCAGATGTTGGAAGACATCGCTATGATGCGAGCTCTACCCCACATGACCGTGCTAGTACCTGCTGATTATGAACAAGCACGAATGATGGTAAGTAGTATGTTGAACCACTCAGGGCCCATTTATCTCCGATTATCCCGCACAGGTGGACCAAAAGTAACAACTGAAACTTTCCAAATCGGAAAATCGAACATCCTTCGATCTGGCAAAGATTTAACCGTGGTAGCTTGTGGACTTATGGTAGAAAAAGCATTAGCTGCCGCTGAGATTCTAGCAAAACAAGGTATTGAACTAGAAGTAATCAATGCTGCCAGCATCAAACCGTTCGACCGGGAGACGCTACTAACCTCAGTACACAAAACAAAACTAGTAGTGACAATGGAAGAACACCAAATAGCAGGCGGATTGGGAAGTGTAGTAGCTGAAATATTGGCAAAAGAAATGCCAACAAGACAATGCTTCATAGGCATTGAAGACCAATTTGGCCAATCGGGCACTGTAGATGAATTGTTCGACTACTATCAATTAAGTACAGACCATATTGCTCTGAGAATCAAAAACTTTATCACTAACGAAGCGAAAAATTAGCCCCCCCTGAGAAGAGAACCTGCCAGATCCTTCCCTTCGACAATCTCAGGGCAAGCTCTAGCATTACCTTAGGCTCAGGATGAATTTTGATGATAGTTTCCTACAAAGCTAATAAGCTTCCTACTTAGCTAACTTTCTGCATTCTGAATTCTGACCTCTGCATTAAAAATTCGCAATTCGCCATTCGCACTTCGCAATTAAAAAAGACACCCAAGCTCATCGCATCAGGTGTCTTTTTAGTAAGCATCAGCTTATTAGAACAATTTCTTTTTTCGAACTACCCAACCAATCATTGAAACAAACAATCCTGTACCAAAGAATGGCAATGCTTCACCACCAGTTTTTGGCAATTGAATAGGAGGTATTGGCAAACTTGGGAAAAGTGGAATTGATGGAGCTGGAGGAGGAGGTAAAGGTAATGGATTAGCAGCAGCTGTAATTACCCGTTGCTCACGACAATCACGAGCGGTCAAAGGATCATCAAAGGCATCGGTGAAATCAACCACAATAGTTTGAGCATCAGAACCCAAGAGTGTTGATCCACTATATACCTCAGCTGTATTGGTAACAAAACCACCAAGATGCAAGAGACATACGGCATCCAAATCAGTACCTGGCATCGGACCGGATACAGTATTTGAAGTATCACGAACACGGATATAACGAGCCCAAGTCATATCTGCATCTTCAAGGTCGAAACAATCACTGTTCTTATTAGATCTACCCACCCTTTCGAAATCTGAGCTACGAGTGGTTTGAGAAACTTCCACAGTGTATTGTTCTGAAACACTATCATCGAGATTAGAATCTAATTCGAGAATACAGAAATCATCACCATCACCATCCACCACTAGTTTCTCTGAAGTTTGGTTACGTGCTGTAGCAAAAGTTACTTGACCGCGCTCACCAAGTGAAACAAAGTTTTGGTCAGGAGCAGACAAAGCATCATCAGCGTCATTATGATCTGAATCAGAATCGATACTGGCACTTCGTACACGAGCAGGATAGAAATCATCATCCTCAGGCTCGGCATCACTATTGAGACGATAATTACGGAGTGGGAAACGATCTTCATCTAGCAATTTAGTATCGTATGACACAGATTGTGAACCTTGACCGGCAATAGTCATACCTTCCACCAAGACTTCACCATTAGTTAAACTAGTACTATTTACCGTACCCGTAGTGGCAGTCACATTGCTCAAAGTATTTTCTGCTGTAGGAATCACATCTTTGATACTCAGTCCAGTAGCAGCGAGATTGCCAGTGTTATTCATAGTTACTCGGTATCGAACCGTATCACCAGGAGTAAATACTGTTTCTTCATCACCTGAAACTAAAGTCTTATTCAAATTAATTACACTATTACCAGAAACAGCAGGAACAGTAATATCTACGCTACCTTGATCACTACTGACCTGAGTGCCAGCACTTACCACTGCTGTGTTTCGACAAGTAGTAGCAGCTGTAAGTAAAGGATTGATTGTAGCCGTAAATCGGACCACTTGAGTAGCACCAGGAGCCAATGAAGCGATAGTCCAGTTTACAGTATTAGTAGTGGTATTAATCACACCACTATCGAGTGCGGTTACTTGGCTGATGCCGGTGATACAAGCAGGGATTAGGTTGGTACTAAGAGTAGTATCATCCAAATCATCAGTGACACTGACATTGGTCAATGTGGTAACACCAGGATTGGTTACAGTCAAAGTATAGGTCACTAACCCACCAGGAACAGGAGTAGCTGGACTAGCTGACTTCACAATGTCAATTGCTGCAGTACCCGCACGGAAACACGCAAGGTCAGTTGCAGTGAGACCAGTAAGACTTGCAGTAGCAGTAACACTATTACAAAGTGTAGTTGCAACATTAGGTACGGTACGGCCAGTCAAACGAATATGGAGCATTTGATTAGCAGCCAAAGTAGTAGGAACACCCGTAATGACACCAGTAGTACTATTTACAGTACAGTTACCATTATATGGGCCGACATGGTTGATCAAAGCGCCTGATGCTGGGGTAAAATAATTACATGTCCATCCAGTATTCAAACCAGAAGGGAAGGTGTCAGTTACTACCAAGCCATTGAAAGGAGCACTAGGAGAAGTATTACCAACATCGATGTAGTATGTAAGTGCCGTAGCAGGTAATGCACCTGGAGCACCAGTAGTGGTATCAAAACTTGATTCAGCACCATTGAGAACTACTGACTTATAAATTGCGATACCTGGATCCAATACACGGACACAAGCATCATCCTGAGCAGTTACTCCCCCACTAACAGTGGTCAAACGGTTACAGATAGCGGCGCTACTTAAACCTTGAGTAGCAGAAATACTATAGCCAGTAACTAAAATATGGAGATATTGATTGTTAGCTAAAGTAAAGTCTTGAATACCCGCTGTACTGCTACTATCAAATCGTCCGCTCGCCAAATCATGTGAACATCCAGTAACAGGAGTGTCCCCTGCTGGACTATTATCATTAGGGTTAGTATTGATCCAACAAGTCACACTACGAGTACCTTGTACTAAAGTGCTTGGGAAATTATCAGTCAAAGATCCTGTCACAGATTGACCTGATAAGTTGGCAACATGGAACAGGTAGGCAAGATTATCTCCCCTAACAGCATCTGCAGGAGCACCAGCAGTATCAGCAGTAAAGAAATCACTACCACTAGCTGAAACTAATTTTTCAATATTAGTAAAGTTAGGCCCTGAAGTTGGTGTGCCTGAACAGTTGCTAATAGTAACCACAGCTTGATGATTGCTAGCATTTGACCCAGTTTCTACCGGTACCTCATCAAAGATATCTCTAAGTGCCGTACCAGCGCTGACAGTATTAACAATTGTACACTGTGAACCTGAAAGATTATTATGTGCGGCCACATTCACTGTAATCACTAATGTGTCACCGTTAGCATAGAGAGCTCCAAAGTTAGTACCTCCCAAAATATTGCTACCAGATCCAACACAAGGCTGTGAACCACTAGTGCCTGTAATAACAAATGAACAACTAGTTAAATTAACTGTGGTTGGTAATACGTCATTGAGTGAGCCTGTACCGAACAGAATCGGTGCATCACTACGGTTTGTTGCCGTAATTGTATAGACAGTCGAACCACTCTGAGTGATGACTGTTGGGCTGGCTGACTTGGTCAAAGAATAACTTGATGCAGGTAAAATAATTGCATTAGCAGCAAACTCTGAAGTAGACCCAGCACAAGGATACAGTGAGCCTTCAGCCTGACCATCAGTGTAATAAGTTGCTGATGTAGGAGCATCGACTAGACAACTATCATCAGGCAAATTAGCTGGAGTCCATAAACCAGCACCTGTACCAGTATCAGTTGTAGAGACACGTTGTGCACCGAAATCAAAACCTGCAGTTCTCATTTCACCAAAGAAATCAGGACAAGCTGTAGCACTGCCATCATCCCAACACAATGTACGGCCACCAAAAGCAGTAGCAGTAGCAGTGATCAAACCACCAGTAAAGGGTGCGACACCATAATCTGCACCACCGGCAGCAAAATGAGCAGGATTGATTGACCAGGCACCTTGATGATCACTGTCACCGTTGGTTGGAATATAAGCATTACCTAAGAAACGATAACCTTGGCCATGACCCAATTCGTGCTCCACTAAACTATTTTCATTCCAGAAATCGGTATTACAATCACTGAGACTACTCTCAGGTTGACCAACAGGTACATAAGGACCGACACCATTACCATTGGTATAACAAAGGACTTGGAACAATTCGACTAAAGTACCTTCAGCACCAGTACCAACGATAGCAGTAGGTGTTGAGTTCTGCATATCAATCACAGGTGTATTGATCAAACGATTGGCACCAGCATCAGGATCAGTACCTGCATCACTCATAGCAGGATAACCATCATTTTCAGTAATATTCGTATCTACTTGTGTTTGGCTTGTTTGACTAGCTGGTTCCCAAGGCTCAATCGCTGATCCACAAAGGAAATTACTAAAACTAGCACCTGGGAAGAGAAGATTCCAATAAGTATTAGGTGTACTAGAGTTGAGATCATCTAAATTGGCAGTAGCAAAATCCTCTAGATCAATACCAATACCATACGATCCACTACCGGAAGTAATTGCAAGACTATTGTCATTATTGAAAATACTATTTTGTAAAATAGCATTGTTAGTACTTTGCAACGGAAACTCTTCAGAACCAGTACCAGTAGCAGTATTAGGTAAATTGCTACGAATATCACCTGAATCAAGCTTACAAGCTAAACTTTGAATATAAATACCATTACGTTTATTTTCACCGATTTCATTTTTGATAATTCGGTTGAAATTAGAAGGTCCACCTAAGGTGGCATCAAAGTAAGTGCGATCATCTACACCTCCAGATCCGGTAGCAGCATTAGGATCAGGATCAGCACAGCTATAACTTGAATCTTGTGCAACAGCATCAATATGATCATAAAAACGAATACCAATACCGTCACAGGCATTAGAAGCACTTCGATAGTTACTGACACCAAGCACAGTAGGAATATTCAAAGCACCACTGCCATTCAAAGTAAATGGGAAGCCACTTACAGCCGAAAAGGTCTGAGTAGTACCAATATAGTTACCGACGATATCCATGCCCCATGCATTCAGCAAAGTAATACCATCTCCCACATAGTGGGTATTATCACCGTAACCATTATTAGTAATAATATTATGGGCAATAACTGAAGCAGGTTTAACAATTACAGTGTTTTTCACCGTAATACCAGAATAGCGATTACCAGTAGCAGGGTTTTGATCATTACCAAGCAAGTTACCAATTAAGTTATTACTGACATTCGATATCAATGGCATAGCAATTCCCCCATCAACAGTATCATCATAGGTACCCTGTAAACGAACACCATCTAAACCACTATTGACAATAATATTTCCCCGGATAAGCGTATTATCAAAATCACGATCAAGTGCTTGAGCACAAATACCATGTCCTTGATTAGCTTGACTACCAGAAACCCCAGAGCGAGTATTCGTACCAATGAAATTATTTTCAATTGTTACATTATGTGGAGAGTCGGGCAAAAAACTAGTGGAATCAGAAACAATTTGAATACCATTACCAGATGATCCCACAATTGATAAACCAGCAATACGCACATTGGGTGAATAGATACCGATCAATGCATATCCATTTGCATCACAATAAGAAATTGACCCAGTGAAACCTGATGAAACAGGACGAATAGTTACTTGTGGAACCCCACTAACCACTGGACCATTGATATCCACCCCGTGTGGACTCGCAATGTTCAGTGTTGTGCTCAAAACAACCTCAGTAACTGAGCTATCGAAAACAATGCGTGAATCAGTGGATTGAGCTATTGCTAATTCTAAAGCATCACGCAAACGACACGTAAGCGCATTACCAGTATTATCTGGTGTACTATCGTCTTCCACTACACAATTGGCAGGAACGCCCAACGCGGCATCACCCGACCCTTCCACCACAATATCTCCAGCTTGAACGCCACCTGGTACTGCGGCGAATAAACTTTGCAGATTCTGAGGTATCGGCATAAGCGCCATGACAACCATAAAAGCCGCAATTGCAGATAATGCTTTATTGCGGTTCCAACGATGACGAACACGATCAGGGACCAAAGTGTTGATCAAAGAAACAAGACGGGGAAACATGTTATTTTGGGGGTTAGTTTTTGTGTTTTCTCATCATTTTAGCACACTTAGATAAAGAAAGTCCACATGTAACAAGATTAGATATGTGAGTGAAAAGATCAGAGAGAGTCAAAAGAACGATAATTTATCAATAAATACTAACAAAAAAGACTCAAGTTGAGCTTGAGTCAATTCTGTATATCACCCTGAGTGAAACAGACGGTGTGTGGTCTGAATTTACATAACCCTTAGTTTTCTTATGAAACACAAAACAGCAACAAATAAGCTACTCATAATTGCTAAAGTAATTGGAGTTTCAGCTCCGGTCTTTGGCAATGCCAATGGCATTGGTGCTGGAATAACAGCTGGAGGTGGTGGCAATGGTGCTGGTGCTAATACTTGGGCCTGCTTAGGCGTAGCACAAGCGCTTGCAGAAATTGGGTCTTCGAATACATCAGTAAAGTCGACTGCTATGTCTTGCGCATCAGAAGCTAATACAGCATTGCTTTGTTCTAAATTGGCTGTATTTCGAATCAGACCGCCGACGTGTAAGAGACAGACAGCATCTAGATTGATACCACTAGTAGTCGATTGATCTTCAATCTTGATATAGCGAATCCAAGGCAAATCAGCTGAACTAATATCATAACAATTGCTGCTATTGCTACGTAAACGTTCATAATTACCAGATTGGTTTACTTGAGCAACCGAGACACGATAGCGATTACCAACATTATTTTGATCTAGAGCTAAACAGAAATCTTCATCATCACCATCTACCAACACTTTTCCTTTACTGCTAGTAGCCAGAATAATTGATCCTCCCTGGCCTAGATTTACATATGATTGATCCATTGCCCCCAATACTGCTTGATCATCAGTATCAGTACTGGCGAGACGAGCACGCACTACCTGCTCAGGATAGAAATCAGCATCATCTTTTTCAGCACTTTCATCTAGCTTCCAAGCCCGTAGAGAAAACTGATCACTATCTTTGAGTTGGCCAGTATAAGTAACTATTGCTGATGTATTAGCTGCTAGTGTTAAATTATCTACAGTTAAACCCGCTCCACCAGATACTGTACCCACGGTTGATAGAACATTCTTCCATTCAGCCATATTTCCTGGTAACGCATCTTTCAATTGCAAAGCAGTGGCTGATCCATCACCGGAGTTAGCAACAGTGACACGGTATTGAACATTATCACCAGGCTCAAACACGGTATCAGAATTGATTGCTTCTTTATTGAGAGTGATCAAAGCCTGACCAACTACAACTGGCACGGCGATATTAGCTTCTGCTTGGGCATT
>JACCDN010015312.1_pt1 | contig 18678 bp, 19 predicted proteins | sample 7441691 | NCBI WGS metagenome assembly JACCDN01 (sample SAMN15323439, study PRJNA562643) | freshwater metagenome | isolation source: river surface water | place: USA:Blue River Watershed | collected 2017-08-16 | reverse complement strand
TGCAGTTGCGGGCGACATCGCATCCAGAATTCGATGCGTGGCGCTGGAGCCAGTACTGGGTACCACTCGACTCGGTGGTTGAGTTCAAGCGCAATGTCTACCAGCTGGCGTTGGGCGAGCTGGAGCCCTTCCTGAATGCGGATCGTTTGCGTCATCCGGCGCTGGGGCGTCGTGGGCGCCGTTCGCCGCAACAGGCTCTTAGAGCGGAAAGCGCTGTCGTATTGGTCGATGATGCTGCCGGTGCTTCGCAAACGGAGGAGGGGGTATGACCCGATTTGGATCGTTGCTCCGGTGTTTTAGCGGTGTGCTGGCCGGCATGGCGCTGGCCAGTGGCGCGCTGGCTGCCGTGGAGTGCGATACGCGCAAGTATTACGAGTGCTACGACTACCAAGAGTCCGAAGAAGACAAAAAAGTCTGGCAGGAAGAGAAGTACACGGTGCCGGCGGCTCCGGATAAGGACAAACTGATATCGTTCGAAGTCAATGTCTCCAATGCCAATCGCTTCTTCGTGGACCCCGCCAGCGTATCGGTCGGCACGGATGGCGTGGTACGTTATACCGTGGTCATCGAGTCTGACGGCGGTGCCCGGACGATTAATTACGAGGGCTTGCGCTGCAAGACCCGCGAACGTCGTCTGTACGCTTTTGGCCAGCCGGATGGCAGCTGGATTGAAAGCAAGGGCTCGTCGTGGATCCTGATGCAGAAGCAACAGCACAAGATGCACAACGCCTATCCGGCGGTGTTGGCCTATGAATATTTCTGTATCGATATGGAACCGCCCCAAAGTGCGGAAGTGGCTGTCGAGCGCCTGCGGTCGGGCCCGGCGGCAAACTCAGGAAGGTGAGACCCCATGAGCATTGATACCCTGATCATCGAAGCCGACAAGGTTTTGCGGACATTGTTTGCCTCCCAGCGCAGTGTGCGCCCTCATCCCGATGCCGGCATGCCGGAGGCTGATCTGTCCGAAGCCGAGCGCAAACATGTGGCCGGCCTGATGCGCGTGAACCATAGTGGTGAAGTCTGCGCTCAAGCCCTGTATCAGGGGCAGGCGCTGACCTCACGAGATCCGGCGGTGCGTGATGCCTTGCGTGAGGCGGCTCACGAAGAAGTGGAGCATCTGGCCTGGACCGAGCAGCGACTGAGGGAGTTGGGCAGTCATACGAGCTGGCTGAACCCGCTCTGGTATGCCGGTTCGCTGACAATGGGTGTGATTGCGGGTAAGTTGGGCGACCGCTGGAATCTTGGCTTTTTAGCAGAAACCGAAAAGCAGGTCACGGCGCATCTGGAAAGCCATTTGGCGCGTTTGCCGGAAGCGGATGCCAAGAGTGCAGCCATTATTGGGCAGATGGCGATTGATGAAACTTCGCATGCGCAGACGGCAGAAGCCTTGGGTGCTGCCCAGTTTCCGCCTCTGGTGAAGCAGATGATGCAGCAGACAGCCAAGGTGATGACCGGGCTGTCCTATCGGATTTAAGCAGCGGCAGCGTCCCGGAGATCTAGATCCCAGGTGATCTCGGCGGTGGCGCCCAGCATGGCGGTTGCCGAGCAGTACTTGTCTTTGGACAGGGTAATGGCGCGTTCTACGGCTTCGCGCTTGAGCTGGTTGCCCGTCACGATGTAGTGTAGGTGCAGCTTGGTAAAGACCTTGGGCTCGGTCTCGGCCCGTTCGGCGCTCATTTCAACCTGGCAGCCCGTTACCGGGTGGCGACCGCGCTGAAGAATCAGCACCACATCAAAGGCCGTGCAGCCGCCTGCGCCGGCCAGCATCATTTCCATCGGGCGCGGCCCCAGATTGCGACCACCCAGATCGGGCGGGCCATCCATAGTGACTTGGTGACCACTGCCGGTATCGGCAACAAAGGTCATGTGATCAGTCCAGGTGACGCGGCATTCCATGGTGATGCTCCGGTAAGCGTAAAGGAAGGGGAGAGCAGGATTGTAAATGGCTCGTTGCCGTTTGTCCGCTGGCGGGCAGGTTTTGGTGGCGCACATCTGTTGTGCGTCGCAGCAATAGATCAGTGGTGACGCGAAGAATCGTCAGTGCCCGGCCTCTCATAAAAGAGCCCGGCATAAATAAAATCTATATTTTTCATGTGGCTATGGCTTTTCGCGTCGGTGGTTTGGGGAAAGTACGATGTGTGCAGGCCTGTGCGTGAAATTTTTTGCGGCGCAAGAAAAAGCCTTGCAATTTTAGTATTTTGTCGCTACATTGATCTCGTAGTACAGACATGCAGCACCGTCTGTCAGGTTGTCTCCTCCACCCTCCTCCTTTGGTGTGGATTTACGCGGAATCACTTGTGTGGTTCCGCGTTTTTTTTGCCGTTTTTTACGGGTGCGGGCGCGCCATCGGCTTCTTGGCCCCGCGCAAGGTAAGTCAGAAGGGCTTTGTAACAACACTTGCAGCCGATCTGCAGGATAAAGTTGGAAAATGCTTGACTTGGTTTTGGGACTGTTGCTAGAATCCACGTTTTTCCAAATTCCGCGCCGTCTCTGGCGCCACGGAAGTGCATAAAATGAAGACCTTTTCCGCCAAGCCGCATGAAGTCCAGCGCGACTGGTTCGTCGTTGACGCCACGGACAAAGTCCTGGGCCGCGTTGCCAGCGAAGTCGCACGCCGCCTGCGTGGCAAGCATAAGCCTGAGTACACCCCGCACGTCGATACGGGCGATTTCATCGTTGTTGTCAACGTTGAAAAGCTGCGCGTGACCGGTAACAAGGCTGAAGACAAGAAATACTTCCGCCACTCGGGTTACCCGGGCGGTATCTACGAAACGACGTTTGGCAAGATGCAGCAGCGTTTCCCGGAGCGTGCTCTGGAAAAAGCTGTGAAGGGCATGCTGCCGAAGGGTCCGCTGGGCTACGCCATGATCAAGAAGCTCAAGTGCTACGCCGGTGGTGTTCATCCGCACACCGCTCAGCAACCCAAGTCGCTGGAAATCTAAGAGGTCGTTATGGCAGAACAACAATACTACGGTACCGGTCGTCGCAAGAGCGCCGTTGCTCGTGTTTACCTGAAGCGTGGCAGCGGTAACATCGTTGTCAACGGCAAGCCGGTTGATATTTTCTTCTCTCGTGAAACGGGCCGTATGGTCGTCCGTCAACCGCTGGAGCTGGTTGAGCATGCTTCGACTTTCGACATCAATGTCAACGTGGTTGGCGGTGGTGAGTCGGGTCAAGCCGGTGCTGTGCGTCACGGTATTACCCGTGCACTGATTCAGTACGATGCAGAGCTGAAGTCGGCCCTGTCGAAGGCCGGTTTCGTGACCCGCGATGCTCGTGAAGTCGAGCGTAAGAAGGTCGGTCTGCACAGCGCCCGTCGCCGTAAGCAGTTCTCGAAGCGTTAATGTTTTATGTCATCCGGATGTTACAATCCGGATGTCTGGCCAGTTAGCTCAGTTGGTAGAGCAGCGGATTGAAAATCCGCGTGTCCTTGGTTCGATTCCGAGACTGGCCACCAAACACTCAAAAGCCACCTTCGGGTGGCTTTTGTTTTTGGTGATGATTGTGTCAAAGCGTGTAGGAGCATGTTTAAGCGTTCTTACACTTTGCCTAGACCGTGCCGAAATTTGGCGATATGAGTGATACGATGTACACGACCAATACTTCATTCACGCCCGCCGCACCTTCAAATAATCAAACATTCATCAGCAGGCTTCCAGCAGCGCAAGCTAAGAATATTCGTCTGCGCGATGGCGAAGTCGTTCTGTTTAAACGCAGCCGCAGCCTCGTCTATCAATGCCGTTACAAGTTGGCTGATGGCAGTTGGTATCGCGCAACTACAGGCAAGCTAAGTCTTGAACATGCAATTAGTGCTGCGTGTGAGATGTATGACGAGGCAAGGTTTAGACAGCGGCTCGGCTTAGCGCACCGCGCACACTCTATCGCGCAGATTTGCGATGAATGCGTTGAAGAAATGCGGGCGCAGCTGGATGCAGGGCAGGGCAAAGTTGTGTACCGCGATTACATCCAAGTCATCGAAAAATACATACGCCCATATCTCGGCTTTAAACAGCTAGAGACATTAACGAGTAAAGACATTGTTCAGTTTGAGTTGTGGCGTAATCGACAAATGACAAAGGCGCCAAAGCACAGCACGTTGAATACCTTCTCTAGTGCTTGGTCGAAGCTATGCGAACTGGCGGTATCGCGTGGCTGGATTAGTGAGCGGGTGCCAGTGCCCAAGTTCACAGCTAGTGGGCAAAAGAGCAAACCAAGACCTGCGTTTACACGACAGGAAATCAACTTCCTACTCAAATACATGGTTAATTGGATAGATGGCGGGCGCTCAGTGGCAACAAGGGAAATCAAACCACTGCTACGAGATTATGTGGAAATCCTCTTGTACACAGGCATAAGGCACGGCACAGAAGCCATGAATATGCGATGGAAGCACTTGGAGTGGTACACAGACCAAGGCGTTAGATACTTACGGATATGGGTATCTGGCAAAACTGGCGGGCGTTGGTTAATAGCCAAGCATCAGGCAGTAGACGTTTTTAAGAGGCTTCACGCCCGCAGGGAAAATATCAAAAGCACGCCTTTTGAAGACATATTCACCCAAAAATGCGACCAACTGGTCTTTGTGTACTCAGAGGGCTATCAGCCACACGACCTACGGGGAACTTTCAGGCTGCTAATGAAGGATTGCGGGCTTCTGATGGATGCTGATGGGGCTACAAGGACTTTGTACAGTCTCAGGCATACCTATGCCACCCTAGAGCTGCTAGAGAACGGCACAGACATCCACACACTAGCAAAGCAGATGGGTAACTCTGTAGCGATGATTGAGCGGTATTACAGCAAGCTAACCCCAACTATGGCGGCGGGCAAGCTGGCTTGACTGGTAAAGCGTCCAGTTTCTGGACGCTTTATAAAAGAGATAGTGTAAATTGGCCTACAATTTGTAGGTTTATATCAGGCACTAGCATCCAAGATGAGCGGTTCACTAAAAGCTTTCAAGTTCGGCGTTGGCGCATTTTGGTTCTTACCAAGGTGCCAGCCTAATTCAGTTGGTGTATTTACGAGTAGAGAGTACATAGACCGCGTTGAGTGGGCGCTATATAAGCAAGCGACTATAGACGTAGAGACTGCCTATACGTACTACGATCAGAACTTTGAGTCTGTTGCAGATAAAAGCGTAGATTGGCTCAAAGAGATACGCAACGGACATCAATACCCATTGCCAGAGTTTTTTAGGTTAGATTTTTTGGTGACGGTGCCTGAAGATTGGCAAAAAGAACACATTCACCCCTATCGTCGTTTGGATACTATTGAACATCCGTTTCATGTATCGATAGTTTCCACTTTCTACTATCCCGTGACTTTTGTACGGATTCCCTCAAATGAGGATGCAAAAAAACTTGATGGGGTTGATGCTGTATTTGTCGTGAAGAAGTATCTGGAAGACTTGTTTACAGATGACCCTCACGTGGCATTTACCTCAATTGGGCCGTCACCATTTCATGCGTCCATTGAAGCAGTCCCAGCGGTTCACTTGGATGACAAAGAAGAAGGTATAGAACTTGTCAGGTATCCGCAAAGGGGTTACGACAAGTTCAAAGTAATGTTCAATGAGGCGTGCTTGAAAACTAGAGGCGCTGCCTATAGTGCAATTCAGTACGCAATATCAAGTGATTTAGGTTTTTTCTATCGAGTTCAGGCATCAAGAATAGAGGCGCAACGGAAGCTAGATCAGGTAGAAACTCGGCACAAGAAGCTCAGTAAGCTATCCGTAAGTGGAACGATGGTTAGACTGGCTTTCATCCGAAAAATTAGTGCACTGATTGATGAGTCATTGATAGGGCTGATCGAATACGACGGCTTCTTGAAATCTGAGATTAGTTCATTTGAGTTGGATATTGAGAAACGAGACGCAAAAGGAAGTCCGCTTTACTTCAAAGATTTTGTAATTAATGCGATCAAGGGGTACCCGAGAAATGACACGCAGAAAATCTATGAGTATGTGCAGACAGTAGAGAGGCGCCAGTCCAAATGGTGGGAAATATCCATTCTCGCAGCGGCGGGTTTGGTAGGGGCCTTGCTTGGAGCCTTTATAAAATAACAAGCGTCCAGAAACTGGACGCTTGTTGGGCTAAAGAATAAACAGTTACTTGCTGCCCCCGCTTACAATTTGAAAGTTAGGCTGATTTGCTGCGTTCGGAATATGTGCGACAGGCAAAGGCAAGCCCATAGCGTGACAGGCGTAAAGCTCGTCTAGCATTTGCATATATAGCCGCAAGCTCCCGCTCCAATCTGCTTGTTGCAAATAAGCGAGTACATAGTCATCGGGTAGTATCAATCCTTCGTTTTGAAGTATGAATTGAGCACGTGGCAAGATATTATTAGCCGAAAGCTTGTGAATGTTGATTAGGTTGCAACGGTCGCGAAAACTTTTGCTTATGCTCATTTCGTGGTTTGTAGAGATGATAACAAGAAGCTCATTTGCACAAGCATCCATAGCCGTCCACAGCTTATTGAGATTGACCTTTGCGTTGTCAAACTCCTCGAACACCAAAAACACCTTGCTCTGGTCTGTAAACCCATTCAAGGTGCACGCCTGCCGCAAATACTGCCTCAGGTCTTTCTTGTTAAGAAGATCGTCGTAGTCGTTACATTCGACAATTGCGTTTCCACCGACGATTGCATCAGGTAATAAACGAGCTATGGTGGATTTTCCCGTACCATTTGGGCCGTGCAGAATTATGTGCTTATCCAGCAATCCTCGAGTGTAAGCCTCTACTCGTAGTTTGACGGCTTGGTTAGGGAAAATCACCTCGGCAAGCGATTTCGGAGCATATTTAATAGCAAATCCCATTTTGTATCCTTTCATAATGAAGAACTGGGGCCCCATGCCCCAGTCGTTGGTGTTATTAGGCTTGCATGACCATGCCAGCTTCGTTTGCAGCATCAGGTACAGCGAAAGCGTCCACCATGTGTCCAACAGACTCAATAACACCGTCGGCCACACGCTTCTTGGCCATACGCAGCAATAGGGCGTTGAACAACGCTTCGTTAACCTCGGGTAGCACGCCGATAATGTCGACAAAACCGTCGGCACGAGGCTTTGCCAGCAGTACAGCGTATTCACCCTCAGCTGCCAGTTGTGCGCTGGCAATTGGGTTCAGAGCTGCACGCTCAACGTCAGCTATAACGCTATTAGTTGCTTTTGCGACTTGATCACGCTTGGCGAGCGCATCAGCAGATAGCACCATTCGTCGCTTAATTTGTTCAATACCGCCAGCATCATGGATGTACTTGGGTAGGTTGATAGGTGCAATGCCATCTTGAACTGCTGCACTAAGAACCTGTGCATAACCTTGCGAACGCTTACGGTCTGACTTGAAGACGTAACGGACAAGCATTGTCAAAGTTGCTGAATTACTTTGTACTTTTACGCCCATGTCTTTCAGGCGTGTAGTCAGCTCTTTGCGAAGATCAGCGTTAAAGCGTTGGCCATGTGCTTTAACAGAGGTTGCCAAAGTAACTCCCTCGCTTTCCAAGTAGATATCCAGCGTTTCAGCTAACAGAACGTACAGTTCTTCGTTAGCCTTTTTAAATGCGCCTTTTTCCCATGCGTCACGCTTAACTGATAAAGCGTCTAGTTTCTGGACAGTTGTTTCAGTAAAGATCGTGCTGGACTTTGCAACTGCTTCAGCGACTTGTGCACGGGTTTGGTTCAGGTTGATGTTTGAAGTGTTAGTCATTTTGATGCCTTTCGTTTGTTAGAAAATCGGCTCGCTTGATTGCTTGTCGATGGGAAAAGATTAGCGATTTTCGGATTTTTCAGGGGAGGTTCTCGGGAAATGTATTTTTCTTGACGAAAATTCCCGGCTCGCAAACCGCAGCCGCAAAGAGCGGTATGATCGACTTGTTGCAAAAATGCTTGACAGAAAAAACGCGTTATTTTGTACTTTGGTGAGAAATGGCTACAAAAAAACCAAGCAAACCCCGATACAAACGCAAGCTCAAAATCATTGAAGGCGTGCGCAGGCAAGGTATGGCAATGCTGAAACGCGGCACAAAGCAATCCGTCGTTGCAGCAAAGCTGGGGGTCAGTAGGCAGGCTGTGTCGATGTGGAACAAGGCATTACAAACAGAGCCAGTACAACCGTGGCGCAGAAAGAAGCTTGGGAGACCTAACAAATTCGATCATGCAACTAAGATATTTTTAGCTACAAGTCTAAGAAAAGGTGCACTAGAGTTTGGGTTTTTGACAAACGAATGGACACTAATGCGAATCGCATTGATTCTAAGTGCGCAAAGTGCCGTACCTGTTCAATACAACAAGGCAAGTATTTCTAGGGTGCTAAATGAAATCGGCTTCACATGTCAGAAACCATGCGCAGATGACCAGAGAGCGTTAAGAAGATGGGAATCAATGAAGTGGATTTCCACGAAGGGTGCGTTAGTCGGGTCTACACGGGTTGAATGGTCTAAAAAATTAACCCATATCCGCCACATGCGGAGCCCGTCTGTGTCAAAAGTTTGGCAAAAAGAGCTTAAATCAGCTCAACAGCCCTCCGCTTCATTTCATCGTTAACATCGATGTATCGTTGAGTGACAGCGATGTTGCGGTGACCAGCCAAACTAGCCAGTACACGAACACCGATACCTTTTTGAGCAAGTGATGTAATAAACGTGCGGCGCCCGCTATGACTGCTGGCACCACTCACGCCCGCATTACGGTAAAGCCAAAAGAAGAACTGGCACATCGTATTTGGCGTGAAGCCGAGGTTCTTCTCTGTAAAGAACAGTGGAATCTCTAGACGTGTTAGGTCACGGAATTTAAGGTAGTTTGCTAGTTCTGTACGCAGTTTTTCTGGAATAAACACGGTTCGTGGGTGTGATCCCTTGGTTTGTTCTGCCGTAAGCCGGATCTCATTCTTGATGCTACCGTCTGTGTTCATGACATCCATGATGCGAAGGGATGCAATTTCCTTAACCCGCATGCCAGACCAGAAGCTTGTTAGCACAAGAGCGCGATTGCGCAGCGAATATTTGCGTGTGTCGATGTAACGTAGAACCTGATCTAGTTCAGCTTGAGTAAGTGTTTTGGCTTGGGACATATCGTTTGCTCCTAGTAATAAATAGTCACTAGTAGTGTGTTTTCTTTAGAGCAAAAGGTCGACCGAAATCTGCCAGAAAAAGACCTTCCAAGATTCAATGAGTTACAGCTAGACCAAAGAAAACAGCAATTTTCTTTGGTCGTAGTATTTAGTAAGAACAGGGCTATAGCGCCTTAGATTGACGCTGTAGCCCTGTGTGCATTTGTGCTTTGAATCCAGCTGTCCGACTATTCGAACTTCGGACTTAAACGTTTGTAGACGGTTTAAATGCTTTTACGCCCGCGGGCGCGAAGCTACCAGTTGCCCACATCAACGTTGCTAGCTAAGTAAGCTGGCTTGCGTGGCCCCGGGTTTTTACAACTAACTGTTTCTAACATCCAAGTCTCAGACAACCCGTTAACGGCATCGTCGATTATTAGACGTAAGAGTGTTGCGTCGGGATCAAAAATGGCAACACCAGTAACATGCATTTTTTTCTGAGTTAGTGGATCGTAATGCTGGACCCAGCTAAAAAGAGCATCTCGTTTGGTTCCTTCCCCCATTTCGGCAAGCTCCTTGTAGATCAAAACTTGCTCATCAGTTTGTGCTTTGTTCACCCAATCATCGAACTTGTAGAAATCCAACAAATACTTTGAGCTGGGTTTGCGAAGCTCAACGTTCGAATTGTAGATAGCCTTGTTGTATACGCCTTTGCCTTGTGTGGTGCCGTACTTGTGGTTGTTGTATAAACGAACTGCTATTTCTCTTTGACTCATATCATTCTCCTTTTTCTCATAAGTCGCGCGGTTGCTTGTTGCCTTAGTCGCAGAGACCAAAAGATGTCGCTTGAGTCTGGTTGCCTTGTTGCTGAGTTAGTTACTCATTTGTCTCAATGAGCAACTAACTCAGCGACTACTTATTACTAGCGACACAGCAACTCCAAGCAACTCGCAAAAATATTTATGACGAGAAAAGAAAAACAAATAAAAAATAGCCCGTTTTTAGGTGGTTTTGGACAAATTGACCAGATCAGGCAGAAAGAGGTCGACCTGTTCCGGTGATCAGTCATAACTTATGTGTGCTGCTTAACTTATAGGAGAACTACATGAGCGCACTAAGTAACTTGAAGCTGACTAATGCCAAGCGCCCGCAGGCTATGCCAGCAGTAATGATTCGTCGTAATAAGCTAGTCAAAAAGCTGTTTGAACAGATCCAACTTGCAGAAGCACAGCAAGCAGGGGAAAACTACACGGCTAAGCGCCTTAAAAATGTCCGCGATGCTGAAACTGGGCTGACTAAGATTGTGGAAGTTCCTAAGCGTATACGTGCTTGGTGGTGGACTGGGGAAAACGGCAAGCTATGCCTGAATGTGAAATATGGCTCAAACACTATTGAATTGAGCAAAGGGAAATTTGCCATCGAGCTAGCAAGCCAAGCTGAGATCGTCCCTGTACTCCATACACTCAAGGAAGCAGCAGAAGCTGGTGAATTAGATAGCCAGATTGAAGCTGTAGCAGGTGTGGTTAAGTCTGGCTTTGGTAAGTAACAAGTAGGGGTTGGCTTCGGTCAACCCCAGCGTCCTTTAAAAGGACGGTTGAAAGGAGAAGTTGTGAAGACATATGAAGCAACCGTTAGAGTCAATGCGAACTATGTGACTGTAAGAATCGTAGCTCAAGGCCACGTTCAGGCCAAGTGGCAGCTAGAGGCTTTATATGGGGCAAAGAACTTGATTCACCTGCCTCGTGAGTTGTAAGTCAAGCGATAATTACAAAATATGCAATGGTTCAGCTAAGAATTGAAAGTCTAACGAAATGATTGTGCGTAGATTTTTTATTGGATTCCTTTTCATCCTATCGGGGTTTGCGCATGCCTTCGACATCTACGCACTCGGCACAAGTGCAACCAACTGTCGCAAGGTGATGCGTGAGGAGTCCTTTACCGTTGCTCTCGAACAGAACTTGCGTAAGCACGGCTTCACGGTGAATGTGATTAATGGCGGCATAGATGGCGACGTTCCGGGGGAAATGCTTCAACGACTACAGCGCATACTGGCCAGCAACAGTGAAATTAAGCTCGTGCTGTTTGAGCCAGGTCCCAACGATCTAAACAAAGTATCAAACGTTGAGCACAGTGAAAAAATCCTTGCACACCTGCAATCCATCAAGATGCCGACTGTTTACATCTCCAACGGTGCAATTCAGACTAATCTAGATGCAGAAGAAACTGCTAAGAAATACGGTGCTTACTACTACGGGCATTGGACAAAGGACGTTCCAGTTGACTGGGATCACCGCATGTATGACACGCCTGTCGGCAAAGGGCATATGACCGGCAAGGGTTGTATGCTCTGGGGCAAAAATATGACACCGTTTGTCGAACAGGTTGTGAAAGAGCGGAAGATCAAGTGAAGCAGCAGGCGTCCAGAAACTAGACGCTTGCTAACTTAACCTGTGTGATTGCCTTTTGTGCCTTCTGAACCTTTTGTCTATCTCGTTCTTTCTGTAAGGCATCGTTAGCACGGTCTTTAGTCTGTTTTAGTGCTGCTACACGTGCTTGATCGGGTGTTTTTGGCTTGCTGGGTTGTGCAAATTCGTGAAATCGCATGGTTTCTTCTCCTGTGTATGTATTTAAGACAGGAGGCTCAGGGTCGTAGATGCTGAGCGGGGTTGTTTGGAGTGGCTGCGCAGCAGGCACGAACAAATGTCCTTTTAAAGGACGCTCAATATTCGCTTGCTAGCATCAATACCAAGTGTTCACCATCCCAGCGGCCACAAATACCGGTGATTAACAATTGACACTCGAGTAGGTGGCGGGCTGGGATTTGGACGCTGCTACATTGGATGATTTAAGAAAAGTGTAACGTTTTAACAGTATCATTGATATATGTGTACTATAGGGCGAAAATCAATTTTAGGTCTTGTGCTACTTCTGGTGATCTTTCTCCAGGGGATGACCCCGTTTTTGCATGCCCACACAGGCCTTTCAAGTCGAACAGGTCTTCACACGCCTGATGCAAGTATCGGCCATGCTCAAGTGCATAAAAACACAAGCGTTGAACTGAACTCGAAATTAGATGATGAATCATATGTGGTTCAGGTTGGGTCTGGACTGTCCAATGAATATGAGAAGCTCACTTTAAGCCACATTCTTGTCAGAAATGTTTTTTGGTGTGTAACCAAGCCAAATTTAACGAGCTTCGTCACTTCTTTTCAGTCTGAGTCAATCAGAGTGCTTTTGTCTTTTTACCGCTCTGAAGCTCACCCGCCGCCAAGTTTAGCACCACCCGCACAACACTCATAGGCCATGTGACAGCGTTCCGTAGCAAGCCTACGGAACTGTGCATTATCTATCGAGGTTGTTATGGTTGTTTTACGAAAAGTCTTGCAAGCTCTGTGCTGCCTGACACTCTCATTGAGTGCAGCTGCTCAAGAAGTTCCTATCAAATCATTCGCTCTAAGTAGCCAACAACAGGCTGCGATGGGAATAAGCCTTGCTGTACCGAGCGTCGTGGAGACGGGCTCTGTTTTGATTAGCGCTTCAGTTACCGTCCCACCTGACAAGCAAGCTATTGTTTCCGCACCCTATCCTGGGCAAGTAACAAAAATGCTGGTGGACATTGGTGACACTGTAAAAGCCGGCTCCCCATTAGCTGAATTTACAAGCCCACAGATGGGTGACGCAAGAAGGCTACTTCTTGAAGCCACCTCTGACCAGAAGCTGGCAAAAGAGGCTTTGGCACGAGACAACCTGCTATTCAAGGAAGGCATTATTCCTCAATCTCGGCTCAATTTGACCAAAGCAAAAGCTGAAAATGCCAACGCAATGCTTTTGGCACGTCAGTCCGAACTTAAAGCTGGAAGCATCAATTTTGATGACAGCACCAGCAACGCAGCAGCTTTATATGCTACTGGGACGATCAAGGCACCTCTCTCTGGAACCGTGGTTGAAGCATACAACCTAATAGGGCAACGTGTTGAACCCGGAACTCTGCTATTCAAAATCGCTGATTCTTCGGTGCTTGTTTTAGAAATTAGCACATCAGGTTCGAAGTCCAGAATGATGCAGATCGGTGACGAAATATCCATTCCCAGCAGGAACGCAAAAGCAAAGGTGATTGCTATTTCTCAGTCAGTGAATTCATCGCAGGCATCTAGAGTGCGTGCCGCTGTATTAAGCAAAGGAAGCTTGCGGTTAGGCGATATCGTCACGGCAACTGTGCTTACCAAGAATAATCCAAACGTTAGCAACCAACCTCAATGGCAGGTTCCCTCAAGAGCAGTCACTAACTGGAAAGGCCAGAGTGTCGTCTTTATCTACACGGGTAAGGACATCCAAATGGTTCCCGTAACTATGGTTTCCAGTGATGACGATTCCGCTTCGATACAGAGCAACCTACCTGCAAATGCCAAGGTGGCTATTACTGGTGTTGCTGCTCTTAAGGCTCTGGCACAAAAGGCTGAGTAATGTTTACCAAGTGGATTTATTTCAGCTTGCACTACCGCAAGCTCATGGTATTTATTGCCTCGTTTCTGGTTTTATACGGGGTGCATACATGGTTTTCACTTCCGGTCGACGCGTTTCCAGATATATCGCCTACTCAGGTCAAAATCATACTTAAAATCCCAGGAATGACGCCCGAAGAAGTTGAGCAACGCGTTGTCAGGCCGGTTGAAATTGAAATGCTCAGCATCCCCCAAAAAAGGATCATCCGTTCAGTGTCTAAATATGGGATTGCGGACATTACGATCGATTTTGAAGACGGCACAGATATCTACTGGGCGCGTCAGCAAGTGTCTGAGCGCTTGAATTCGTTCCAAAAAGATTTACCTCCTGGCGCATCTGGCGGCTTAGCGCCAATTACAACACCATTGAGCGAAGTCTACATGTTCACGGTGGACGGAGAAAACTATTCACTGATGGAAAGACGTTCTGCACTTGATTGGATCATTAGACCAGAATTACGAACGATACCTGGTGTAGCAGAAGTAAACACTCTTGGTGGCGAAGCAAAAACCTACGAAGTCATTCCCGATAGCGCACGAATGGCTGCCCGAGGGGTAACAATGACTGAATTACGCCAATCAATTCTAACTAACAACAGCAATGATGGCGCTGGCCGGGTTGATTCGGGAGAAGAAGCATTAGTCATTAGAGTTGAAGGTGCAGTTAAAGGAATTGATGACATAAAGAGCATGACCGTAAGTAATGCGCACGGTCAGACTATGTTGCTAGATGAAATTGCAACGGTGAGGACAGGCGCTCTAACTCGTAATGGTGCAGTGACCGAAAATGGCACAGGTGAGGTTGTTGAAGGTCTTGTGCTCAGCTTAAGGGGTGCAAACGCACGACTTCTCGTTACTGAAATAGAAGAAAAGCTTAATCTAATTCAGTCCAAGCTACCACCTGGGATGACCACTAAAACCTTCTACAACCGTGGAGAACTTGTTTCCAGAGCCGCTGGAACTGTAACAAAGGCTCTATTGGAAGCCACCGTTTTGGTTTGCATTACCCTTTATCTATTTCTTGGTGGATTACGTGCAGCCTTCGTGGTGGCTGTAGTTCTACCTTTATCTATTTTTTCGACTTTCATCCTGATGCACTATTTCGGGTTAACCGCAAACCTGATGAGTCTGGGTGGCCTGGCTATTGCAATTGGCATGCTTGTAGACGCTTCCGTAGTTGTTGTCGAAAACATTGAGAAATACTTTTCGAACCCCGAACTAACACAAGCATTCTCGAAACAGAATGTAATCGTGATGGCAGTCAGTGAAGTAATTAAACCGGTAACCGCTGGTGTGCTCATCATCGCTGTTGTGTTCTTACCCTTGCTGACACTAGAGGGCTTGGAGGGCAAACTTTTCTCTCCTGTAGCACTGACCATCGTCATGGCTTTGATTTCGTCACTGCTTATCGCCTTTTCGATTGTGCCAGCTTTAGCGTTTTACATTCTCAAACGAGAACCTGAGCACGAAACAAAGTTCATGCGTGTAGTAGCAACAAAATACCGCCAATACCGCGATGTAGTTTGGCGCAACACTGGACTTTTATACAAAATATCTGGGGTCGGTCTGTGCGTAATGGTCATTCTGTACATGGTTGTCGGAAAAACTTTTATGCCGACCCTAGACGAAGGTGATGTGCTTGTTCAACTACAAAAATTACCATCAATCTCACTAGAAAGTTCGTTAACGCAAGATACCCGAGTTGAACAGTCGATCTTAGAGTCCGTAAGTGAAGTGAAATCAATTGTAGCTCGAGCTGGTGCTGATGAATTAGGGCTTGATCCAATGGGATTGAATGAGACGGATATGTTTCTCGTCTTGAAACCCAAAGAAGATTGGTCTGGAAATAAGGAAGACATTATTCAAAAGTTGAGAGAAGTTCTCGATGGTTTTCCAGGAATGGTATATGGATTTACGCAGCCCATTGAAATGCGCGTTTCAGAAATGCTCACAGGCACTCGTGGTGATGTTGCAATCAAAATCTTTGGATCATCTCTTGGAGATATCAACTTAGCAGCACAAGCAATAGCCAGCGCGGTAAGAAACGTTAAAGGGGCTGCTGAAGTGATTGCTCCACGAAGTGAGGGTGTTCAATATATGAGCATGAAGGTCAACAGAACGCTTGCTTTGGAAGCAGGGTTTTCTGTGGACGAATTACAGCAACGATTAAGAAGCCAGATCGAAGGTGAACAACTTGGTGTTGTGCTCGATGGCGTAATTAGAACCCCACTAGTAATCCGAGGCAATCAAGCTATCAGATCAAGCCCTGAAGCATTTAGTGACATGATGATTACCGCGCCCAATGGTCGCTCATATCCATTATCGGTTCTGGCAGATATTCAACAAATCGACGGCCCTATCCGAATTGATCATGAACAGGCCAATCGATTTGCAAGTATTCAGGTATCGGTCGATGGTCGGGATTTGTCAGGATTCGTTGAAGATGCAAAAACGGCAGTATCCAAGTTAGATCTACCTCAGGGGCTGACGATTGTGTGGGGAGGCCAATTTGAAAACCAACAACGTGCCGCAGCAAGGTTAGCTATCGTTGTTCCGGTTGCTTTGATATTGGTATTCACGATACTGATGTTGACATTCGGATCTGCCATTCAGGCCGGACTGATTTTTATAAACATCCCCTTTGCTCTTTTAGGCGGGATGGTCGCACTTGCATTCACCGGGCAATACCTGTCTGTTCCGGCATCCATCGGATTTATCGCACTGCTTGGCATAGCCGTATTAAATGGCGTTGTTATGGTCACCCATTTCAATGAGCGGATTGCAAAACATGAATCAATGTATCAAGTTATTCATGAGGGTACTGAAAGACGTTTGCGCCCAGTGTTAATGACCGCAGTCATCACCATACTAGGCATGATCCCCCTCCTATTCGCAACGGGTCCCGGCTCTGAAATTCAACGCCCGCTGGCTATCGTTGTTGTCGGCGGAATCATTACTTCTACATTGCTGACACTTTTACTGCTGCCAAAACTTTATGAAAAATTTGGAGGACTCAAAACGTTTGGTGAGCTAAATCACACTATGAAGATGATCGTTAGCGATTTCCAGCTTGGCGAATTTATCAAGAAACTGAAGGGGTACATGAAATGAAAAAATTGTCCCTTCTGGTATCCCTTGCTTTCAGCATAGGCCAAGCTTGCGCTTTCGATTTATTACCCAACAATGAAGAAGTTCGTGAATCATTGTTAACAAGCCCTAAAATAATCGGGGCTGAATCGCGTCGCGAATCTCTCAATTACAAGGCCGAATCGATTGCGACAGGCCCTGAAGAGTTCGTTCTTAGAGGTAATTCACAAAACCGCAACGTTAGCGCTGATGCTATTCCTGGCCTGTATCGTGAGTTTTCTGGTGGCATCGAAAGACCATTTAGAATGTGGGGCAAAGCTGGCGTCGATGAAAACATTGCGTCTGCGACTCGAACCTACGCGAATCACGAATATAACGATACTTTCCATGAGGCGAGCAAGGAACTGCTTTCTAGTTGGTTTGCTTATCTAAAATCACTGCAAACCCGAATCGTTGCAGAACGAAATAGTCAGCTGGGCGACCAAATAGCCAAGGCGACTCAGTTCAGGCACAAAGTCGGCGATGTTGCACGACTCGACTCACAACTCGCTATGGCAGAACAAGGAAGGCTCAAGGCTATGCTTGAAATGGCAAAGTCTAACGAGATCTCAAGCTCAGCTACTTTTGCCCAAAAATATCCCAAAATTAAATTAACTAAACAGATCAGCTGGCCCAGTATTCCAACGATGGATGCGAAGCGTGATTTGTTGAAGCAAATTTTTCTTGAACGCAATCACGAGCTTAAATTAGCTAAGTCTGATTCTGAAACCTCATCATTAAAAGCCAAACGCGCAGAACTAGACAAAATTCCCGACCCGACCGTTGGTGTTTATGCTGCCAACGAATTCGGGGGCGCTGAAAAAATCTACGGTTTGACGGTCTCCTTCCCGATCCCCAGTGGTTCAAGATCATCAAATGCAAAATCGGCATCCGCAGAAGCAACTACAGCTCGTTACAAGGCTCTGGATACCGAGCGCAAAGTAAGTGTTGAGTTTGATCAGTTATGGGCACAAATGGTTTCCCGGAAAGCAGCCTCTGATAGTTTGGTAGAAGCAGCGAATATACAAAACAAAGCTGCAATAGCTGCCGAGAAGGCATACGTTCTGGGCGAAGGTTCGATTTCAGATCTTATTGCAGCTCGAAAAGCTGCAAACGAGAATCAATTGGCGGCCGATCTGATGAGACTTGATGCTTTGGAGAGCTTTTATCGTGTGAAATTGGATCTCCACCAGATATGGGATTTTGATTGAATTTCTGTGGGCTATCTCGCCTTTCTGCGGAGACTGGCGAAGCATTAATTATTACGAATATCCTTTCAAAGGACATCCTGTAAGCGTCCAGAAAATGGACGCTTCACTGTAGTGACCTATTCACGCTAAACTTGTAAACGTTACACAATCAAGATATGCCGTGGACCCAGTTCAAGAACACAGACTCAGACGCTGGATAGCTGATGTATTGGCTAGGGAAGGTACAGCTTAAAGATGTTGCGACAGGGTGAAGCTGGATACGATGAGTATGGCCGCTGGTCACGTTGGTACTATGACAAGTGGAAACATCAAACGCTGCTTATCGAAGCTAACGTCGACTTAAACGACCTAGCCAGTAGATGTCATGCCTACTTGAATGCGCGGGCGTATCGGAACTGAGGGTGCTGTTTATTGAAAGGTGTACAGGGCGACAACTACCAATAGAGCTATAAGGCCGTGAAAAAATTGTAGTGTTTTTGAGAACATTACGTGCCAGATGCTGGGAACTTGGCTCGAAATGCTTGTGGTGCTCATAGAGAAATCGGATGGTAACTTCTCAGTTCTGACGGCTTCATATAGTTGCCTGAACAGTTTCTCTTGATGCAGGATGAACGCATCTAGCCACCAGAAAAGAAGTGCCGAGAAAAAGGCAAGAAGTATAAAAGTCTTGTTTGTGTCTTTTGTGGCTAAGGCGAATAGTGCAACTACAAGCGTAACGCTCCACCCTTTGATGAGAAACGAATTGCTACCCATCCGATTGATAGCTCCTTGAATAAAACCCAGATGGATAGCTTT
>JACCDN010049476.1_pt1 | contig 18681 bp, 15 predicted proteins | sample 7441691 | NCBI WGS metagenome assembly JACCDN01 (sample SAMN15323439, study PRJNA562643) | freshwater metagenome | isolation source: river surface water | place: USA:Blue River Watershed | collected 2017-08-16 | reverse complement strand
TCCCCATTTTAATTCAGCATGGTTCGGCAGATCCCGTAGTGAATGAAGTCTTAGGGCAGCGCGCTTATCGCCAATTGACGGATCGAGGATATGAGGTGCAATACGAGTCATATCCTATGGAGCATACACTGTGTGGTGAGCAGGTTGCGGCGATTGGTTTGTGGTTGCGGGAGAGGTTTTAAAGTCAAGCGCAAAGCCCCCTCGGTAACTGCGTCCTGCGTTACTCTACCTCCTGCATCCATGCAGTCGTCCCGGCCTCCCCTTTGAAAAGGGGGAGGGGCAGTGTGTGCTTCGTAAATTTCTTTTCGCAAATTGATTAATGTTTTGTCGTCATTCTCGCGCAGCGGGAATCCAGCTCTTGACGTAAATAAGCTCATTAAAAGCTGGATCCCCGCTGCGCGAGGATGACGATTCCCTACTTAATTCAGTTGCGGCTTGGTCTACTCCGTCAAACACGCCGGATCAAACACATAACCACCATTCAACCAATCAATAATTTCTGCACAAAAAACATTTTCCGGAAAGGCTGAATAACGTTTTATCAATTCAGCTTTTTCTTCCTCGCTGATTTTCACCAAGCCTTTATCTTGCAGTAACGGAATATCTTGCAATAAAACCTCCGCTAGTTTTTCACCACAAAGCTCAATCGCAATTTCCACCAAAGCTTTTTCTGCGTTGTAATTATTTTGCTCACGATAAGCGCGTGGCAGCGATGCCAATGCAAGTTGCGATAGCCAAGGTTGATTCATCGGGTTAACTGCGTGGCCAGCAACATGATTCTGAATTTGGCTGTGTGATTGATTCACTGTGCGCAAATGCAACAGCGTTGATTTCACGGCGCCATCGTTCACGGGGTAGTTATCCCACAAAAATGGTTTGCGCCCCAATAGATCGTTAACTTGAGTAAGGTGGTGAACTGAATATTCGGCTGAGCAGACTTTTTCGCCCGTCCAAAAAATATCAATTTTTTTGTCGAGGTTTTTATTCAAGTCCTGCCAATAATTTACAGGCATGGAGCCAAATACTTTTTCGAGTACAGGATCAAAGCTGTAATAAGTCGGGCAAAAAACAATGCGCTTGGCGGTGCTCAGCTCGGCGACTTGATGCATGTAATCAATTTGCAGATTCGCGAGGTTGGGAATATCGCCACGCATATCATCAAACAGCAGGCATAAAATATCGGGTGACAAGTCGTTTAGCTGTTTGACTCGCTCGCTTAGTTGCAAGCGCTTGTCGTGCGCGCTGGAGTGTGAGGTGTCGATATAAATTTCGTGTGGGCTTAAGCCAATGCCAAAATCAATTTTCGCGGCGCTATAGGCTTCGCGCAGTTGAACGAGATTTTTTTTGGTATCGCTGGGCCAATCTTGCTGCCAATGCTTTCGCAAAAAAGCGTCGCTTTTCGGTGCGTAAATATAAAAATTGAACTCATTCAGTGCAAAAAAATTCGCGTAGGCTTGGCGTTCACTCCAGCTCCAGCTGCGGCCAAAGAATCCTTCGATTACCCCTAGTGCGGGTATGCTTATTGTGTTCACAAAATAGCCTTATTTTGGGTTTATTTTGGTGGTGAGTGTAAATCTTAAAAAAAGCGAAATATAGCGGTGCTTTTTAGCCCTGTTTTGGGCTTTGAGGGCGGCGCTTTAATTGACACCCCTAGACCATCTGCCTATCATAGCGGCCTTTTTGCGCCTCACCTATTTCCACAAAACTGACTGCAAAAGCCAGTTCGCTCACAGGCCAGTTTAAGTGTACGCAAAAGTCTTTCTTTATCGTTCAAGGAGGCACTAGACCACCTGACGATGCACCATCACCATAATGGGAATCAACTAATGCGCGTTTGTTATTGTCTTTCGGGAGCGATAAATGGCTAATCTGCAATCCTTTACTCGTCCAACTGATTTACCTTCATGGGCTACCCTGACTGCTCATGCTCAACAGCTTAAAACCCGCCACATTAAAGAGCTGTTCGCTGAAGATGATGCCCGTTTTAACAAATTCTCGATTGAACTCCCCCGCATTCTGTTTGATTACTCCAAAAACCTAATTACCGACGAAACCAAAGCTGCTCTGCTGGCCTTGGCGAAAGAGTCTGATGTGGAAGCTTGGCGCGGCAAAATGTTTGCTGGCGAGCATATTAATGCCACTGAAGACCGCGCGGTTATGCACGTTGCGCTGCGCGACAAGTCAGCCAACCCGATTATGATCGACGGTGTCGATGCTCGCCCAGCTATTGATGCTGAGCTTGAGCGCATGCGCAAACTGTCTGAAAAGGTTCGCTCTGGCGACTGGAAAGGCTATACCGGCAAAACGATTACTGACATTGTTAGCATCGGTATCGGCGGTTCTAACCTCGGCCCGCTGATGGTGACCGAAGCGCTTAAAGCCTACGGCAGCAAATCCTTGAAGATGCATTACGTTTCCAACGTAGATGGCGTGCAGATTGCTGATGTCTTGGAAGGTTTGAATCCTGAAACTGTATTGTTCGTGATTTCCTCCAAAACCTTCACTACCCAAGAAACTATGACCAACGCCAAAACTGCTGAGCAGTGGTTTATGGCAGCGGCGAACGACCATGGCGCTATCGCTAAACACTTTGTAGCTGTGTCTACCAACCGTAAGTTGGTAACCGCTTTCGGTATCGCCGAAGAAAATATTTTTGACATGTGGGACTGGGTTGGTGGTCGCTTCTCTTTGTGGTCTGCGATTGGCCTGCCTATTGCTCTGTCTTTAGGTTATGAAGGTTTCGTTGAGTTGTTGCAAGGTGCTTACGAAATGGATCTACATTTCCAGCAGGCTCCTTTAGAAAGTAATGCACCTGTGATGATGGCATTGGTAGGCATCTGGAATCGCAACTTCCTTGGGTACCCAGCACAAGCGTTATTGCCCTACGATCAATGCCTGCATCGTTTCCCTGCTTATATGCAGCAGGCGGAAATGGAATCTAACGGTAAGCACGTTAACTGGGCGGGCGAGCCCATCAGTTACGGTAGCGTTCCTTTGGTGTGGGGCGAGGTGGGTATTAATGGCCAGCACGCGTTCTACCAAATGTTGCACCAAGGTACCGATATTATCCCTGCGGATTTTATTGGCTCCGTTGAGCCAAATGTATCGGTTGAGGGGCATCACGATGCCTTGATGGCAAACTTCTTTGCGCAAACTCAAGCCTTAATGCAAGGTATTGATGCAAACCAAGTGCGCAAAGAGCTGACCGCGAAGGGTGTAAGCGCTGCGCGTATTGAAGAGATTGTTGAGCACAAGGTGCACAAAGGTAATCGCCCCAGCAATACCTTATTGTTGCCTAAAGTTGATGCAAAAACCTTGGGTGCTTTGATTGCGCTCTACGAACACAAGATTTTTGTGCAGGGTATTATCTGGCGTATCCACTCGTTTGATCAGTGGGGCGTAGAGTTAGGGAAGGTGTTGGCATCAGCGATTCAGCCCGAATTGGCGGTTGGCGCGGCGGATAACGCCAAGCACGATGCATCAACCCGTAATTTGATTGCTTTTTACAAAGCGGCTAAGAAAGCCTAGTGCTCTTAGTCTGACCTGTTCCGGCCTTTGGTTGGCCGGAACAGATGCTGTAACCGATGTACAGAAAATGATTACCTGCCCAGCAATCGCTTGCGAAAGAGGCCTTAATAAGGGTAAAAGGTGGAGTGTCCTTTGTTGGGGCAATCCCTTATTGGAGTTCTCGGCAAACTCCTTTTCGTTTTTTGCGATCCAGAAAACCTCATGTTGGTAGTGTGTTTTACCAACCGATGCAGACTTAACAAAAGTGGTATGCCATGACTGACTCAAGACTTATCGACATTACCAACCGAATTATTGAAAGAAGCCGTGACACTCGCGCCGCTTACCTTGCCAAGGTAGAAGGTTCGCGTAGAACTGGTCCTTCACGTCATCATTTAGGTTGTGCAAACTTGGCCCACGGTTTTGCGGCCTGCAGTACGTCTGATAAGGAAGCTTTGGCAGAAGGTCAGGCGCCCAACTTAGGCGTGGTTTCGGCATACAATGAAATGTTGTCTGCGCATGTTCCCTATGGTGAATACCTAGAGCCGATTAAGGCTGCCGCCCATGAGATGGGTATGACAGCGCAAATGGCGGGTTGCGTGCCCGCCATGTGCGATGGTGTGACCCAAGGTTTTGCGGGTATGGATTTGTCGCTGTTCAGTCGCGATGTAATTGCCATGTCTACCGCGATTGCCTTGTCGCACGATATGTTTGATGGAGTTTTATGCTTGGGTGTTTGCGACAAGATTGTTCCCGGGTTGTCCATGGGTGCCTTGTCCTTCGGTCAACTACCGGTGATTTTTGTTCCTGCTGGCCCCATGACACCTGGCTTGCCCAATGCTGAAAAAGCTAAGGCGCGTCAACTCTTTGCTGAAGGCAAAGTAGGGCGTAAAGAATTATTGGCTGCTGAAAGTGCGTCTTACCACAGTGCGGGTACTTGTACATTCTACGGCACCGCCAACAGTAACCAAATGCTGATGGAAATTATGGGCTTGCACCTACCCGGCAGCTCATTTGTAAACCCCTATACCCCGCTGCGCGAAGCCTTAACGCGTGAGGCTGTGCACCAACTAGCACGTATTACCAAGCCCGACAATTTTACCTCTATGGCTGATATTGTCACTGAAAAAACCATTGTGAATGGTATTGTTGGCTTGTTGGCAACCGGTGGTTCAACCAACCACGCCATGCATATTGTGGCTATCGCCCGCGCCGCTGGTGTACTGGTGAACTGGCAGGATTTGAGCGATTTGTCTGATATAATTCCGCTCATGTGCCGCATCTACCCCAATGGTTTGGCGGATGTAAACCGCTTCCAAGCTGTAGGTGGTATGGGTTATTTGATGCGTGAACTGCGCTCCAATGGCTTGTTGCATGACGATGTTAAAACCGTTATGGGTGCAGGTGGTTTAGAGCCCTACACCAAAGAGCCGTTCCTCGATGGCGAAAACCTAGTCTGGCGCGATGCTCCTGCCGAAAGCTTGGACGATGCCGTGCTGCGCCCAGCGAGCAGGCCCTTTACTGCCGATGGTGGTATGCGTTTACTAAAAGGCAACCTCGGTCGCTCCATTATTAAAGTGTCCGCGGTAAAAGCTGAACACCGCAAAGTCACCGCGCCAGCGATAGTGTTCCACGCGCAAGAAGAAATGCAGGCTGCATTTAAGCGCGGTGAGTTAGAAAAAGATTTTATCGCCGTTGTGCGCTTCCAAGGTCCGAAAGCCTGTGGAATGCCGGAGTTGCACAAGCTTACGCCTCCTCTAGGTGTATTGCAGGATCGCGGCTTTAAAGTTGCCCTAGTGACTGATGGCCGTATGTCAGGCGCGTCTGGTAAAATTCCAGCTGCTATTCATATCTCGCCAGAAGCCTTAGATAAAGGGCCAATCGCTCTTGTGCAAAACGGCGATATGATTGAGTTGGATGCAGAAGCAGGCACCCTGACCTTGTTGATTAGCGATGAAGAATTGAGTAAACGCCAACACGCGACCGCTGATTTAGCAGCCAGCCATCAAGGTATGGGGCGTGAATTGTTTGCACCTTTGCGCGCAGCGGTTGGTTTGGCAGAAGAAGGCGCTACTGTATTTACGTGGTAGGTTTTACCCAATTAGTAATTTATACAGTATGCGCAGTGCAAAGGATCTGTTCATTCAGTAGTTAAGCAGTATTAAATACCGGTGAGGTTTAGCTTCACCAGTTCAGTAGTTGATTAAGACCGTATTGACAGGATAATCCCATGCTTGAAGCCTTTGATTTTGTTCTTTTTGGTGCCGCCGGTGATTTGGCGCTGCGCAAATTAATCCCGGGCTTATTCCGCGCCCATCGCAACGGCGAATTACCTGAAGGTACTCGTATTATCCCAACCTTGCGCAAAGCGCAGTTGGTTGTTGATTACAAAACTATCGTGCGTGATGCCGCCAAAGAACATCTCAACAAAGATGAATTTGAGATTGAAGCTTGGGATAAGTTTGCCACCATTATTTTCCCTATCTTTGTTGATATCTCAACGCTTGATGATAAATGGGTTGCAATGGCAGAGCTGCTTAAAGGTGGCGACAATCGTCAACGCGTGTTTTATCTCTCCACGCCGCCCTCGGTATTTAGCGAGTGCTGTAAGCATTTGCACGAGTCAGGTTTGATCACTAAAACCTCTCGTGTAGTGGTAGAAAAACCGCTCGGTTACGATGCTAAAACCGCTGAAGAAATTAACAGCAGTATTGCTGAGTATTTCGAAGAAACTCAAATTTTCCGTATCGATCATTACCTTGGTAAAGAAGCGGTTCAAAACTTATTGGCATTACGTTTTGCCAACGGCATTTTTGAACACCTGTGGGATGCACGGACAATCGATAACGTGCAAATTACTATTTCTGAAACCGTTGGTTTGGAAGGTCGCGCTGGCTTCTACGACGGTGCGGGCGCACTGCGCGATATGGTGCAAAACCACATTCTGCAACTGTTGTGTTTGGTGGCTATGGAATCGCCCAACAAAATGACTGCTGAGCGTATTCGCGCTGAAAAATTAAAAGTGTTAGAAAGTCTTCGCCCCTTAACCGGCAACACTGTGCGTTTCAATACTGTGCGTGGCCAGTATGTTTCGGGCGAAATGGGTGGTAAGACTGTACCGGGTTATCTAGATGAGTTGGGTTCGCCTAGCAACACTGAAACCTTTGTAGCGATTCGCGCGCATATCGACAATTCACGCTGGGCGAATATTCCGTTTTACTTGCGTACCGGTAAGCGTATGAAAGAACGCTTTGCGGAAATCGTTATTCAATACAAAGATGTAGCCCATAGAGTTTTCCCAGATTCCGCCGGTATCACGACGCCCAACCGTTTAGTGATTCGTTTGCAGCCAGAAGAATCTATCAAGATCATTATGAACTCCAAAGATTTAGGCAAACAAGAGATGCATTTGTCGCCCGTGGTGCTGAATCTTAACTTGGCTGATGCCTACAAAGATTATTTCAGCGATGCCTACAAACGTTTGATGTTAGATGCTGCGGCAAACAACCCAAGCTTGTTTATTCATCGCGCTGAAGTGGATGCCGCTTGGGCGTGGATTGACCCGATTATTGAAGCTTGGCAGCGCCCAGAGAACAAACCGCACGGCTATATGGCTGGTACTTGGGGGCCAATCGCCTCAGCACAGTTGGTGGGTTCAGATGGCCGCAGCTGGTTTAATATCGACGAAGTCGGTAGCGAGGAAAGCCACTAATGTTGACTGAGCGTTTGTTTGAAAATCGTCAAGACATGGTGGCAGCTTTAGAGGGTGAGTGCGTTGCTGCGCTTAACCAAGCAATCGAAGAGCGTGGTGAAGCAACATTTATGGTTTCTGGTGGCAGTACGCCGGAGCCACTCTACAAAAGCTTAAGCAATGTAGATTTGGATTGGGAATCGGTTTACATTGCCTTGGTTGATGAGCGCTGGGTCAATTTTGACCACGACAAAAGCAACGAAGCCTTTACCGTAAAACACCTGATTCAAAACAAAGCGGCAGTCGCCAATTTGATCGGCATGAAAAACACTGCTGATACTGCGCAAGAAGGCTTGGCTGATTGTGAAGCTGCCTATCAGCAACTCGCGCAACCTTTCGATATCACGATTCTCGGCATGGGTTCCGATGGCCACACTGCCTCCTTGTTCCCCCACGCCAACGGCCTTGAGCCAGCCTTAAACCCTGACTCTCCTGAACTTTGCGCCGCCATTATTGCCCATGAAAGCGATGTGACTGGCGCAATTATCGAAAGAATGACCTTATCCCTTGCCGGATTATTGCGTTCCAAGACTTTAGTGCTATTAATTACTGGCGATGAAAAATTAGCCGTATTGCGCAAAGCGCAAGCGGGTACAGATGTGGCAGAAATGCCGATTCGTGCCGTGCTGCAACAAGATCGCGTTCCGGTTGTGGTTTACTGGGCGCTTTAAGTCTTTTGAACCGACTTTATTAAGTAACGATTTTTTAAAACCGAGGAAAACACAGTGGCTTTATCCATAGATCAAATTCTGAAAGTGGCGCCGGTTGTACCGGTTATGGTTGTTGAGCGTATCGAAGATGCAGTGCCTCTGGCGCGTGCACTCTACAACGGCGGCTTGAAGGTATTGGAAATCACCCTGCGTACTCCTTGTGCGTTAGATGCTATTACTGCCATGGTCGAGGCTCTGCCTGCCGATGCGGTAATCGGTGCCGGTACAATCATCACCCCAAAAGATTTGGAAGCGGCTATCAAAGCGGGTTCAACCTTTTTGGTAAGCCCAGGCACAACACCTGCGTTGATCGAAGCGGCTAAAGGCAATCCAGTTCCACTCTTGGCTGGTGTTGCTACGCCAACTGAAGCGATGAATTTGTACGTACAAGGTTTTACTCATCAGAAGTTCTTCCCTGCAGAAGCGGCGGGTGGCGTACCTATGTTGAAATCTATCGGTGGCCCATTGCCACAAATCACCTTCTGCCCAACCGGCGGTATTGATTTGGCACGTGCGCCAAGCTACTTGGCACTGCCAAATGTAGCCTGCGTAGGCGGTACTTGGATGGCGCCAAAAGAATTAATGAAAGCTGGCCGTTGGGATGAAATCGAACGTTTGGCTCGCGAAGCAGCAAGTCTGCCACGCTAATTAACGACAAAAACGCCCAGCGATTCCGGTCGCTGGGCGAACTTATTTTTAAATGATGAATACCCCGAAGTGGGTACCACAATTGACTTAGGAGCAACAAATGACTATCAGAGTGGCAATTAACGGTTATGGTCGTATCGGTCGCAACGTACTGCGTGCCTTATATGAATCTGGCAAGCGCGAACAAATTCAAATCGTTGGTATTAACGATTTAGGTGATGCACATTTGAATGCACACCTCACTAAATATGACTCAGTACACGGCCAATTCAACGGCACCGTAAAATATGAAGGCGACTTCATGTACGTAAACGGCGATGCAATCCGCATTACCGCTGAGCGCGACCCAGCTAAATTGCCATGGGGCGAGTTGAATGTTGATGTTGTGTATGAATGTACCGGCATATTCACCAGCAAAGAAAAAGCGGGCTTGCACTTGGCTGCTGGCGCTAAGAAAGTGATCATTTCTGCTCCAGGTACTGATGTTGATGCGACCGTTGTATTCGGTGTAAACAACTCAGTATTGAAAGCGACTGACACTATTATTTCTAACGCATCTTGCACCACCAACTGCTTGGCGCCAATCGCTAAAGTGTTGAACGATAACTTTACTATCGTGCAAGGTTCTATGACTACTATCCATTCCTACACGAATGATCAAGTGTTGTCTGACGTATTCCACAAAGACATTTACCGTGCTCGTTCTGCAACTCAATCTATGATTCCAACCACTACAGGTGCTGCAAAAGCCGTAGGTTTGGTGTTGCCAGAATTGAAAGGCAAGTTGGATGGTATTTCTGTTCGCGTTCCAACTATCAATGTTTCTTTGGTTGACCTTAACGTTTTGGTTGAGAAAGACGTGACAGTTGAGTCTATCAACGCAGCCATGAAAAAAGCGGCAGAAAACGATATGCCAGGTGTATTGGCGTATGTTGATGAGCCTCTCGTTTCTATCGACTTCAACCACAACCCACACTCTTCAAACTACGATTCTTTGCAAACCAAAGTTTACGGTAAGTGGGTAAAAGTATTAGCTTGGTACGACAACGAGTGGGGTTTCTCTAACCGCATGTTGGACAATACCCTCGCATTGATGTCAGCTAAATAATAAAGAGAACTCATCATGTTAAGACGTACCAAAATCGTCAGCACTCTAGGCCCAGCGTCAGAGTCGCCAGAAGTTTTAGAGCAGTTAATTCTTGCTGGTGTGAACGTAGTTCGTTTGAACTTCTCTCACGGTTCACCGGAAGATCATAAGCGCCGTGCAGAAATGGTTCGCGAATTGGCAGCCAAGCACAATCGATACGTTGCTGTATTGGGTGACTTGCAAGGCCCAAAAATTCGCGTAGCGCGTTTTGCCCAAGGCAAAATTCACCTCAACGTAGGCGACAAGTTTGTTCTTGATGCGACGCTTGAGCGTGATGCTGGCAACCAAGACCAAGTCGGTATTGACTACAAAGAATTGCCAAACGATTGTGTTCCAGGCGATATGTTGTTGTTGGACGATGGCCGCGTAGTCTTGAAAGTTGATCGCATCGAAGGCCCACGTATTTACACCACTACCGCTGTGGGCGGCCCATTGTCGAACAACAAAGGTATCAACCGTCAAGGTGGTGGTTTAACCGCGCCAGCTCTGACTGAAAAAGATATGGCTGACATTAAAACCGCAGCGGAAATCGATGTTGATTACCTCGCCGTTTCTTTTCCTCGCAGTGCTGAAGACATGAATCTTGCGCGTCGCTTGATGCAAGAAGCGGGCGGCAAAGCTGGTTTGATATCTAAAATCGAACGCGCTGAAGCTGTTGCTGATGATGAAACCTTGGATGACATTATCCGCGCGTCTGACGCCGTTATGGTTGCTCGTGGCGACTTGGGTGTTGAAATTGGCGATGCGGCATTGATCGGTGTACAAAAGCGTATCATCGCGCGCTCACGTGCATTGAACAAAGTGGTAATCACTGCGACTCAAATGATGGAGTCAATGATTAACAGCCCGTTACCAACTCGCGCTGAAGTGTTTGACGTGGCTAACGCCGTGTTAGATGGTACTGATGCAGTAATGTTGTCTGCCGAGACTGCTGCTGGTAGCTACCCAGTGCAAACTGTTGAGGCTATGGTGCGTATCATTCTCGGGGCGGAAGAACACCCCACCGCGAGCTTTGACAAGTATCGTATGGACGAAGCTTTTAACTCTATCGATGAGTCAATAGCGTTGGCAGCGATGTTTACTGCAAACCATTTAGACGGTGTAAAAGCAATCATTTGCTTGACTGAATCTGGCAGCACGCCACGTTTGATGTCACGCGTTGGTTCACAGTTGCCCATTTTCGCGTTCTCTCGCCATGTAAGTACTCAGCGTAAAGTTGCTCTTTATCGCGGTGTTCATCCAGTTGCCTTTGATACTGCATCAGTTCCTTGCGCTGAAGATTTTACTCGCGCCATCGAATTGTTGAAGAAGAAAGGTGTTGTTGTAGCCGGCGATCTGGTGATTCTCTCAAATGGTGATACGACTGTTTTGGGTGGCACTAATACCATGAAAGTCTTGCGTGTGGCATAAGCCATAATGCACGTAGAAAAACGGCAGCTAGTCTGCCGTTTTTTTATGCCCAGTAAATCTGAATATTGTATTTTTTGGTCGGTCATCCTTATGAAAAAGTGTATCGTTATTGTTATTTTAGGTGTGATCGCAATGGTTTCAGTGCAATCAGTTTTTGCGCTAGAAATTACCGGAGAGTGGCAACAGGGTGGCGTGATTATTGGGCAAGTTCCTGTGGGTGTTGGTGTGGAATACAAGCAACGAAAATTGCAGCTCACTAGGGACGGAAAATTTGTTATAGGTTTAGGACGCGATGCGCCAGCTATTGCAGAAGTAATAACAACTGCGCAAGGTAAAACTGAAACTCATCAGTTTGACGTCAAGGCGCGCACCTACAATATCCAGCGTGTGGAAGGTGTACCTCAAGCCACAGTAGAGCCCAATAAAGAGCAGGACGAGCGTATCGCCCGCGAAGCTGCTTTGGTGACTAAGGCTCGTAAGGCTGATTTGCCGTTAACGTTTTTCACGCAAAAGTTTCAATGGCCAACTATTGGGCCTATTAGCGGTGTTTATGGTAGCCAGCGTGTTTACAACGGTACGCCCAAAGCCCCGCATTATGGTGTCGATATTGCCAAGCCCGTGGGCGCAATGGTGAAGGCGCCCGTTGGTGGAGTAGTGACATTGGTTCATCCCGATATGTTTTTATCTGGCGGTACGCTTATCATCGACCACGGTCATGGGTTGTCTTCCACATTTATTCATCTCAGTAAAATTCTGGTGAGAGAAGGTGATCAAATAAAACAAGGGCAAGAAATCGCCTTGGTAGGGCAAACGGGTAGGGCGTCTGGCCCGCACTTGCACTGGGCGATGAATTGGTTTGAAGAACGGGTAGATCCGCAGTTGTTGGTTGAGGCGAAATAGAACGCAACTCTATTACTAAAATTAAGGCTCATCTCCTTTTTTCGATACAGAATTCAATAAAACTCGTCTATGCTTCGGTTTCAATGAGTTATTCAACGTCGCTGTCGAAACTCTTTGTTCTAGCGGTTATTGAAAACAAAAAATGGAGCTTTTCTTTAGGTGCAGCCCACAATTACCTTGCTAAGCGTCTTAGGGGAAACACTCCAAACATTGGGTGTAATGGCAATTACCCTTCTGTTTCTTATGCTCTATCGCGTTTTACTGCGCACCTACTTTTTGCGTTGGGGGCAAGCGTGGTTAGCAATGCTGATTGCGCTGATCAGTTTACATCTTGTATTTTCTCTCCCTGTCCTCAGGTTTTTAGAGCCTCTCTATTTTGCGGGCGAATATGTATTTGCTGCGCTACTTTGGCTTGGGTTTGCCAGCTTTCCTGAGCGTGATTTTCCTATTCGACGCTTTGTTCCTTGGTTGGCTTCTGCGATTCTACTCTGGTCACTGTTTCTCACGCAGTTTGACCCCCAATTCTCAAATCGATTCACGCTTCATGCGTTGGTTTTTACGGTTTCTTTGATTCCCGCTTGGGTGGCACTTTACCGATTGGTGTTGCCAAGCAGTCACCAATGGGCAAAGCGAATGGCCCTAGTGGCGCTTTCGATGTTGATGTTCAATTTTCTTTTATGCGCCAGCCCAGTGTTCTCCAGCTCTTGGGCTGAAGGGCTAGTAGCAGACTGTTACTATGCTTATCAATCAATTTTTGATCTGATGTTTGAAATGTTTTTGGCTTTTAGTTTGTTGATTATTGCGGCAGTCAATATGAAAGGAGAATTGGAACATGCCAACTCCGTTCTGCAAAATGAGCGAGATGGCATGGCGATGTTGGCGCATCAGGATGCGCTTACGGGTTGTTTTAATCGCCACGCTCTTAGTGAGTTAAAGTCGCGCTTGCGTGATCGGCAGGGTTTAGTCGCCATGATTGATATCAATGGACTAAAACCTATCAATGATAGTTGTGGCCACCCTGTGGGCGATCAAGCAATCTGTCGAGTGGCGCAAACTCTAAAAACGCATATGAGAGCCAAAGACTATTTGTTTCGTTATGGTGGCGATGAATTTTTGATTATTTCTTTTTCAATGCATGAAGCAGAAGCAGAGCTGCGCTTGCAGAACATTCAGCAGAGCATGAAGCTTTTGCCACCCTTGGATGGACTTTCGCGGGATATCACTTTCTCTTGGGGAGTTGCCTTGTTTGCGGATGAGCAGAGCCTTGAGCTTGCTATCGATGCGGCTGATCGCCTCATGTACCAGCAAAAATTAGCTTTACATCAGATTAAGCAAGGCTAATGTATCTGCTTTTTATGATGTGCGGTTAAAGTGCTTAAAACCTCTAAAATTCATGCAAAATCAGCGAGATAAGCCAATCAACGCGGCTGCAGCTAGAGACATAAGGAGCGCCAGCGGTGTAATATACCGCCCTCATTTGGCTATAGCCCCGAGTTGAATTTATGATCGATAAGAAACTTCTCAGTATTCTCGTATGCCCAGTCAGCAAAGCGGCGCTGGAATATTTACCTGAGCAGCAAGAGCTTATCTGCTGGGTAAGTGGATTAGCCTATCCAATTCGCGACGGCATTCCAGTGATGCTTGAAAACGAAGCTCGTAAGATCACTCTTGAAGAAAAAGAACAACATCAAGCATCCACTAATCACTAATATCGCAGTCATTAATTTTTGAATGGAACCACTATGAAGAGCGCAGAAATCCGCGACGCTTACCTCAAATATTTTGAAAGTAAAGGTCATACCATTGTCCCTAGCAGTTCGCTGGTTCCGGGTAACGACCCAACGCTGTTATTTACCAATGCTGGTATGGTGCAGTTTAAAGATGTTTTTCTCGGCGGTGACAAGCGCCCCTACACGCGTGCGACCAGTTCGCAGCGCTGTGTACGTGCCGGCGGCAAGCACAACGACCTCGAAAATGTAGGTTATACCGCGCGTCACCACACCTTCTTTGAAATGCTGGGTAACTTCAGTTTTGGCGATTACTTCAAGCGCGACGCCATTCTCTACGCGTGGGAATTCTTAACCTCAAAAGAATGGTTAAATATTCCTGCCGACAAGCTCACCGTAACCGTTTATGCGTCAGACGATGAAGCTTACGATCTCTGGGCAAAAGAAATTGGCGTTCCCACCGAGCGCATTATTCGTATCGGCGACAACAAGGGCGCACCTTACGCATCCGACAATTTCTGGGCGATGGGTGATACCGGCCCGTGCGGCCCTTGTACCGAAATTTTCTACGATCACGGCGCGGATATTTGGGGCGGCCCACCGGGTTCACCTGAAGAAGATGGCGACCGTTTTATCGAAATCTGGAACAACGTGTTCATGCAGTTCAACCGTACACCAGACGGTGTATTGCATCCGTTACCAGCACCTTCTGTGGATACGGGGATGGGGCTTGAGCGCATTTCTGCCGTTATGCAGCACGTCCACTCCAACTACGAGATAGACCTTTTCCAACATCTGTTGCACGCCGCTGCTGAAGCGACTGGCAATAGCGATATGGAAAACAAATCGCTGCGCGTAATTGCCGACCATATTCGCTCATGTTCATTTTTGGTTACTGATGGTGTAACACCATCCAATGAAGGTCGCGGCTATGTATTGCGTCGCATTATTCGTCGCGCGATTCGCCACGGTCATCAGCTCGGTCAAAAGCAACCCTTCTTCCACAAGTTGGTAAAAGCACTCGCTGAAGTGATGGGCGATGCCTACCCAGAGTTGATAAAACTCCAATCACAAATTGAACGCTTGTTATTGGCGGAAGAAGAGCAGTTTGAAAAGACCTTGGATAAAGGTATTACGGTTCTTGAAGAAGCCTTAACCAAAATCTCCGGTACTGAAATTCCAGGCCAAGTTGTATTTACACTTTACGATACTTACGGCTTCCCGCTCGATTTAACCAATGACATCGCCCGCGAAAAAGGCCTGACAATTGACGTGGCTGGCTATGATGCCGCTATGACGGAGCAGCGTAATCGCGCACGCGCGGCAGGTTCTTTTAAAGTCGATTACACCGCTGCTGGTTTAGATTTGCCGGCAACTGAATTCTTGGGTTACAACTCACTGGCCGAGCAAGGCAAAGTTGTTGCGCTGCTTAAAGATGGTGCAAAAGTTGAGCGCTTGGTAGAGGGCGATGACGGTGTTGTGGTCTTGGATCAAACCCCGTTCTATGCCGAATCTGGCGGCCAAGCGGGCGATACTGGCTACTTGAGTGCCGGTGCTAACCGTTTGGAAGTTCGCGATTGTCATAAGCAAGGCTCAAGCAATCTGCATTTGGTGCGTGTGTTAGAAGGTGCTATCAATGTGGGCGATGAGCTTCTTGCCGTTGTTGATGCAAGTGTGCGTCAAGCCACTGCGTTAAACCACTCTGCAACTCACTTGTTACACGCCGCTTTGCGCAAAGTCTTGGGTGAACACGTTAGTCAAAAAGGCTCTTTGGTAGATTCTGAGCGTTTGCGTTTTGACTTCTCGCACTTTGAAGGTATTTCAGCTGCACAACTTAAAGAAATCGAAACATTGGTTAATGATCAGGTTCGCGCCAACTCCAATGTTGCTACTGAGTTGTGCGATATGGAACAAGCGAAAGCTAAAGGTGCTATGGCGCTCTTTGGTGAAAAATATGGCGACAGCGTTCGCGTTCTCACCATGGGTGATGGCTTCTCTGTCGAGCTCTGTGGAGGTACTCACGTAAAGCGTACAGGTGATATAGGTCTGATGCGCATTACCTCGGAATCTGGCGTTGCCGCTGGCGTACGCCGTGTAGAAGCGGTTACCGGCGCAAAAGCTTTAGCCTTATTCGACAAAGTGGAAGAATTGGTTGATACCAGTGCCCGCACGCTCAAAGCCAATCGTGATAACTTGGCTGATAAGCTTGAGCAGTTGGTCGCACAAAATCGCAAGCTTGAGAAAGATTTGGCTGCACTCAAGACCAAACTCGCTACTGCAGGCAGTGTTGATTTACTCGGCCAAGCACAAGAAGTTGCCGGTATTAAGGTGTTGGTTTTGAATTTGGAAGGTGCAGATTCGAAGTCGCTGCGTGACAGTGTCGATCAGTTTAAAAACAAACTGGGTACTTCAGTTGTGTTATTGGCCGCCGTTGAAGATGACAAGGTCGCTTTAGTGGCTGGTGTTACGCAAGATGCAACCAGTAAAGTTAAGGCGGGTGACTTAATGCGTTTTGTTGCTGAGCAACTTGGCGGCAAAGGCGGCGGCCGTCCCGATATGGCGCAAGGCGGCGGTACTGACGTAGCGGCGCTCAATGCGGCGCTTGAATCGGTATTACCTTGGGTGAAATCTCAGCTAGGTGCGTAGTGGTTACTAACTAAAAAGGCTTAAAAAGCGTGAAATCTGCTCTTTTTCAGTCTTTTGGGTTAACTTTTAATGGAAACTGGTGTTTAATTGCCCGCCGTTTAGTGGCCTGGTTGTTACAGGCGCGGCGCATCAGATTTTTTAGAATATCAAGCTTGCTTAAGAATTCTCTTGGGAGTCTTCTTGGGTGGGCATAGTCTGTAAAGGATAGGTTGTAATGAGCTTATTGGTTCAGAAATACGGTGGCACCTCTGTTGGTTCTATCGAGCGCATTGAGCAGGTTGCGGATAAAGTAGCTGGCTTTCGCGCGCAAGGTCACGATATGGTCGTGGTTCTCTCTGCGATGAGCGGCGAGACTAATCGCCTTATTGGCTTGGCTACACAAATTCAAGCGACACCAGATCCACGTGAGTTGGATGTTTTGGTATCTACCGGTGAACAAGTGACTATCGCATTATTGTGTATGGCGCTGAAGAAACGCGGTGTTGATGCCCGGTCTTACACCGGTGGTCAAGTTCGTATTATGACCGACAGCTCCTTTACTAAAGCGCGTATTCAGTCAATTGACGAAGCCAATATGCGTGCCGATTTGGATGCAGGTCGCGTTGTTGTAGTGGCTGGTTTCCAAGGCGTTGACGAAAACGGCAACATCACCACGCTGGGTCGCGGCGGCTCAGACACCACTGGCGTAGCATTAGCTGCAGCCTTGAAGGCTGATGAGTGTCAGATCTATACCGATGTGGACGGCGTATACACTACCGACCCCCGTGTTGTTGATTGCGCGCGTCGCCTCGAAAAAATTACTTTTGAAGAAATGCTAGAAATGGCAAGTCAGGGTTCTAAAGTACTGCAAATTCGCTCTGTTGAATTTGCTGGTAAGTACAAGGTGCCTCTGCGTGTACTCCACAGCTTTAAAGAAGGCCCTGGAACCCTTATTACCCTCGACGAGGAAGATTCGACTATGGAACAACCTATTGTTTCCGGTATTGCATTTAACCGTGATGAAGCCAAAGTAACTGTTGCCGGTGTACCTGATGTGCCGGGCGTGGCCTCAAAAATTCTTGCACCTATTGGCGCGGCCAATATTGAGATTGATGTTATTGTGCAAAACGTATCGGCGGATAACACCACCGATCTAACCTTTACCGTGCATAAGAATGATATGCAGAAAGCCGTTGCGGTACTTGAAAGTGTAGCCAAAGAAATAGGCGCGCGCGAAGTACGCAGTGATGATAAGGTTGCTAAAGTTTCTATTGTGGGTGTTGGTATGCGTTCCCATGCGGGCGTTGCCTCAACGATGTTCACCGCCTTAGCGGCTGATAACATCAACATCCAAATGATCACAACATCTGAAATTAAGATTTCAGTGATCATTGATGAGCGTTACTTAGAGTTGGCTGTGCGCAGTTTGCACACCGCTTTTGGTTTGGATGCCGAACCAACAGAGAGCCGTGTGAGGGGCTAGGCTCATCTCAACTGTTGGTTTTGTTATGGTAGTAAAATATCTAGCCACCTAAATTCCTAGAAAATTGGTTGCCAGATAAAATGTTTTCTTCCTTTTCGCGAAAAGTAGTCAATACTTAGCTAAGCCCAAGGCGATATGCTTTGGTCGCGACAGGGGTTATTCGAGAGGCGATAGCGGGCAGGAGCCCTAAGTCGTACTCTTACAGGATGAGTGAAGGAGATTGAAATGCTAATTTTAACTCGCCGTATTGGTGAAACTTTGATGGTTGGTGATGAAGTCACTGTGACCGTACTGGGTGTAAAGGGTAATCAAGTACGTATCGGTGTTAATGCGCCAAAAGATATCGCCGTTCACCGCGAGGAAATTTATCAACGTATTCAGCGCGAAAAACAAAATTCTGACGATCAAAACTCGTTTTAATTTTTGCTGCCTCGCCGATTATTAGAATAAATTTTCGACTGAACGTTCTCGCGGTAGCTGGTTTAACCACTACCGCGTAGAGTCCCTCCTGTTTTTACCTCCTTGCGTTTACTATTTAATCAACTTGATGGTTTATCGATTAAGCATTTTAAAATGTGCTGAGTCTTAGCTATTAAATTGCGTTTAAGTCTTTGATTTTTTTTGAAGTATGATATTATGCCGCTCCTACTGAAATGGGGCGGTAATAAAGTTTTAATTCAGTAGTTTACGGTGAGGTGGCCGAGTGGCCGAAGGCGCTCCCCTGCTAAGGGAGTATACCCTTTAAACGGTATCGAGGGTTCGACTCCCTCCCT
>JACCDN010834097.1_pt1 | contig 18688 bp, 10 predicted proteins | sample 7441691 | NCBI WGS metagenome assembly JACCDN01 (sample SAMN15323439, study PRJNA562643) | freshwater metagenome | isolation source: river surface water | place: USA:Blue River Watershed | collected 2017-08-16 | reverse complement strand
GGCCAAAACAGATGCAGCTATAACTGCTGGGATGACTTGGAGCGCGATAACCAACATGGTGTCATTTTATACATGGACAAACAGAGTTCCTCTTTTATCCCTTCTTGTCACCCCAGCTGATAAACAAACCGCAGTGCTTTATTTTGGTGACAGTGCAAATGGCGCCAGCAGAAGAACGGCGTATGATGAGGCAGCGCCAGTGGGAATTTTAAATGGCCTATCTACATTAAACAGCATTCAAGGCATGATAATGGCTTATAGAAATTTAAACATATGGGGTAACAAGGATGTTGGCGTCCTATCACTGTCGCCATACCAGGAAACGCAAGCAGCAGTGCTTTATTTTGGTGACAGTGCAAATGGCGCCAGCAGAAGAACGGCCTATGACGCAGTGGCGTTGCAAGGTGTGCTAAGTTTACCCACATTAAGCGCTGTTCAAAACATGATAGCAGCTTATGATAATTTAAACATATGGGGAAATAGAAACGCTTTATTAGCCCGTTTTGCTTCAGCTTCAAACAAGCAAGAAGCCGTGCTTTATTTTGGTGACGCCATGAATGGAGCAAGTAGGAGAAATATATACGATACTAACCCATCCAGTATTCTAGATGAATATACTGCTTTTACTGATATTCAAAACATGATCACAGCTTACAGTACTTTAAGCACATGGGGAAATACAAGTTCTCTTTTGTCACCGTTTTCAACTCCAGACAAAAAAGCAGCCGTCCTTTACTTTGGTGATGCCATGAATGGCACCAGCAGAAGGTTGGCGTATGATTTGATTATAACCGATACCACCAACAGCGGATTTCGCCTGTTCGACAGACTCTCCACTTGGTCTGATATCACTGCGGCGATAGCTTGGTGGCAAACTGCTGGCAATCCACCTATATTTAAGTCTGTTTATGTGATTGGTCTATTAGATGGGCTTATTTCTTGGGCAAGTGGTCCAGCTGAGGGACAGATTTTAAATGTTTTAACCAATTATGAAATGGTTGCGTCTGGAGACCTGGCAAATGTTTTATCGTTTGGGCTGACACCTGTATCTAAACGAGCTATGATTGCAGGATATACTCAAGACTCAAATAAAGCTAAATTTGCCCAAGCTTATGCAGCAGGCGCGTTTTTGGGGTTTGGAAATGAGAGTCTTTGGAGCACAAATATTGGAAGAATACTTTCAGATTATGGTGTGTCTGGCGGCAACTCAGATGCTTTATATCAAAAGAATGAACAAATCGTAAGTGCGCATAATTCTTCTCATCTTGCAGAAATTTTAAGTGGGGCTACGCCTGATCAGGCAAAAAAATCGTTAAGTAATTATGTGGTTATGTTAGGTCTTACCGGAAATGTGGTATTAACAGGACCAGATTCTATATCGAAAAGAAATAATTTAGAAGCGCAAACTTTATCTATGCTTATGGGGTACGGTGGATTAAATGGTCTTGGGAGCACTACTTTAAGTTATTCTGCACTTGGCCAAAAAGGAAGAGATATCGGCAAAAATGCTACTCTTGGAATGATCCCAGAACCTGGATCTGTGAGTATTTTATCGCACTTAGCTCAACAATTGGGCAATGTTTTTCCAAATCTTGCCAGTTTAAAATCTTTTAATTTGGTTCTAACAGGTGGTAATGGGGGGTATGGAAATACAGCTGGAAATTCTAATTTTGTAACCCCTGGAGGATTTGCAGGAAATGCGATCAGTTTTGAAAATTCACAACAAATTGGTGATTTGTTAAAACAATTAACAGGTATAGAAACTTTAAATTTAGATTTGCGGGGAGGAAATGGGGGGAAGACAGGTAATCTTGGTGGTACTCCTTTAGCTGGAAACCTTATTCCAGGTGGAATGCCAATTGATTCACCAGCAAGCGCAAACTATGTTATGAACTCTCTTAAAACTCTGACAAATTTGAAAAGTTTAACTTTAAGTTTTTATGGAGGTAACGGAGGAGATGGAGCATCGGGAAAGGTAGGCGGTATTGGAGGAAATGGTATCGATCTAACCAGTGCTGAGTATCTTGGGGACGCCATAAGAAGTCTTGTAAATTTAAATAGTTTAACTTTAAGTTTTTATGGTGGTATTGGAGGATATGCTGCAAAAAGTAGTGGTTGGACACAGGTAACTTACCCGGTAACAAATGCTTTAACAGGTGAAGTAGATTATAATTATACCTATTCTAGATATGAGGGTATCGGTTCCCTGCCAACTTCAACTCCTTATTTTGCGCCAAAGGGAATTGGCATTGATGGTGAATCTGCAAAAAAATTAGCAACAGGGATTTTAGGGCTTAATAAACCAGCTCTGAATTTAACATTAAATTTATCACAATCAATTTCCCCTCAAGATCAATCTTTGATTTCGGGCATGCTTTCTAATATTGTGGTTAAAACAATTACATATGTAAATAATTAGTTTTGTCTGTTTTTTTATTGACAAATATTATTTATGTGTTTAAAATGGTTTTACAACTGTTAAAAAGGAGTGAACATAAAATGAGCGGTTCATAGGGATTATAGACACCTTGATTTTGTATACTTAAAGCCAATAACTTAAATCGAAGCTTCGGCGCCTGAGATGACCTCTATGAGCTCTTTTGTGATCATGGATTGGCGGGTGCGGTTGAACTGGAGTTTAAGGTGGTCCAGCATTTGTTTGGCGGACCTTGTTGCGCTATCCATGGCCACCATGCGGGAGGCTTGCTCTCCAACGAATGTTTCAAGATTTGCTTCAAGTATGAGTATTTCAATATATTTTTGGCAAGCCTTTTCAAGGAATTCTTCGGCTGAGGGTTCGATGCTTAGGATTCCAGAACAGGGCAGGGGCTTTTTTTCAAAAGAAAATGGAAGCAAAGTCAGATTTACAACTTTTTGACTGATGACGGATTGATATGTGTTAAAAACCATCTCAACGCGCCCGTATTGACCTTTCAAGAATGAGTCGCTTAAAAAGTCACCGATATTTTCAAATGTATTTTTCGTGTAATACTCGATGAATTTTGATGATAAAACGTCCTTGGCGCGCTTTCCAATAAAAAATAGCTCGGGCTCTAAATTTTGGTCTTTAAGATCGTGAATAGTTTTTCGGGTTTGTTTGATTACATTATTATTAAAAGGACCACAAAGGCCTTTATTTGCGCTAAAAACAACCACTGCAACTTTGGAGGATGATGGGGAGGTAAACCAAGATAAGTTGGCATCAAGAGGATTTGCTTGAAAATAGGCCTCTTGTATCATACCTTGAAAAATTTCTCTGTAAGGGGTGATAAAATCTTTTTGTTCTTGCATACGTTTGAGTTTTGAAGCTGCCACCATTTTCATCGCAGAGGTGATTTTAATGGTGGAGGCTATACTTGCAATTCTTCCGCGAAGTGCTTTCATATTGGTCATTTGTTAAACACCGGTTGATCCAAAACCACCCACTCTTGTTTGAGCGTCTAAGGCTTTTATTTGAATATCCCATGAAATGGTCTCATGACGTGCTATGACCATTTGGGCAATACGCATGCCTCTTGTGACAGTAAAAGATTCTTGTCCAAGATTGATTAAAATAACCTGGACTTGGCCTGTATAATCGCTGTCAATGGTTCCTGGGGAGTTTAAAACTGTGATGCCATGTTTGAGTGCAAGGCCTGAACGAGGGCGAATTTGCGCTTCATATCCTTGGGGGAGATAGACTGAAATTCCAGATGGAATTAATGTGCGCATAAACGGCTCAATGGTAATTGGCTCGTCAATGGCCGCCATTAAATCAACCCCGGCGCTTTCAAGGGTTGCATGACCTGGAAAGGGGAGGTCTGTTGCATTTGGATGTGCAAAAATTTTAACAGTTAAATCTTGAGTCATTGTTAACGCTTTCATAAGTATTCTAATTTAGACTAAACACTAGCAATTTTCGCCTGAAACTGCAAATAAAAAAGTTCTTGACTTATTATGGGCATGGCTTCAAAATCACTTTTCAAGAGGTTAAAAAAGGAATAAAAGAATGGAAATTTACTCAACAACACAGGCCAGAGACCATTTGTTTCAGTTGGTGGACAGCACGGCTGCTTCTCATGAGCCTATTTATATTGTTGGAAAACGTAATAAAGCGGTTTTGATATCAGCAGATGATTATGCCGCCATGATGGAAACGCTTCATTTGGTGACATTGCCAGGTATGAAAGATTCAATTTTAACAGCTTCATCGGCCCCTGAAGAAGATTTTTCAGATACTCTTGAATGGGAAGTCAGGCATGGTTAAGGCGCTTTTTCTTTCGTTGCTTTTATCTTGTTGCGTGTTTGGGGGCAATGAGAGTGAGAGAATAGCTGATGTGCTTTTGTTTATGAATAAAGCACAACTTCGGCTTCAAAAAGAGTTAACAAGAGAAGAAGCGTTAATCTGGGCACAAGACTGTTATGATAAAAATGTTGATTTCTATTGGGTCCCCTTATTGCCGGTTTGCGGCAATTTTCCAGAATATTTGCCAGAGACTCAAGAGTATGCTCCTAAGCTTCATAAATTAGCTTCAGATTTTTATTTTGCTGCGGCAAAGAAAAAAGATGGAACATGGAAAGACGTATTAAATGGTTTGTATTACCTTGCTTGGTATTATTTTCCAGACAAAGATGAAGATTTAACAGAGTAATTTTAAAATGTACACTCTTCTTTATTCAACTGCGGCAAAACATGACGCTAAAAAGCTTCATCACGCGCATTTAGATAAAAAATGTCAACATTTGCTTGATATTATTCAAGAAGATCCTCTTGCGCATCCGCCGCCTTGTGAAAAACTGATAGGCGATTTATCAGGATATTTATCAAGGCGTATTAATGTTCAACACAGGCTTGTATACGAAATAGATAAAACAAGATCAATTGTTAAAATCCTGCGCATGTGGACTCATTACGACTAAGTTAATCTTTTCTTTACTGTTTATGCTTAGCCTTAATATTAATTAAGGAGTCGTTGTATGTTTTTTTGTTTTTTGATTTTGGTGAATTTCTCCTTATTTGCTGCTGAATTTAGTGCTGATGAACAAACTATTGAAGAAAAACCATGTAAAATAAGCGATGCATGTGCTGGAACATTTGATATTTCTCCCTATCTTTATCATTTAAAACACTGGATGAAAGGAGCTAAACAAGAGTCTCAGGAGCATGAATTATTAAATGAATCTGTTGGTGGAGCTGCGGCAGGCTCTGTTGCTTTAACTGTCAGAAGTGCTGGAGGTTTGGTCGTGGATGGGGGAAAGCATTTAGCAGTTGAGGGAATTGCTGAAGGTCTTGCTCATACGGCTGGAGCCGGAGCTGCGGCAGGAACAATTGCCGCTGTTGCACCAATTGGTGTGGGTTTTTTGGTTGCCGGTGCTACGGCTTATACATTAAGCAAAGCTTTCAAACTTGCAAAATATACCACAAAAACTCTTCCTCATTGTAAAAAAATATGTCTTGGTCAAAATGGATCTATTCTTTCAAAAGTTGTAGCGCAATATTTAGAACATACAATTACATCTATTGAAAAAGAAAAAAGATTAACAGATATTCAAGTTCAGGTGAGTAAATTTTTAATAAAACTGGATGAGAATCAAACTAAATCAAAAAATAAGATTCGAAGGACTGACAAGATTTCAAAAAAACCAAAAATAGAATATCTTGTTTCTAGGCTTTCGAATTCTCCTGATGAGAAAATTGATTATGCTATGCAAGAGGCTATGAATTGTATTATGGGGTGTCCAACTGCTATTTCAAGATATTTTATATGTCAAACGATATCTAATATTCCACCAGAGAGTCCAGTGGATATTTTGATGCAATTTGCTCAAATTTTAAGTGCCTCATCATCACCGGATTTTAAAATGTTCCACAGTAATAGTATTTTATCTAAGTTTTTATATGTTAAAAAAGGAAAACAGCATGGTTGTTTCCAAAATAATAAGGATGAAAATTCTATTGATATAAAAATGACGCTTTTAAGCAGATTTTATGCTTCCATATTAGAAGCCAAAAAACCATCCAAAAATTAAAAAATTTTACTTGCAAAAAAAGCTTGCACAAAAATGTATAATCTATTTTAATGAATTTTAACATATCGATAAATGAAGGGATTAACATTCAAGTGAGCTATATTATTGTCTTTGGAAATGAAAAAGGTGGAACGGGAAAGTCAACAATTTCAATGCATGTTGCTGTGCATTTAATGCGCGAAGGAGCAAGTGTTGGAACAATTGATATCGATGCACGCCAAGGAACACTTTCAAGGTATATTGAAAATCGTAAATCTTATGTTGAGCGCTCTGGGATTAACTTGCCCCAAAGTGAGCATTTAAGGCTTTATAGATCCGATGCTGATATAGTGACACAGGCCAATTCGCAAGATGATGAAAATCTCCAAAAAGCATTGGACGATTTTCAGGATAAAGATTATATTGTGATCGATACACCCGGAAGTGATACTTATATTTCGCGTCTTGCTCATTCTAAAGCAGCAACGATTGTGACCCCTATTAATGATAGTTTTATAGACCTTGATATGATTATGCAGCTTGATGGACTTAAAAACGATGTTTTAAAGCCCAGCATTTATGCTGAAATGATTTGGGAGCAAAAAAAGCAAAAAGCCATGCGTAAAGAAGGCAGCATTGATTGGATTGTGCTTCGTAACAGGCTTTCCAATATTCAAGCAAAAAATAAAATGGAAATGGGCAAAGTTTTGGATCTTGTTTCCAAACGTCTTGGATTTAGGCAAGCTCCCGGATTTGGTGAACGCGTGATTTTCAGAGAACTGTTCCTTAAAGGCCTTACTTTGCTTGACTTGGAAGATACAGGACAAACGTTAAGCCTTTCCCATATTTCCGCAAAACAAGAGCTGCGTAATTTGATTGATATGATGCAGTTGGGTTAGAAAGGGTTGCGGTAGAGGATAGATTCAACCCATCCTCTTTCTCATAAGTAGTTTATTTACCAAAAACAAAACGTTTTGCTTTTCCAAGCCATGTTTTAACTTTTTGCATGTTAGAAACGTGATTTTTCCCATTGATCAGTCCTTGAGCGGGGCTGTCTATTTTTACTGTTGTGTGTAAAACTGGACCGGCTTCATTTGCTTTTTCAGGTGTGGAAAGTTCTTCAATAAATTTAGTACCAGTGTGTTTGAACCCTAAAAATCCAGGAGAAACCGATGTAACTGGGTCTGTATTCAAATAGGCATCTTTTTTCACTTGAATGACACGAATATGGTTTTCTTCTCCGATTACGGCATCGAATTCTGCTGCAGCTTTGTGTGAGAATGGTCTTGGAGATTCGTAAGTGAAGGCTCCAATTTTTCCTCTAGAAAAATCTTTTTCAGCAGTTGCACCAGCATCAATTAAATCATCAATACGGTCATTAATAGCTTTTTTAATCATCAAAGTCAAAATTTGAGCAGCGGCGCCTCCAAGACTGTGTCCGTGCACAATACAATCAGCACTGTTTAAAATTTCAATATATGCATTTTGAATTTCAAGTTCTGTTGGATTTCCCCTTAAAGATTGTTGACGTGCGATCCAATCATTTTTTCTGTTTTCAAGTCTTTGATCCAAATCTGCCCAAATGCTTCCAAAAGCTGATTTTGCATACTTATAAAACCCTGCATGAACTTCCCCTTGAATTCCTAATGTTTCAGGAGAGGAGATTTTTCTTGCGTTAAAGTTTGTTCCCCAATCATAAGATGTGACAGTTCCGCGAATAGATACAACAAACTTATCGCCATCTTGTGCAACAAAACCACAATCACTTGTTTGAGAGTATAAAAGACCAGTTTGAGCTTGAAAAGCTTTAATGTCAGATAAATGAGCAACATCAAAAGTTCCTATTGCAGCTTCAGGGTTGGATTCATATGCTAAGTTTGCAATTCTTCTTCCAATTTCAATGTCGTATTGTTGTTCTTGTATTTCAATACTGCCTAAGTAGTCATTGTTATGGGAAACAACACTCCAATCATCATCATCTTCTTCGGTGATACTATTCTCATCTGTTGATTTGACATAATTTTGTACATCCGAATGAGTCATCATTCTTTGTTTTAATGTGGTTGAATGGTCATGCTTTTTTAAAGCATCAGAGCGGAGGTCTTCCCATCCATTGCCTATTTTTTCTAATCCTTGATGGTCTTTTGGATCTTGAAAAAGAGCTTGCCCCATTTCTTCGGGTAGAACATTTCCTTGACCTGGGCTTCCTATTAATAAGGGGAGGGCGATAATAGTTGCGCGTGTTGTTCTCATCATGTCGATTCCTTTTGTGTTGTTTTAAACATTAATTTTTCTAACCTTATTTTCCATATGGGGAAGGGGATTGAAAAATTCAAGTTTTTTTATTTGAAAAATTAATATATTGTTAATTAATCATGCCATTGGTCCAAACTATAGTGGGGGTATTTTAAAATTGCAATAACTTTTTTATTTTTAATTGATATATTTAAAAAGATTTAAGCATTTTGTATATTCACTTAGTTTATCTTTATCTGCTTGTGAAATGTATCGAGTATTTAGAGATAATTCATGAATTTTAAAAATTTGTTTTTCAAGCGGGGCATAGGAAATTTTTTTAAGACGCATTTTTTCGATCATGATAAAAAAAAGATCAGCAATTTTGATTTTATCATCCAGCATTGTGCGTTCCTCCTTTAAAAACTCAAGACAAATGCGCCAAACTTCCCAAAAATTGTTTGGATTTTTATCAAGAACTAAAGAGATGCTGTCAAAAATCATTAAATCTTTGAAATTTTCTTGACGAGATAAAAAAATTTCTTTTAAACTGTCCGATTCATACTCTTTTGAATATTTTTTCTTTATTATATTTTCGAATGAAATGCTTAAAGAATCATCTATATCTATAGAATTACTGCAACACCATGATGATGCTTGAATTTCATTAAAAAAAAGAAATAAAATTATAAAAAAATATAAAGATGCTGTGTTTTTTCTATAAATTTTTGTCAATGTCATCTACCTTGACTCCTTGAAAAGCGATAACGGCTTTTTTCGTATACCCCATTTCCAACAAAGACGTGGCGGCGTATATTTGATCTTGGGGCGTTCCATCCCATTGTAAATAAATCTTGATTTTTGACTCTGGGGCGCTGAGCAGTTTTTTATTAAAAGCCGCTTTTTCAAAAGCTTGCGCGGCAATTTCTGGGGTAGAATGCTTTAATTTATCTCCATATTTGATGAGTGTTGTTGTTTGAGATTCTGGGTGATTACAAATTTGAATCCAAAGATCACAGCTTAAAGGTCGTTCTAAATAGTCATTTTGAGTTAAATCATAAAGACTGTTTCCTCTATATTCAAGAATTTTTCGCAAAACAGAATCATATAAATCAAGATGCGGGGTTTTGGATAAAAGTTTTAAGGCAAGACTATAATCATCTATTGTTGCATCTTTTCTTAAGGTCAACTCTTGAATACTTGGAATAGGAGGAGTTCTTGAGAGATAGTCTAAATACAAAAGGCTCAGATGAAGCAATCTTGTTGAAATCTCAGGCGCATTCAAAGCCAGAAGGAATTTTTCTATTGAAGCATTTTTATACACGATTCTTTTTTCAAGCTTTTGAGGACGGCGTATATATTTTGAGTAAAGTTTAAGTCCGTGATTAAAGTTTTTCTCAACCCTTGTTGAGGAAGTTAATTTATCATATTTTCTTTTTTTTGAATCAACAGAGTAGTTTAAATCGCAACTATAAAGGTTATAAGAAATAAAAAGACAACAAATTAAAAAAAATAACTTACGCATCAAATTCCTCCTTCATAATCATCTCGAATCAGTATACATATAATTTGTTAATAAAATATAGCTGATTTTTGATTATGTGAAAAAGATAAGGAGCCTTTATGAAAAGGCTCCTTATTGTAAAGCTTTAGTTATAAGTCACAGTTAAAGATGTGAAAGATTTAGTTGCGAGCTTTGTATTCAAATCGGTTATATCCTGAGCACTTAAGGTTGTTGATTTGAGGTTTAGTGTAAGTGTGTCAAGAGATAGGGTGATTATAGCATCACCTAATGCCGCGCCGCCAGCTGTGCCAAGAGGAGTCCCCTCAAAGTTAAGATCAAGCGATGTAAGTGCAGTCAAGCTTCTTAAGGCACTTGCAACCTCGATTGCGCGTTGCTGTGTGGTGCTTGTGTAACTGTGAGTAAAGGATGTTCTTCCTCTGTTTGCCTGCGTCGCAAGGTCTGAAATTATACTGCTGCCAGCAAGTGTAACGGATCCTTCTAACCTAAAGATAAGCACATAATCAGAAAGCCCTTGTCTTGCATCAGATGCTGAGGCTCCACTTACAATTGTTGCCGCATTTGCCCCTGCAATGGCTACATCATCAATCACTTGCAAAACATCTGTCCATGTGCTCAGACCATCAAAAATTGATAGATTATAGGCAGTTTTAAATTTACCAGGATTTCCAGAAATTTTCCACCAAGTCATGGCAGAATTGGTGTCAGCTAATGATGAAATTTCATCAAAGAGATGATCTCCATTGTTGTTAGTATCTCCAATAATTGCATCAAATTCTCCTTGAATTGTGGGATTTAGACCAGCAAGAGCGGAAGCCTTATCAGAAACTACAATTTTGCTCAAATATACACTTAAATTGCCCCATGAACGGTTTGTTTCATAGTTAGCAAGAATGGTCCTTGCTTCATATCCGGTCGTGGTGCCAAGAATTGAAATTTGACCGTCTGTTTTCATGTGTGCGTAGTAATTTAAGACGGTTGCAGCATTTCCTCCTGAAACTCCATCAAGAATATTTGAAATAGCACCATCTGCGTTTGCAACAGCAAAGTTTTCAATAATTGATACTGCTGATGTCCAATCTGAAATTGGTGTAAATCTAGGATCTTCTTTTGATTTTAATTCTTGAGTTAAGACTTTATGTGAGTCTGCAATTACAGCTTCAAATTTCGCTTTGTTTCCAGAAATAATTCCCCATACTAGTGCTGCGCGTTTTTCAGCTGGTGTTGCCCCATAAGCAATCAGGTTTTTATTTGTGGCGTTTATGGTTGTCCAGTTGTTAAGTAAAGTGTAATTATCAAGCGCTGTTCTTGCTTCAACAGCAGAAGCACCGCTTATGATGCTCGATGGAGTGTCGACTCCTATTGCTTTGATATCGCTATATTGCTGCAATACTTTGCGTGCAGCAGCTCCAGTGATGGAATCCAAAATGCCGCCATTTCCATCAGATACCAATACGTTATATTGCCCCATAACGCGCTCAACTTCACTCCAATCGCTAAGTCCTGAAAGGTAAGGGAAAACAAGGTCGAATACGGTTTCTTTGTTGGAGATGGCACTGTTTTGATAGTTTTGAAGAACAGTTCGTTTTTCTTCTGGTGTTTTGCCAAATGATAACAAGTTTGCTTTGTTTACTGTCAGAGCTGTATACTCTGTAATAACTGCTTCTTTTTGAGCCCATGTTGTAAGGCCATTTAAAAGTGTTGCATAGTAAGCACCATCAAAATTTGCTCCTCCTGTTGGTGCATAAGACAAGGCCAATGCAACATCACTGCCAGAAAGACCACGCAAAAGATTTAAACGGTTGCTCCAGGTTGAAAGTGCGATGAAGTTGCCAATAACCGTTTTTGAAGCATCAAGACCTATGCCTTCGAATACGCCGCTTGATTTTAATGAGTCATATGCTGCAATTTTGCCTTCATCATCAAAATAAGAATCATCGCTAAATCCAGTTTCTCGTAAAACATCATCTTTGCTTGAAACGGCGACTGAAAGATTAAGAAGTGCTGTAATTGCTAAAATGCGGTCTGCCTCGTTTGAATCATTTGCAAGATCAGCTTTTGTGGCGCTGCTTTCAAGTTTAAGGCTGCTAATGCGATAAAGATCTTTAACTGTAATAGAGCTTGCCATTAATGCCTTAATAAGAGCTGATTTTTCAGCAATATCCAGCATGCCGTCTGTATTGTATCCTTTGTAAAGACTTTGTTTCATGTCAAGGGCAAGGGCATAATGAATGTAGTTTGTAAGGCCCGCAATATCAAGATCAGAAATATCATCAACTGGAATATTCAAAATAGATTTTGGACCCCTTAACATGAATTCATGAATAAGTGCTTGTTTTTCTGCAGTTGTCATTAAGCCTGATGAAAGATCCCCAAAAAGTCCTTTTTCATCAAAATTAGATGTGAGTTTTGCAACATATTCAATATAATGTGCACGCTCTGCTTCAGTGTTGTGTGTTTCAAATTCTGAATTCTTCATAAACTCATCAGAAGCTAAAATTCCAGCAGGAGTGATGCCCGCTGCCACCAGATAAGAGGCAATGGCAACAGGATTCATATCTTGTGTCATGAATTCACTCAAAACAGTTAAAATTTCACCTGTGATGAGGTTTGATAGATATGTTACTCTTTCTTCAAAAGATGCATGATCGGCAAGTACGTCAAGGTTGCTTTCAACTGCGCTAATTTGGTCAGGTGTAATGCCTTGCTCTTTGATTTGAGCAATAAGGTTCAATTTTTGATCCAAAGATAATGAGCCATTTTGATCATCATTAAACATACCTTTGATATCCATTGCAATAAACAAATCAAGTGTTGATACAGGATTTACTTTTCCTTTAATAGCTTGAAGCAGAGAATAGATTGTTTTCCAAGAATCAAAAGAGGACGTCGGTGTTAATGCAAGAAATGTGTTGGCAAGATCTTGATTTAAAGGGTTTTGTAAAAATACAAGCGCGCTTTGTTTATCAGATGTGCTTGTTACAAAAGAGAGCATATTTTCAAGATTTGCATATCCAGACAGTGCTGAGTAATTTTTTAATGCATTCCTTGCTTGCTCGCCTGTCGTGTCGCCCAATATATCGTCTAAAACACTTTGTGAGGCGCTGTAATTAGATAAAATGACACTAATGTCGCTCCAAGAAGAAACATCGCTTAAACCATCAAAAAGGCCTCTTGTGACGCTATCTGAAAAATTATCCTTATATGTATCATTTGTATATCCTTCAAGCATGTTTTTGAAAGAAGAAGATTCAGATATTGCTTTAATGGCTGCGATATCTGCTCCTGCGTCAACATAGTTTTGAATGACTTCTTTTTTTTGTGTCCATGATAAGGAGGAAATTAAAGCGAAATCATTTTCATAAACTGTTTTAAAGTTTGCTTTATATGAATCCCACCAAATAGTGGCGTTGTCAATATCAGATAATGTGCTTATATCAGTAAAGAAAACGTCCCCATGATTTGCTGTATCGCTCAAAACTGCGTTCCATCTGGATTTATTCACAATTCCCCAATCTAAAAGAGCTCTTTTTTGAGCAGGTGTTGATCCTTTAAGATATAAAGATGATAAACTGCCATCATATTTTGCAAGAACAGAAGAAATATCGCTCCAAATATTTAAATCATCTATCAAACCTGATCCATAAAGTTGAGCAAAATTCCCTTTATTCGGATCTTTGGCAAAATCATTCATAAAGGCTCTTGAGGGGTTTAAGATCATGAGTCTTTCAACAAAAGTATCCGCTGTCTTATAGCTATTGAATATTTCTTGGATATCAGAAAGAAGTGAAAGTCCATCAAATAATTGCGCTTGATAAACTGATTTGAATATCACTTTATCAGCCTGGACTAATCCATCATAGTAGTTCAAAATATCAGTGGTTGTAATGATGCTCGAAAAATCATCAACATAAGCTGGCTCATATTTTACAAACACGGTGTTTATAGAAGCTAAAGTTGTAAGACCATCAAAAAGTTTGAACTCATTTGCTTTGATAAAGGCAGCTTGTTGATTTGAGGATAAATTAGCATACATGCTAAGAGCATCTCTTTGGTCTTGCGCAATATCGCTAAAGCTGATAAGAAGGTCAAGAACGCCGTCTTGAGTTGCTTTAGCGTAAGCGTTTAAGATTAAAATCATATCGCTTCCTGAGTTCATTCCGTCAATCACGCCATGAGCATGTGCATTTGAAAATGTGAGTTTATGTGGTGAGGTTTTTAACCAATCAACAACGGCTGTATGTCCAGATGTAAGTGTTGAAATTTTATCCTCAATTTGTGCTTGAGCATAACTCCCCAGTACAGCTGAAATCTCATTCCATAAAGTTTTTCCTGATAATGCAGCATCATTTTTAAGCTTATCAAAATAGGCTTTGTTGATGTCTTGAGTAAATCTAGATAAAAGATCTTGTTTTTCTGCAGCATTTGTTCCAAGAGCAATAAGAGCGTTCCCAGCTGATCCTGCAAGTATGTAATTTGCAAGAGCTATTCTGTTTGCAGAGGAATCAGCTCCTATTAATGTATCCGCGATAGAGCTTGTGATTAGAACATAATTTTTAAATGCTTGGGCCGCTTCAGATGGTGTTGCTCCTTGTGATAGTGGATCAATTTTATCAGATGAGATGCCACTGAAATTTGCCCATAATTCATTTATTTTACTTGCGCGGACGTTTGCAGATTCTAAAGAGCTTGTATCAATATAGGATTTGATTTGGTCAATATCAACACCATCTATCCCTTCAACAAGAGCTTGATATTCTTTTGAATTTGGAGAAATGTTTTCAAAAATGCCATTTATTGAACATGCATGGAAAGTTGCTTCATGGCTTGCATACCATGAAATGGCAAGGCGTTTTTGAGCTGTATCTAAATTTTTGAAAAGATCAGATAAATCGGCAGAATCAATATTTGCATATCCTATCAAAACAGTTTCAATTTCAGACCATGCTCCAAAACCGTCAAGCAGACCTTGATCTTTAACTGATTTGTATAAAGCTGGTGCGCCAGAATTAGAATACCATGTGTAAATGGAAGCAATGTCTGCATTTGATGATACATATTCAAAAAGACCCGCTTGATCTGCATTTTTATAAGCAGAAAGAATGTTTCCTGCTTCAATAACAGTTTTTCCGGCAAGAAGCCCAGGGCTATAAGCTGTATTAAAGTAGGTCATGTCAAGGGACATTAAATCACGTGCTTTTGCGCCATCAATGCCTGCAAGAGTCATAATATTGGTTTGGTTTTCCAAAGAAAGGGCAAGGTATGACGATAAAGCAGATTGCTTTTGTGTCGCATTGCCTGTTGTTAAAAGACCTGAAAAGAGAATATCCCTGATGCCTTTATTAACTTTCCCATAATTTTCAAGAACAGGTGCAACAGAACTCCATGAAGTTAAAGATTCGAACAATCCATCATCGTATGCATCTTGAAATGATGAATTAAACGCATGTTTTGCATAACCATCAAGAGCTACAATACCTTCAATTGTGATTAAGGTTTCAGCATTATTCCCTGCATTTTTATAATTATCAATAATTTTTACAGCTTGTGCTCCTTTTGCTCCATTTAGAATTGATTTTGTTACGATGGCATTATAATCATCCCAGACAGCTTTAATTGCATCTGCGCGTTCTGCCCCAGTTTGTGCAAAAGATGTGTCTATAAAGTTTGCAATGATGGATAAGTTATCCTTATTAACTGTCAGTTGATCAACTAGGATTTTATATTCAGAAAACCCTCCAATAACACTCTCAAGAAGGTCAGTTTCTTCTAAAATATTAAGAATCTTGCCTTTTTCTGATGAGTTATCAGTATACCAAGTTAAAGCTTGTTTTTGAGCATAAGGTGTATCAAGATCATGCATGACAACATCAAGGTTTCCTGCTGCAATAACGGTTGCAAGGTCATCTAAAATAGAGTTTAAAATGCTCCATGTATTATCAGACGCTTCAAATAATCCATTTTCATGGGCAATTGCAAATATTTTAGAATTTCCAGGTAATTGATACCATTCATAAGCTAATTTTTTATCCGCATCTAGTGGAAGATTTTTAAACAAGTGATTTTCTCTTGCTATGAGGTAATTTGCAATAACTCGCTTAATATCTTGGTATCCCGCAATACCAGAAAAAAGACCAATCGTGGCAACTGTTTCAAAATTCACATCTTTAATATATTCTTTGAGCAATGCACGCTTTTTAGCTGGCGTATCTACAAAACTCAATAAAATAGATGCATGATTTCCAGCGCTGATATATTGGCTTAATGCTAATCGTTTTTCCGCAGCAGTAGCACCATCTAAAAATGTATCAGCAATCACAGCTGTGATAGATTTATAGTCCTCAAAAGTATTATTCATCTTTTCAAGAGATATAAGGCCTGAGAAGACTCCTTTAGCGTCAGCTAATTTAAAAACAGGTTTATCCAAAGGATCTAGTGTTGCGTAATATGAAAGAAGAGTGCGCTTTGTTGGAACATCTATACCAACAGTCATGAGTGTGGCTAAAACTCCATCAGCAAAAGCTGTTTTATAGGATGTGAATAAAGAGTTTGCTTCTTCCCATGATGTTAAATTATTAAACAGACCTGCATTGTTTGCAGCTTTAAATAATGATTGATCCAAAAGAGAAGCATAATTCATCAATGCAGTTCGTCCTTGGATGCGAAGAAGGTTTTCTAACACGCCGTCTGCCAAAGCTTGTGTGTATGCGCTAAGCACGGGAGAAATTGTTTCCCATGTAACAAGCCCTTTTAAAACACCAGCATCAAAAGCAGAATTAAAATTATCGTGCCCAGTCAAATATCCTGTAATAAGATTACGCTTTGAGGTTGAATCTGCATCTATAGATAAAAGATTATTAAGATCTGAAATTTCAACTAAGTTATAGTTATCAATAGCTGTTTTTATATCGCTCCAATCTGTAAGTCCTTCTAAAATTCCTATTCCTTGAGCTTTTGCAAAAAGATCTGAATTTCCTGCAACTTTATACCAAGCCAAAGCTTCTGCCTGGCCAGATGATAGCCCTTCAAAAAAGTCTTGTGCGCTTTTTTGAGCAAGAATCAAAAGAACAGAAGAAATCTCGTCCCATGTGTTTCCTATTTGTAAAAGACCAGTGGCTTTTGAGAAATAGACATGATTCGCATCATTTGCATAAGATGCCAAAATTAGTCTTTTTTCCTCATTTGTTGTTGCAAACTTGAATAATTCAGTCACATCATTTTGCGCAACATCAAAATTATCAATGACGATAAGCTTATTTGCCCAAGTTGTAACATTGGCATCCAAAATATCTTTTGCCTTGGCAAACTTGGTCGGGTTTCCTGTAACTTGATACCATGCGTAAGCAAGTGTTTTGTCAGCATCAGAAATCCCGTCATAAATACCACTGTTCATAGCAGCGGTATCCCCATTGATGGTTTCTGACATTTGGCTAAAATTTGTTTTTCCAGATAAAATGCCAATTGTTAAGGCATGGTCATAATATGTTTGATTAATTCCTGTAGTTCCCCAAACAAGAGCGGATCTTATATCCTCAGGCGCTGTGAAAGTAGTTAAGAAAGCATCTTTATTACTCCATGTAAGTTGTTTGAAAATTTTCAAATCATTTAAAGATTTCCTTGCATTTTGTGGACTTAAAGATGTAATTAAAACACGGCTTAAATCTCCAGCATCTCCATAATTGTTTATTACAGCAAGGATATCATTCCATGCTGTTAACCCTTGCAAAATATCAGCGCTAAATACTTGCCCAAATAACAAGCGGTTCGAAGCGCCGTTTACTGAATCGTTATACCAAGAAATTGCAGCTGCTTTATCATCTTGAACAAGGTTCACCAAAGATTCTTCAAATACATCAAGAGCATCTACAACTTTCAAATCAGATTCAATTTGTGACCAAGTTTGAATGCCAGTAAGCTTTGTTTTTCCAAATAAATGCTTTTCATTGCTATCTAAGTATCCTTGTAGAAGAGCTTGTTTTTCAGCAGAGCTGCTGCCAAAAGAAAGTAAATCTGATCTATCGTATGCTGGAACATTAAAATAGTTCTCAATTACCTTTTGATTGTCTGCCCATATTGTACTGGTAATTAGGAATTTTGCTTGCTGGAATAGTTCTTTATTGTTTCCTTGAACATACCAAGTATAGGCATTTATCATTTCTGATGCTATTTCTGGAAGTATGAATAGACCAGCATCCTTTGCGGATTTATAATTTTCAAGAGAGTTGAGATCTGTTGCAATTCCAATGTTTAAAGCTTCTGTTTTTAATGCCAAATGGTCTGTCCATAGAGAATTAATAGCAGTTGCTCTGCCTGTTCCTTGTTGGATAAGGCTTGTATCGATCAAAGATCTTATTTCAAGAATTTGGGACAAGGTAAGAGTGACCCCATCAGTCATGCTTCTATATTGCGTGCTGGCGTTGCTTGCAGAAGTGTCCATATTTGCAAACAAATTATTTTGAGAAAGAGCATGCATTTTTGCGCCGTTTATCTTATACCACGACAAAGCTTCTCTTTTATCTGCTTGTGCAGAAAGGCCTTCAATAAGCATGGCTAAATCCGAACTCTCCATTGCGAATTTGTAATTTTCAAGCAAAATAGAAATTTCTGGCCAAGAAGTTAAAGTTTCTAAAAGACCTTGTGTGTAAGCATTTGCAAATAATTGTGCATTCGAAGGTGCTTCTTTATACCATTGTTGCGCAGTTTTTCCTTCGACATCTCCTGTTAAAGTTTCAAGGAATGTGCGATATGGGAACGCGCTTGTTTTGGCATCATTGATATCGGATGCATCTTTTTCTGCATTGGTGGATGATATTTTCGCTTGAGCTTCCGAAAGAGCAGCATTTGTTGAAGAGATCAGAGCTTTATCTTGTGAATCTTTCGCTTGAGCTTCAGAAACAGCAGCACTGGTTGAAGAAGCCAGAGCTTTATCTTCGGAGCTTTTCG